>FUFK010066386.1_pt1 | contig 18177 bp, 20 predicted proteins | sample 1021851 | NCBI WGS metagenome assembly FUFK01 (sample SAMEA51879418, study PRJEB19060) | metagenome
GTTTCTAATGCGGAATACCGGGGAGCCTTTCGATCTTTTTCCGAAAAAAACCAGTATGCTTTCTACGTCGTCCGGGATGGGACTTTCATCTTTAATTCNNAAGAAAACTTCAACNTGGTGNCAGCAGAGCCTGTCATTGGGTTGAAATGGGGGCTTTNNGATGGAGGNTCGGTGATTCCGGCGTTATCGCTGAAATTGGCTTACAAAGTCCCAAATAGCGAAAGGGAGGGATTTTATAAATTAACCCGAAGCGGAGGAGGAGATTGGGGACATTATCTGATTCTCTCCAAAGGATATGGAAGTTGGCTTGCCTATTTCGGCGATGGACAAACCCAAATCCAGGAAAACCATAACCTGGCGAAAACCCTGAAACACCGATTTATGGCGCTCGANTATCGGTTGAGCAAAAAATCGTCCCTGCTCATTCAAACCGTAACNCAAAGNAGTATTTTCCCCAAAACCCATGAACTTCGGGANCTTGAGGCAAACCAGGAACAGCGTAATTTCAATCTGGTTGTCCCGACCAATTTATTTATGGGGGGATACAAACTGGAATGGAATCAGTTGTTTTGGGAGATGGGTTTTGCTCAGGATTATGCGAACTATGGTAATGAAACGGATTTTGTGATTTTTATTGAAACCGGAATGCAATGGTAAAGTTCAGGACCTTATTTCCCATCCATCTGAATCAGATCATCTGCATCGGATTTTTGTGGATGTTACTGACGTGTTTTACAGGAAATGCTTATGCCATTGATCAAACCTTTTCCTATCTTTCGGTGTTTTCGGGCAGTCAGGATCTTTCTGCCTCTCCAGGTGGGCTAGGCAGCGAATCGAATTATTTCGAATGGTTGGAAGAATCACATGGAAATCTCGAAGAAAACAGAAAAGTTCAACCTTCAGTAATTGGATTTGATTTTTACCGTGCTTCTGGCGTCGTCGCATCCGGATTTGGACTCGAAATCCAACGTTATAAAAAGTCATTCAACTTTTCCGATGGATCAGGTTTGACACTGGAAGCACTTGGGGTTCTTTATGGATTCAATTTTTATTACCGAGGAGATTTCTGGTTTCCCTTTTTTGGTTTTGGAACAGGAAACTATTCCACAAAAATTCAGGAAACTCTCTATTCTGGTAGTTCGGTGACGGAAACCACCGTCTTTGGGCAGGTAGACACTACAGTCTATTACAAATTGGGGGCGCGTATCCCTTTCAACAGTTGGGGGCTTGTTTTGACCCAACAGTTTACTTCCGCAAACATGGAAGTGGCATCGGCAAATAAAAATGTTGCACTTGGTGGAGTTTCAACCCTGTTTGGACTCTANTACGGNTTTTAAGAATGAAAATTATGAAACGTTGGTGTCGCTTGTTTGAGAAAAGCGATTTTTANAACAGACGTTTCAATCAGCTTTTGTGGAGAGACTCAAGCTTGAGCACNAGGGAAAATCCAATGATCATGAGCAAACCTGCTATGAGTAGATGNAGATTCAATTCGGGCAAGACATTGATTTCCTGAAGAACATATTCCTTTCCGCGGATGATTTCTGTTTCCAGGGGGATTTTCCAGGGCCAGACCTTCCTAAGAGCACCGATCATNAAACCGGTTAACANTCCCANNGTTGTTTGAGGAAATTTCTTCAGACAAAAGCGGAGTACCCTGGAAAAGGCTAGAATTCCTGTTAAACATCCGAGCACAAANACCAGGATGATTTGAAGATGNTCCCAATGAANCGGATCTCTGAGAACAGAAGTGATGAANGCATATTGTCCCAGGATCAGCAGAATGAATGCTCCACTGAGTCCAGGAAGNATCATTGCACAGATNGCGACCAANCCACTGAAAAAAATGAATGAGAGTGTTTTCGGAGTTTCAACGGGGATCATTCCTGTGACCCAATAAGCGACTAAAGTCCCAACCAAAATGCCGATTAAGCCATACCTTAGATTATCCAGAGAACGGGCTAAGATCAGGATGGAGGCAGTGATTAATCCAAAAAAAAGAGACCAAGTCCAAACCGGATAGTTGTTGAGAAGAAAATGCATTAACCTGGCTGTGCTTAAGATCGCAAGGATAATCCCAATAACAAGCACCAGCAGAAAGCGTAAGTGAATTCTGGCCAATGCTTCCCGAAAGCGTCCTTGTGATAATTTGACAAGCATTCCCAGATCAATTGATCCGATAGCATTCAACAGTTGTCCATAAATCCCGGTGATGAAAGCAATGGTTCCTCCGGATACTCCGGGAATGATATCGGCAGTACCCATCCCGATTCCTTTCAAGAAAAGCATCAGGAATTCTTTTCTTTCACGTGGCCCAGGAGAAGCGTTCCAGGCTTCTTTCCAGGTTTTTACAGTTTGAGTTTCGGAGTCTGGTGAATGGACCTCTTGATCATCCTTTCCGGGGTCCTCAAAAGGCGGCATCGAATGGCGCTTCAGGCAGGTAGGGTGTTTTGAACCTCGGAAGTGTAGAAATGATCGACGAATGCCTGATCAAGTAAATTCTGAAANGCACTGCTGAATTCAGTTTCTGTGAGGTTATCACGAAGCCTGCGGCAGAATGGCAGGAGTTCGGTGGAAGATTCAGCACATTGTCGCAAGAATTGATTCACNAAAATTTGAATTTCCCAGTGGAATTCTTCCTGGGTTAACTCAAGCAGGGCTGTAGAAGATTTATAATTTCCAAACAGAAAAGAACTGAGATGATCCACAAGAAAGAAAAAATCATCACCAAGCGCATTCAGAGACTTTAGTTTTCTGGAATCCATCCGTTCCACTAGGTTTTCCCTGAAACTTCTCATCAGAAAAGTACTTTCAGAAATGTAGGTGCTTGGTTCAGAAATCCGGCTCATGTTCTTTTTAACTGAATTTCAAATCTGTCATGCAAAGAGCATGACACATATTTGGAATTCATATCGTTTGGGTTTGAATGAAGATTCTGTATGAAAGCAAGCTTGAAAAGCAAAATCCAAGCTACATTTATTCAAACTGNTCCATTGGAATCCCTTCTCCNATGAGCATGACCGGAATNCTGTCTCGAACCGGATAAATGATCTTATCGTCTTCGCGCAACAGACCATCCTGTAGGGGTTCTTTTACGGATTGACCATCAATATTGAGAATGTTGTTTTCCTTGATGGCCAGATTGATTTTATCAACGGTTTCAGTCGGTACGAGATCGACATTGAGTTTGGTGTCAGGGCAAACCAGGATCTCGACCAGTTCAGGGTCTACTCTTTTCATTGTTGTTCATTCAAGATCGGGAAGAAAATTGAATTGTGACATTCAGGAACATCCTTAGATTTGAATGTCAAATTTCTAAAATGAAATATTCCGAGGAAGGATTCAACCGGAAAGGGATTCGATACAATAATGAGAGTTTCTATTTAGGAAGAGATTTATAGTAAGGAGGCTGCCTGTTGTCTGACCAGAGCCCGTTTCAATTTGAACTCGTACTTGTCCAGGCGTTTTTTTTCAGATTCCCAATCCGATGAGGACATGTCAATTTTGGAAAGGATATCCCGGGCCTTGGATTCTGCAAGTTTCGCACGGTCGATATCGATTTCAGACACTGATTCCGCGAGTTCCGCAAGGATGGTGACCCGTTCACCCTCAACCTGAGCATAGCCCCAATGAACCACTAGGATTTGTTTTTGAGATCCGTTGGTGTAACTGACGATCCCTGTATCCAGAGTTGTTAACAAGGGAATGTGGTCTGGAAGGATTCCGAGTTCTCCTTCAGACCCGGGCAGGGTGACCGAATCCACTTCGGTTTCCAGAGCTTTTTTTTGCGGTGTGACGACTTCGAGCTTCAGCATTATTTACTTTTAAACCTTTTTCAGGAGGCCATTTTACTGGCTTTTTCCAAGACCTGCTCGATGGTCCCTACCATATAGAAGGCTTGCTCCGGAAGTTCGTCATGCTTTCCGTCCAGGATTTCACGAAATCCCCGGATGGTTTCCTTGATGTCGACATACTCACCTGAAGTTCCCGTGAAGGTTTCTGCGACAAAGAAGGGCTGAGACAGGAATCTTTGGACCTTCCTTGCCCGATCCACAACTTCCTTGTCCTCTTCGGAAAGCTCATCCATTCCTAAAATGGCAATGATATCCTGAAGATCTTTGTATCGTTGGAGAAGTTGCTGCACCTCATTGGCGACAGAATAATGCTCTTCTCCTAGAATGTCCGCGGTAAGAATCCGGGAAGTGGAATCCAGCGGATCGACGGCAGGGTAAATGCCAAGTTCCGCAATTGAACGGTTTAAAACCACTGTTGCGTCGAGGTGAGAGAAAGTGGTTGCNGGAGCAGGGTCTGNCAGGTCATCCGCGGGNACNTAAATGGCCTGTACNGAAGTAATGGAGCCTTTTTTNGTCGAAGTGATNCGTTCCTGCAGNTTCCCCATTTCNGTGGAAAGGGTTGGCTGATACCCTACTGCTGCAGGAATTCTTCCAAGCAACGCGGAAACTTCNGAGCCAGCCTGNGTGAAACGGAAAATGTTGTCGATNAACATTAAGACGTCCGCACCNTCTTCATCACGAAAATATTCTGCCACNGTCAAACCGGTCAATGCGACCCTNGCTCGTGCTCCGGGAGGTTCATTCATTTGCCCATAAACCAAACTGGTTTTATCCAGAACTCCGGACTCCTTCATCTCGTTCCAAAGATCGTTTCCTTCACGGGTCCTTTCACCGACTCCGGCAAATACTGAAAATCCTCCGTGCTCTGCAGCAATGTTTCGGATCAATTCCATNATCACCACNGTNTTGCCAACCCCCGCCCCTCCGAAGAGGCCGATTTTCCCTCCTTTCAGGAAGGGACAGAGCAGGTCCAGAACCTTGATTCCGGTAACCAGGATGTCTGCATCCGTTTCCTGCTCCTCAAAAGTCGGAGGCTCNCGGTGNATGGGCCAGCGTTGATCGGCCTCGATTGGACCTGCTTCATCTACCGGATCTCCTGTGACGTTGATGATCCTTCCAAGAGATGCTTTNCCAACNGGGGTGGTAATGGGAGATCCAAGATCTTTNACATCAATACCACGGGATAGCCCTTCAGTGGCTCCCATGGAAACCGTTCTCACGGTGTTTTCACCAAGATGCTGTTGAACTTCACAAATCAGTTTTCCTGTAGACTCAGTGTTGATTTCAAGGGCCGTGAATATTTCGGGCAACTCCCCATCTTCAAAAATAACGTCCACGACCGGACCCAACACCTGTACCACCTTCCCTGTATTCATGGTTTCCTTTATTTCTCTTTCAATAAGTTTTGTTTTAAATTACATACTTTCTGCACCACTGATGATTTCAATCAATTCAGTAGTGATTGCAGCCTGACGTGTTCGGTTGTATGTCAGTTGCAGTTTATCGATCATATCTCCGGCATTTTTGGTCGCGGAGTCCATAGCCGTCATTCTTGCTGCATGTTCTCCTGCATTGCTGTCAAGCCAACTTACATAGACACGGTTTTCTAAAAATTTATCCAGCAAACGATCAAGGATTGCTTCAGGTGAAGGTTCAAAGGAAACTTCCCTTTCATCCGGACTTTCCGTTTCAATTTTCGGAATAGGAATCAATTGCTCGATAACCGGTTTCTGGCTGATGACACTGCGGTAATGGTTGTAGGCAAGGTAAACTTTATCCAATTCCCCATTTTCATAGCGCCTGATACATTGGCTGATGACCTCACGTACCACATTGATTTGGTCTTCCGGNCGGGTTTCCTGAAAATTGCCCAAAATTTCATAGGAACGGCGTTTGAAGTAATCAAACCCCTTGCGGCCGATCATGGTCATGGTCAGACGNTCAGTCGGAATATCTCCAAATTGTTCCAGCACCCTTTTGCAGAGGTTGGTATTGAATCCCCCGCAAAGTCCTCTGTCGCTGGTGATGAGAATGACTGCAGTCTTTTCACCGTCCTTTTCCTGAAACAACGGATTTTCCTCGTCGGATAATCGACTTCTCAGGGAAGAAACTACTTCTTTCAGTTTGTCTGAATAAGGGATGGCACTTCGGATATTATTCTCAGCCCTTTTCAACTTGGCGGCCGACACCATATTCATGGCGCTGGTCGTCTTCTGGGTTTTTTTGACGCTATCTATTCTTTTACGAATGTCCTTCAGGGAGGCCATCAGGGAACTTTAATCAGAGAAAAGGGAATTATAAAAAATGAATTCAGTGGTTCTGGTTTCAAATCATGCGGCAAATGATTTCACATATTCGTCAAGAACCGACACCAATTTAGAAGAAGAGTCATCACTGATCGAAAGATCATCTGAAATCTGCTTCATCAGTTCAGAGTGCTTGGATTTCATCAGGGATAAGAATCCNTCNTCAAAGCGCTGAATTTCGCTCACNGGAAATCCATCCAGATATCCTTTGGTTGCCGCAAAAATAGTGATCACCTGCTCTTCCCAAGGCATGGGATTGTATTCAGGTTGCTTCAGGGTTTCAACAAGCCGAACTCCTCTCGCGAGTTGCTGTTGGGTAGCTTTGTCGAGATCACTGCCGAACTGGGCGAAGGCTTCTTTTTCACGAAACTGGGCCAGGTCCAGTCGCAAGGTACCCGCAACTTGTTTCATGGCTTTAACTTGAGCAGCGCCGCCTACCCTGGAAACCGAAAGCCCGACGTTGATGGCAGGCCGGATTCCGGAGTTGAAAAGATCGGTACTGAGGAATATTTGTCCATCAGTGATTGAAATAACGTTCGTTGGGATATAAGCGGAAACATCACCGGCCTGGGTTTCAATAATGGGCAGTGCGGTAAGAGATCCGGAACCATTTTCTTCATTGAGTTTACAGGCTCTTTCCAGAAGCCTGCTGTGGAGGTAGAAAACATCACCCGGAAAAGCCTCACGTCCAGGGGGGCGTCTCAACAACAGAGAAAGCTGTCGATATGCCACAGCCTGTTTGGAAAGATCGTCATAGATACAAAGCACATGTTTTCCTTTGTCCCGGAAATATTCNCCCATNCTGACNCCNGANTAGGGNGCCAGGAATTGCAGNGGNGCAGGTTCTGAAGCGGTTGCGGAAACCACAATGGTGTATTCCATTGCACCATACTCCTGGAGTTTTGAGACAATCTTCGCCATCGTTGAACGCTTCTGACCGATNCCTACNTAGATNCAGACCACATCACCCCCTTTTTGGTTGATGATGGTATCCATCGCGATCGCCGTCTTTCCTGTTTGGCGGTCGCCAATGATCAACTCCCGCTGCCCGCGTCCAATCGGAACCATCGAGTCGATGGCTTTGAGACCTGTCTGAAGAGGTTCATGCACCGACTTCCGTGTNACAATACCCGGAGCAATGACTTCGACTCTTCGGCTTTCTGAGGTCTCAATGGGNCCCTTNCCATCAATCGGTTGTCCAAGAGGGTCCACAACCCGACCGAGCATGGCATCACCGACAGGAACTTCTGCGATACGCTCGGTTCGTCGAGCNTCGTCCCCTTCCTTGATGTTTCGGTCATCACCAAAAAGCACGACACCGACATTATCCTCTTCCAGATTGAGGGCCATGCCTTGAAGGTTATTGGGGAATTCCACAAGTTCGCCGGCAACAATATTGTCAAGTCCATAGACTCGTGCGATTCCATCACCGACTTCCAAGACGGTTCCTACTTCGGTTTTGGTGGTCTGCTTCTCGAAATTTTCGATTTGCTGCTGGATGATGTTACTGATTTCTTCTGCTCGAATTTTCATAAGGTTCCACCTTTGCTGATGGATTGATGGATAAGGTTCAACTGATTGCGGAGGCTTCCATCATATACGGTGGAGCCGATCCGGGTGACGATCCCGCCGATAAGCCCGGAATCAATATTAACTGAAACTTGAACTTCCTTGCCGGTCAAAGATGANAGCGTCTTTTCCAGTTTTTTCCGGCTAGCATCTGATAGCTCATGGGTAACGCTGACTTGAGCTTCGACCCTCCCGATTTTTGCCTGAAACATTTCATCATAGGCTTTACTGATTGAAGGAATCAGTTCAAATCTTCTTTTGCTGAGGAGGTAACGACAGAAAGTATGGATCAAGGTGGAAGTTTTGAGACGTTCCAGCAATTCTCCCAGAATTTTTTGTTTCACCGGGTAAGAAACTTTGTTGCTGGCTAAAATTTCCTGTAATTCAACTGAGGACTGGTAGGCTTCGGATGCTTCCGAGAGTTTTTCTCCGGCTTCTTCAAGTTCCTTCCGGGTTTTCGTCAGCCCGATCAATGCTTTGGCATACCTTTGGGCTACGATTCCCTGGCTCATGAAAGCTCCTTCTCACCCTGAACTTGGGAAAGTTGATCCAGATATTCCTTCACAAGTTTGTTTTGCCGGGCACTGGTCATCTTTTGTTTCACGTTTTCTTCAGCCAGTTTCAAACTTTCAGCAGCGAACCATTGTCTGAGTTGGAATTCAGCTTTTCGGTATTCCTGTTCGATTGAAAATTGCGCCTGTTTTCGCATTCTTTCAATCTCATGTTTACCTTCCTCTAAAATACGTTCCTTTTCTGTTTCTGCTTCCTCACGGGCTTTTTCCAAAGCTGCAACGGTTTCGTTTTCCAACTCGGAAATTTTCTCACGCATTTTTTTCATTTCCTCAATGGCCTTGCTTTCGGCTCTGCGTGCTTCATCCAGTTGGTTTTTTGCGTTTTCGGCAGAAGCATTCATNGCTGACCCTACAGGTTTTCTGGCAAACCAATAGATAATCGCAATCAGCACCACGAAATTGATGACCTTCCAGAGGAAATCAAGACCGGCTGATGAATCTCCNGANTCCGCAGCAAATACAAAATTGATGAAGCTAAGCAAAGTAAAAATGCTTAGGGCAGATAATTTAATCACAAGCTTCATTTCACTGGAGTTTTANGCNGGAATCACCCNNGTGGGTTTGAGGATCTGTTGAAAGNTTGGTGAATTTAATTGAGCAGTCGTTCAGAAACTTGAGTGGATAACTGTTTGGTGAGTTCGTTGAACCGTTGTTTAGCGGATGCAAAATCCTGTTGCAGCATCTCCGATTGATTATGCATCTCTTCTTCCAGTTGCTCCCGTTCTTGAAGAATCATTCCTTCCCTGCCTTTGAAAGCCTCATCTCGGGCAGAATGGTGNATTTCCATCACATTTTTTCTGGTTTCATCGAGCTTATGCTGAAAATCACTCTGCATCCGTTCCAATTCTTTTGATAAACGCTCACTTTGTTTCATACTTCCCTGGATGTTTTCTTTCCTCTGGTCCAATGTGCGGAGAACTGGTTGGAAAAAAAGTTTGTTCAGTAGAAAGATCATCAACAGTATGAAAGCTAGAACGGTAAGAGGTGTTGCAAGCTGAAGATGAAGCAGGCCATAATCCATGTTGAAACCACCCCATGCGTTCTCAATGATTGCCTGTTTGAAATCCATATGATCGAAGAAGGTTTAACGATTTTGAAAAAATGTTAACGAAAATTTTTACCATATATTTCTAATTCCCGTCAAGATGATTCAGGAAATTTTGAAGATTTGACTAAGGAGAAGATGTACCGGATAGGATTGGGTTATGATGTTCATCAATTGACTCNAGGGAGAAAATTGATATTGGCTGGAGTTGAGGTTCCTCATGAACTTGGACTCGAGGGGCATTCCGATGCAGATGTTTTAACCCATGCTGTGATGGACTCGCTTCTCGGAGCACTGGCTTTGGGGGATATCGGAGATCATTTTCCAGATACCGATTCCCAATATAGAGGGGCAGACAGTCTTGTGCTGCTCAAAAAAGTATGGGAAATGATTCAGCAACGAGGTTACAGGATCAACAACCTCGATAGTGTTTTAATCGCCCAACGTCCCAGGCTGAAACCCTTCCTTGAAACCATGCGGACTAACCTGGCAAGTTGTATGGACTGCGAGATTGAGCTTGTTTCGGTAAAAGCAACTACCACTGAAAAGCTGGGATTCGCTGGCAGGGAAGAAGGAATTGCCGCAAAATCCGTAGTTCTGCTNAAGAAGTNTGAGTAATCTTTTAACACCCACCTGGAAATTTCTGTAAAACCGATACGAATTTTCCTTTTCCTTCCTGGATGGNCATTACTTGAAAAANAAATGTNATCATGTCAANNTAANTNGTTAANATTTTTTNAACTTCATAAGACACAGACATGACACCGGCAGCAGAAAAAATCATCTCCAACACCCGCAATATTGGAATCTCCGCCCACATTGACAGTGGAAAAACAACATTAACAGAGCGAATTTTATATTACGCGGGAAAGATCCATAAAATTGAGGAAGTCCGTGGAAAAGGGAGTGGAGCCACCATGGATCACATGGAACTGGAGAAGGAGAAGGGCATCACGATCACTTCTGCCGCGACCACGGTGAATTGGGATGACAAAAAAATCAACATCATCGATACACCCGGTCACGTTGATTTTACNGTTGAAGTTGANCGTTCTCTGAGGGTTCTGGACGGGGCCATTCTGGTTTTGTGCGGGGTGGCAGGAATCCAGTCTCAGTCGATCACGGTGGATCGTCAAATGAAGCGTTATAAGGTTCCGAGGCTAGCTTTCATCAACAAACTTGATCGGATGGGAGCCAATCCTGAAAAAGGAATTCAGGGAATCAGGGACGTTCTCGGTTTGAACGCGGTAGCCATGCAAATCCCCATTGGTCTTGAAGAACACCTTGAGGGGGTGGTCGATCTCATCAGCATGAAAGCGATTTATTTTGATGGTGAAAAGGGTGATGACATTCGCTACGAGGAAATTCCGGAGCATCTTCAGGAACAGGCTCAGCAAAGCAGGAATGATATGCTCGAGGCCGTATCGATGTTTGACGACCAGATGATGGAGGATCTTCTGGAAGAAAAAGAAATTTCTGAAACCGCCATACATGATGCTGTCTGCAAGGGAGTTCAGACGCTTGAATTTTGCCCTGTATTTCTTGGAAGCGCCTTTAAGAACCGGGGTGTCCAACCTTTACTGGATGCGATTACAAGATATCTGCCTTCTCCTCTGGATGCAGATCCCTCCCAGGCTACAGATCTTGATAGTGGTGAAAAATTGACCCTGGAATGCGATCCGGACAAACCTACCATTGCGATGGCCTTTAAACTGACTGAAGAGCAATTTGGTCAGTTAACCTACACACGAATATACCAGGGCAGTTTGAACAAGGGAGATCAAATCGTGAACTCCCGAACCGGAAGAAAGTTGAGAGTCGGAAGAATGGTCCGNATGCATTCCAATGACCGGGAAAATACAGATCATGCAGAAGCTGGTGATATCATTGCTATGGTNGGTGTGGAATGCGCTTCCGGGGACACCTTCTGTGGAGAGGGTATCAAGGTCACCTGNGAATCCATTTTTGCNCCGGATCCTGTGATCTCCCTTGCTGTTCGAGGAGAAGACAATGATCAGCAGATGAAAATGAGCAAGGCTCTGGGGCGTTTCATGCGTGAGGATCCAACCTTTCATGTCCGTACCGATGAGGAATCGGGCGAGACCGTGATTTCAGGAATGGGAGAACTNCACCTGGATATNTACATTGAGCGAATGCGTCGGGAATATGCCGTTGATGTGATTGTCGGAGCACCTCAAGTGAATTACCGGGAAGCCATCACATCCACTGCGGAATTTGATCACCTTCATAAAAAACAAACCGGGGGTTCAGGTCAGTANGCTGGTGTGACAGGCANGATCGAACCNTTGGCTGAAGATCACGAAAATGGTTTTGAATTCGTAAATCAAATTTTCGGTGGAGCGATTCCCTCAGAACACATTCCTGCCTGCGAGAAAGGCTTCAAGGATGTGATGTCAAAAGGCCCCCTTGCGGCTTTTCCAATGGTTGGAATCAAAGTGACCCTGAATGACGGCAAATACCACGATGTTGATTCAAGCGACCTGGCGTATCAACTTGCTGCCAGAACAGCAATGCGTGACGCCGTTAAGAAATCATCACCGGTTCTGATGGAGCCGGTAATGAAAGTGGAAGTGGAAACCCCTTCGGATTTCCAGGGTTCTGTTATTGGCGACTTGAGTTCACGCCGGGGAGTCGTTTATGGCACGGAAGTCAATGGTGATGACACGGTCATCAATGCCGGAGTTCCTTTGGGGGAGATGTTCGGTTACGCCACTCAGTTGCGNTCCCTCACTTCAGGAAAAGCAAACTATTCGATGGAATTNGAAAAATACAATCGCTGTCCGGCTTTTGTTCAGGAAAAAGTCATTAAAGAACGCGCNGAAAAGATGCGAGAAGAGCAAGGCTGAAGCAATTTTGCTTTGAACCGCTAGCGTCCAACCGGACTGGAATTGAGTTTTTGACGCTGTTGGTGCAAATCATTTTGTTCTTTGATCCATTTCTGATTTAGTTCCGACTGTTTTTGAGCCCATTGGATGATTGATTTACAGTAGGATGTGTCCAGTTTGAGCAGACGGGCAAAATTAGGAAAGAGCTTNGCTTCTTCTTGGGTCATCAATCCCCCCACATAAGCAATATTTGCCANGAAAAAATAGATNTCNGAAGCTAAATTCTGATCGACGTTTAACTCCTCCAGAGGAAATTCTTCCATTTTCCTGACACTGTCGATAAATTGCATCAGTTGTGTGTCATTGTCCAAATACTGGATGATGTCCTGCATCACCTCAAATTCNCCNGAATCGATTTTTCCATCTGCAATGATCACATTGGCTGCGGCTTGAATCACCCAGTTGGTCTGTTCTTCATTTAATTTCAGGAACAGGCTTTGGTTGATTTCACGTCCCAGGGTGATGGTGTAAATCCGTTTGAGGATTTTTTCGAATTTTTGGTCACTCATTTTCTTTGCCTTAGGCAGTCACTCCAGGAAAGTCCTGTTTCCAGAAGATATGTTTTAGGAAGGCATTCAGAGATNAAATTGAATGCAAATGCCCTGCAAAGCCAAATANGAATNNTACTTTTCAGTTAGATCATTGGTTTTGGTAGAAAAGACGGATCTGTTCTACCAGATAATCCTGCATTTCCCGGGTCAGTTCAGGAAATATGGGAAGTGCCAGCACGGTGTTTGCCGCATGTTCGGAATGTTTCAAGGTGCCTGCATCGCANTCNAAGTCTGAAAAACATTCCTGAAGATGAAAAGGGACCGGATAATAGACCTCGGTCGCACANTCNGATTCCAGNAGNAATTCCCTGAGTTCGTCNCGTTGTTCAGCACGGATTACATACTGATTGTAGATGTGNGGAAAGTTAAGNTCAGAGTCATGCAGTTCCGGAGGAGTCAGGACCTTTGGGGCAAGACCGGCCTTTTCAAAGAGTTGGTTGTAATAAAGTGCATTTTCTCTTCGCTTTCGATGCCATGAATTCAGGTGAGGAAGTTTGACCCGGATCACCGCGGCCTGGATCGGATCCAGCCTGAAATTTCCTCCGATCACACGGTGGTAGTATTTTTTTTCTCCGCCATGCACCCTTTTCAATCGTAAAACAGAAGCGAGTTCAGGATCCTGGACCGTGATGATTCCACCGTCTCCAATGCCTCCCAGGTTTTTGGATGGGAAAAATGAAAAGCATCCGAAAGTACCCATGCTTCCGACTTTTCTGGGACTGCCGTTTATTCTGCACTCTGCACCGATGGCCTGGGCGGCGTCCTCAATCACAGGAATCCCATACTTTTCGGCACAGTCGAGCAGAGGTTTCATCTCTGCAGACTGTCCGTAAAGATGGACCACGATGATGGCTTTCACCCGCTTGCGATCATCCGAAGACATGGATTCAAGTTTCTGNTCCAACTGAACCGGGTCAAGGTTCCAATTTTCAGGATCGATATCCAGAAAAACCGGAGTCGCATTCAAACGCGAGATCACCCCTGCGGTTGCAAAGAAGGAAAAATCGGTGGTTAAAACAAGGTCTCCCGGGCCGATATCCAGAGCCATCAATGAGAGGAGCAGAGCATCGGTTCCGGAAGAGACTCCAACCGCATCTGCCGTTCCGCAGTATTCTGCAATCTCTTTTTCCAGATTTTCGATTTCAGGGCCCATGATGTAACGGGTGGATTCGACCACCCGTGTAACGGCCTCCAGGATTTCTCCATGCAGGCTTTCGAGTTGGGGTTTGAGGTCAAGAAGAGGAACTTTCATGGATTCTCCGTTTAAGGCAATGAAACAAATAACAGGTTTTTATCAATACGCCGGGCATTCAAAGCAGGACCTGAATGTCATAAAGGGCGTGGGTGTAGGCGGTGATGGCAAAACCGCGAAAAAAATAAAGAAGGGTGAAAAGAAGCCCTGCCATCCAGCGGAAGATAAAACTGTACCACTGGAAAGTGTCGGCCATGTTGCCGATGTAATGACTCAGTGAAAATAGCAGCGATGCGGTTAAAATTGCGACCAATCCGGTGAGCAGGGTGGTGCGGAGGATGAATTTCAATCCCCAGAAAAGGACATTGAGCAGCAAAACNCGGAAGAAAAATTCTTCAAACAGTCCCGCCCCCAGTGAAAGCGCAATGTTCTGCAGTGCGTTTCCGGCAAACCCTCCCGCTGACAGTAAGACCAACCTCACCATGAAATGGAGGACGATTCCGAGCACCATGCTGTAGGCGAGTGCTTCCAGAAACATGACTAAAAAAATACTCCCTTTTAGGGGTGGGGCAGATCCCTTGACCTTGATCACAGGGATCATTCCGATCACGATCAGGATCATCACAAAAAAAATGTATTGGGGGCGAATGTCGAATGCCATCATGAAGGTCCTGATCCAAACATCCGCAGCGTTGCGGACTCCCCAGAAAGGGGATTGAGTCAATGTGACCAGGATTTCATACCCCAGTAACAGGGGCAGTGAAGCGATAAGGGAATAGTAGGTCGTACTTGAATGGCGGAAATACTCAGACATCGTTTCCGTCAACCCTCCNTATTTAGGAAGGCCACTTTCCTGCTTCCCATGCAGGGGTTGATATGCATAAAAAAATAATTTTCAGAAACGGGTCACCTGAGTGGATTCAATGAATTTCAGTGTTTTGATCCTCCTTGCAAGGGAATTGATATCGGGTTTTCCCATCCTGCCCACACGGACCCGGTAGAGGGATTTGCTGTCAGAAGTGATGTGTTTGAAAATGTAGGCTCCCGGGAATCCTTCATCCTTCAACCGCTGAACNAGCTTTTCTGCGTTTCGCTTACTCCGTCCGGAAAAAACCTGAACGGTGTATTCAACCGGTTCCGGTTTGCTGACGGGTTGAACCTTCTTCACTTTGGCCAAAGGTTTTTTGGGTGGTTTGGCATCGGGAATGTCAACCAATACCGGGGCAGGCTGAACCGGCAGTTTGATCGGGTCTGCCACTTTCAAACGGGGAGTTGGTTTCGTTTCAGATTTTGTGACTTTTTCGCTGGATGATGACACAAGTGGAAGAGATTTTTCTTNATCGTCCTCGGTCTTGGGAGGTTCGGGCTTGCTTTCTTTTTGACTCAATTCACGGGTTTTACGGGTCAGTCTTTCCAAGGCTGCTCGGTCCAGTTCCTCCTGAATGCTTTGTTCTTTGCTNAGNTTGAAGAATTCCAGCGGGTCTTCATCTTTTTCAGCGGAAAGCGGCATCTCCGCGGGCACGGAGACCACGGGACTGTCAGGCGGCTGCCGCAGACTTTTTCCGGCCACCAAGCCAAGATAAAATGCCGCCACCAGGCTGATTCCTCCCAGNCCCAGCAACAGCACTGCCAATGGAACAGAGAGTTGAATGCGGTAACTTTTTTTGGCCCTTTGTGCGGACATAAGCAATGATCAGGAAGCCAGTGCCGGCCTCGAGTTGTATTCGTAACGGTCCCTTTTTTGAGTGTATCTTGGGACCAGTCTTTTCAGTTGTTGAAGATAAANTTTACGTGGGATCTCATGGGCTCCCATACGGATCAGGTGTTCGGTTCGCATCTGGCAATCGATCAGCCGGATCCCGTTTTTTTCTGCATAACGGACGAGGCTGACCAAAGCGCACTTTGAAGCATCGTTGCGCTTGCTGAACATCGATTCCCCGAAGAAACACTTCCCAATCTTCACACCGTAGAGTCCGCCGACCAATTCACCGTCAGCCCAACTCTCGAAAGACATTGCGTATCCTTTACGCTGAAGCNTTCCGTAAGCTTTTTTCATGTCTTCCGTGATCCATGTCCCATCCCCCCTTGAAAGCCGAGTTTCTGCACANGCATCGACCACTCGGTCAAAGGCCGAGTTGATTCGAGAAGTGTAGATTTCTTTTCGGAGGGTTTTCCGGAGACTTCTGGAAACCTTCAGGTCTTCCGGATAAAGCACCAACCGAGGGTCGGGACTCCACCAGAGTATCGGCTGCCCTTCTTCATACCACGGAAAGATCCCATTTCTGTATGCTTCGACGAGTCGGGTTTCCGAGAGGTCTCCCCCGACTGCCAGCAACCCGTCTTCTCTGGCATGTGAAACTGCNGGAAAAATCGGCAGATCCTGGATCAATTCAAAAACAGGCACTTTATCTTAGATAACTAGATTGTGNAGNATCCAATTCATNNACTTTATCTGCTAAATTAACAGATAAAATCATAAAAATCACTGGATTTTCAGAGATGTTGCAGAAACAGACCTGAACCGCNGAACCTGAAAGAAAGAATCGNTCCTAAAGAGGTGAGGAAGGCCGGTTTNAAACCGGCCTTTGGAGATCAACCCTCGAGTTGACTGTTGACGTAGTCCCAGTTGACAAGATTCCACCAGGATTCGATGTAAGCAGGTCGGGCATTCCGTTTGTCTACGTAATACGCATGTTCCCAGACATCGATGGTTAGAACCGCTTTATTGCCTGAAGTCATTGGACATCCTGCATTGCTTGTATTCTGGATCTCCACACCTCCACTTGAATTTTTCACCAGCCAGGTCCATCCGGAACCAAAATTCGTTGCCGCAGATTTTGAAAACTGGTCTTTGAAATTATCAAATGATCCAAAGGCTTGATTGATTGCATCTGCGGCGCTTCCGGTCGGATTTCCACCACCGTTGGGGCCCATGCAATTCCAGTAGAAAGTATGGTTCCAAACCTGTGCCGCATTATTGAATAGTCCACCGTCGGAACTCATGATGATTTCCTCAAGACTCTTGGAAGCGTTATCGGTACCTTCTACCAAACCGTTGAGGTTGTTGACATAAGTCTGATGATGTTTGCCGTAATGAAACTCCAGGGTTTCCGAAGAAATATGCGGTTCAAGGGCATTCATTTCGTATGGAAGGGGGGGTAAGCTAAAGGCCATGGTAAACTCCTTGTTTTTGGGCGTTTGTACTCTTTTCCTCATTTTTTGGTGGAACGAGGAAAGTTAAAACAACAATTATATCCTTCCTGAGGGTTGTTGAAAAGAGGAAAGGCCATCCTCAATTCCGCTCAAATTTAAACTGTTACAACCGTGCAATTCTCATGTCTTTGAAGTTTGAACCAAGAAGTTTTATGAAGCGTTTTTCTTCATCTTTTGAATGGCGTCGAGCATTTCTGAGGGACAAGTTTCAGGGGCATGGTGGAAGGAGTATTCGAGGGTGCAGTCTGCTATGCGATGGTACTCCTGGTCTCTGAAGCTTAACAGTTCCGGGTAGCAACGGCGCAGGCTTGCTTCGGGTTTTTCTCCTGGTTCTGGAGAATAATGCTTGCCCCAGATGACAGGTTTTGGATCGTCAATAAAAATTTGGTAATGGCTTTGGCTGCTGTTTTCTTCAAGCCTCAGGTAAACCAGAAAGCTAAGTTTTTTGATTCTTTTGATGAGTTGAGGCTCAAGATAGATGAGGCTCCCCGTTGTATCAATGATGACTTTATCATCGGATTCTGATGACTGTTCCAATTCATCACAGATCTGAGTGACGACTTTGGTTTCCAATTCCAGGTATTTTGCTTGAGCTTCTTTGTATCCAGGTTGATCAGGTTTTCCCATCCAGGCAGCCAGTCCCAAAGTGGATTTTTCTGAGGAACTGATCAAAGGTCCCAATTGCTCGGCAATCAGGTTATCGCAAATGATGCTGCGGTAACCCTGGCTTTGCATTCTTTTCGCCCAATAGGATTTTCCTGCCCCGGACATGCCGATCAGACTCAGGCGCATCTTCGGAAATTGGTTGGGATTAACTTAAGGATGTGGGACGTGTGAAAAGACAAAAATCAACCTGAAATGGAAAAATGAGGTAATTGCTTCGGCTTGATCAAACGGGAATGTGATGACATATTTTTGTATTATTGTATGAAACGCTGAAACCCCATATTATGATCGATTAAAGATTTT
>FUFK010040301.1_pt1 | contig 18168 bp, 18 predicted proteins | sample 1021851 | NCBI WGS metagenome assembly FUFK01 (sample SAMEA51879418, study PRJEB19060) | metagenome
ATTTGGATGTAAATGGTCGTGCAGATTTAGATGATTTAGTTGTTAGTGGAGTTGGAACATTCTCAACAAGAATTGACACCAACGGAGTCAGTTTCGGAACAAACACTACTACATTTGCTGCAAAGTTTGCTGATGATGCTGTTGCCAATTTTGGAGGTGGTAATGATCTAAAAATTTATCATGAACAAAGTTCAAATAAATCTTTTATCATAGAAAGTGGATCTTCTGGGTTACACATACAAGGTTCTAATATCGTTGTTGATAATACTGCTGGTGATAAGCGTTATATTAATATGGTAGATGGTGGTGGAGTATCTTTATACTACAATACAGCTGGAGGTGGAACAGCAAAACTAGAGACAACTAATGCAGGTGTGACTGTAAATGGAACTCTGACTGCAACAACATTTAGTGGTTCAGGTGCATCTTTAACAAACCTTCCTTCTGCACAATTGACTGGTGCACTACCAGCACTTGATGGTTCTGCACTTACTGGTGTGACTGCATCAGGTTCTGGTATTATTGTCAGACACGACGGTAGTGTAGTTGGAACAGCATCATCAATTGACTTCTCTACAAACCTAGATGTATCTGCAATCTCTGCGGGTATTGTGACTGTGACTGCTTCTGGTAGTAGTGGTGTATCACTATCAGGATCAACCAATAATACAGTTGCAACTGTGACTGGTTCAAATGCATTAATTGGTGAGGCAAAATTAACTTTTGATGGAAATACTTTAGCTATTGCTGCTGGTAGCGATGAAAAAATACAAATGTTTGGTACAAATCCTTTTATAAGATTTAAAGAAGGTTCAACAGATAAAGCAGTTCTTCAATGGCATAGTGATGGACATATAAGACTTATTAATCAAGAGGACAGTTCACAATTACGAATAAAAGATACACTTGAGTTTTCTACAGATGGTAGCACTTTTTATTCAATTTGGCATGCAGGAAATATGGGCCCATCAAGCAATCTAAATGCTGACTTATTAGATGGTCAAGAAGGTGCTTACTATACTAATGCAACTAATCTTGCTTCAGGAACAATTCCAAATGGTAGATTTCCTGCAACACTACCTGCAACAAGTGGTGCAAACTTAACTGCACTGAACGCAAGTGAGATAACATCAGGAACACTCCCAATCGCACGAGTCGGTGATAACACGGTTACTTTTGCAAAACTAGAAAATATTCCAACATCCAGATTAGTTGGAAGAACAGCAAGTGGAACAGGAGATGCATCAGCATTGACAGCAGCAGAAGTTAGAACCTTACTTAACGTTGCTGATGGTGCGACTGCAGGTATTACAACAGCAAATACAAATGTCACAGCAACTTGGAGCATTGGTGGTAATTCTGGTTCTGGATATCAGTTTACAGGGCCAGGCCAAGATGGTTCAGAAGGAAATCCAGACATCTATTTGGTTAGAGGACACAAATATCGTTTTGTTAATACAACAGGAACTGGTCATCCGTTTGCATTCCGTAATGAAGCAAATAATGCAGCTTATACTGATGGAATTACAGGTTCTCAGAGTGGAACTCAAGAATTTAGTGTTCAACACGATGCACCAGCAGCATTAAAGTATAGATGCACAATCCATCAAAACAGTATGCTTGGAAACATTTATATTGTTGGACAACACTTAGCAAATGGTGCAAACAATCGAGTATTGACTGCAACAAGTGCTTATGGAATGACTGGTGAGTCAAACTTAACTTTTAATGGAAGCACATTAGCAGTATCTGGAAGTCAAACTATAAGTGGTGATTTAGATGTAGATGGTCGTACAGAATTAGATAATGTTAACATTGTTGGTATTACAACTATAAGAAATGCTTCAGGTACCAAATTGTATGAAGGAGTTGCAAATGGGTCAAAATTATTTCATGCGGGAGGAGAGAAGTTATCTACAGAACTTCATGGAATTTCTGTAAATGGAACTGTTGTTGCTAAATTTGTAGATCTTACTAGTGGAGGTCATTCAGGTATTATAACTGCATCTTCATTCAAATCCAGTGGTGATGGTGGTACATCAACTTTTGATGTAGGAGCACCTAGTTCTTCAAATAAAGTAATCGGTAGATTCCAAGCACAGTCATCAAGAGCATTAGATATTGTTTGGCATGATAGTGGTTCATTGATGGGATTTAATACACCAGGCAATCACTCTTATATTTTCAAATGTAATAATTCAGAAAAACTTCGCATCACATCAAGTGGTATAATAGGTGTAAATAATGCAAATCCAAATCTTGGTGGTGGAGGAGATGGAATTCATATAGCTTCATCAGGGGTTGCTGAACTTCATTTAACAGGTAGTCAAGGAAGTGCTTCTACTGATGGATTGCAAATCCAAATGAATGGAACTAGTGCGAATATTATAAACAGAGAAAGTGGTATTATTAGATTTTATACTGGTGGTGCATCATCAGGTAATGAAAGACTTCGCATCACATCAGGTGGTCAAATTCTTCTCGGAGGAACTACCTCACCAAACACATTTAATGGTGTCGGTGGTGTAAGTAATCTTGTGGTTGCTGGTTCAACAGCAGACACTGACATAACAGATAACTCAGGTGCATCTCTAACTATCTCCAATACAGATGGTACTGCAAATAACACTGCTGGTCTTCATTTTGCAAGAGAAGACACTGATGGTGCTCCTCACTATTCTGGTGCATCTGTAGTTGCTCAGTTCTTAGAAACAATGAACACTGGGCATTATCCGAAAGCAGATTTAGTATTTTTAACATCAACTGCAAATAATAATGCACCAAGTGAAAAAATGCGTCTCAAGGCAACTGGTCGTGTTGGTATTAATGTTGTATCACCAACAGCAAAACTTGACGTTAGTGCTCCATATAATGAAATAGGTGCAAAAATTTCTGGTGGTGCCACAGGATACTCTAATGGACTAGAGGTTTATAATGCAAATGGATCTTTAACATTTGCTGTAAACACTGACGATATTAAACTTGGCACTGGAACAAGAACACTTTATTACCAAAGAAGTTTAGCTGCTGCGATTAATAGCACCACTGAAATTGTAAGATTTCAAAGAAGTAATGGTGCACACTCTATGAGAGTATCGATTGTTGTTTCTAGTAGTGGTTTTTCTTGTTCTAAAGTTTATGAAATTACCTCATCATACAACCAGACTTCTAGTGAATGGAGAGTTGTTCGCCCTATATCGTCAACAGGTAGGTATGATGCTAACTTTGAACTTTTATATTATACATCTAACACTGTTACAGAACTTAAACTTCGTAAAGTAGATTTTGCAACATATGCAGGTGTCGCTGACATAGCAATCAATTACACTGGTTCTACTGCCACTCCCACAACAGTGACATCAAAAACAGGGACTGGAACTGATACAAATGCTTATGATGTTTTAGAAGAAGGATTTGGTCTTCATGATATCAATAATGGTCAGACAGCATTAATATTACCAAAATATCATCCATCATTTTTGGTACATCCTGCAAATGATGCCCAAACAGCTGATGGTTTTGTAACGTACACTTCAGTTACTTATAATAATGGAAATCATTATAAAACAAGTGGTGGTAATGCTGGAAAATTTATTGCACCAGTTTTCGGGAGATATTTTTTCGCAGCAAATTATGTAGGAGGTGCTGGTTCTGAAAATGTTTTTGTTCGATTCTACATTAATGGATCTGTTACTAATAAAGGGAATCATTACTCAGGAGGGGGTAATGCTTGGGGTACTGGTAGTCCATATATGTCTGCTGATTTATCAGGTACTTGTGTTCAATTAGCAAAGGATGATTATGTACAGTTACATTTAACAGCACACAATGGAGGAGGACAAGGACAGGCTGGTTACATGAGATATTTTGGATATTTGGTAGGATAAATAAAATAGTATAATTAAAAAGATATCATGCACACAAGTTATACAGTAGGAATAACCACAGGTGAGTACAAAGCCTTGCAAACTGTTATGGTTAATCCGCAAGAATGGATACAAACTTCAATTACAAATCGTGCCCATCTCGCTACTGTTGATATTCAAAATCAATATATTTCTTACAAAATTGAAAGAGGGGAAGCAATAACTGCAATTGGTTCTACAGCAATAGTTGAAGCAGCCATATCTGAAGGAGTAGTGGGTATATTAACATAGAAAAAACCGCACACTTGACACTTTGTAAAGTGTCATATATAATAGACAAGTAATCAATTTATTAAGAATGACTGACCAAGAAAATCATTTAAAGCAAGTTTTAACTCAACAGAAAACTTTAGTTGACGAGATTAATGCTCTTAATAGTCAGATCACATCAAAACGTGAGATGGCAGTAAAATTACAAGGTATTGCAGAATATCTAGATCAACTTGGTGTTAAAGTTCCAAAGGAAGAAGAGGAAGAAGCAGCAGCACCAGAAGCAGCAACAGAGGTTGTAGAAGAGGCACCAACAAAGAAGGATAAATAGTTTTATTCTGAGAGAAAAATGAGGTAAAATAATGCCTTATATAGGTAGAGACTTAAATCGTGGCAATTATTTAAAATTAGATGATATAAGTTCATCTTTTAATGGGTCAACACAAACATTTAATTTAACAGTAGGTGGTTCCGCATTTACGCCAGGTTCTGCCTTTTCGATTTTAGTCTCTGTCGGTGGTGTTATACAGGAACCAGAGTCTGCTTATCAAGTTAATAATAGCGAAATAACATTTGCGAATGCTCCTACAGCACAGGATAGTTTTTTCTGCATTGCTTTAGGAGTTGCTTTAGGTATTGGTGTGCCTGGTAATGGAACGGTAAATGGCACCCAGATGGCAAAACCATTTAATTATGATGGTTATTTTTATTTGGATGATGCAAATAATCGAGTTGGTATTGGTAGTTTACAACCGAAACAAGCATTAGATGTAATTGGAAATGCAAATATAAGCGGAATATTAACAGCAGCAACTTATAGTGGGCCAATCAGTAATCCAAGTGGTATATCTACATTTTATGATTTAAGAGTCAGTAATAATTTAACAGTCGAAGGGACAACATCAACACTCGATACAACTTTGATTGGAGTAGATCGAGTTGAAGTCGGAGCAAATAGTAATAGTATTGTAGGTGTCGCAATCACTCAAAGTGGAACAGCTGATATCGTAAATCTATTTGATGGTAGTACTGAAGTTCTTACAGTCGTAAATGGTGGATCCGTTGGTATCAAAAGTGCAACACCAGACACACAATTTGTGTTAGATGCTATAGGAAAAGGAATATTTACTCATGGTGAGAGTGCTACTTCAAATGATTTTAATAAAGGTCAATTTACTGTTAGAAATACAGCAGCATCTCAAGGTGCATTTCTAGATTTCAGAGCAACGAGTGGTAATGGTATCGGAAGGGGTGTTATTGCAAAGATAGGTGGATTTAATACTTTTAGTGGAACTGGATATAATGGTGCATTAACATTCTCAACTCGTCAAAATAGTACTAACACTATGGTTGAGAGGGTTCGTCTCACATCAACAGGATTATTAAATATTGGAGATGCAGATCATCTTGATGAAGAATATCTTGGTAGCACATTAAAAATACAAAAAGACCAGAACTCAGTAACAAGATTGGTGATGAGAAATCAGGATAGTGGTAGTGGGTCTGCAGCAGCAGTTCAAATCGGTGCGTCTGGTAATAGTTGGATGTTGCAATGTGGTAGTGCTGCAAATGATTCAAACGCATTTACTATAAGAGTAGATGGAACATCAAATAGTAATACGGGAACAGAAAAATTAAGACTTGATACGAGTGGCCGATTACTTCTAGGAACTACTACTGAAGGTCATGCTGATGCTGACGATTTTACTATTGGAACTTCAACAAATAGTGCTGGTATAACAATTAGAACTAATACTTCTGGTACAGGAAGACTATTTTTCTCGGATGGAACTTCTGGTGCTGCTGAATATCAAGGTTACATACAGTATGATCATGGTAATGAAAGACTATCGTTAGGATCTGGTGGTGCCACAAGACTTACCGTCAATTCAAATGGTCGTATTGGTGTTGGAACTGATGATACACAGATACAATTCCAAGTTGGAGTGAGTGGTGAAATAGGAGCAGGAGATATAAACAGAAGATTTGTTGGAATTAAAATGGCCAACAGTATTGGGGTAATAAGATCAACATTTTACAGTGGTAAAAGTGGAACTTATGCTCCTTTACAAATTCATGTTCGTGATGGTATAGTGATGCATTTTGATGCATCTGCTAATCGTTATATCGGTATTGGAAATACAACACCAACAGCAAAATTAGATGTAACTGGAACAGTTAAGGCAACAAATTTTGTTGGTGCATTACCTATATCAAATGATGGTAATAATAGAGTGATTACAGCAACAGGATCTGGTGGGTTAAATGGTGAATCAACTTTAACATATAATGGTAACGGTGTTCTTAACGTTTTTGGTGCAAGTGGTAATACACAATTAGCACTTCAAAGAACTGATGCGAATACAACTGGAACTGCGGGTATTGTTGGTTTTTATGCATCTGATGGACACGCTATCGCAAGTATGTATGCACTTGGAGATGGTGATAATGAAGGTGCTCACTTAGTTTTTAATACCACAACTGCTGCAAGTGGATCTAATCCATATTCTGATGTAACACAAAGACTTCGCATCACATCAGATGGTAAAGTAGTTGCTGGTGGTAGTGGAGTTGGATATCCTTCTAGACTTCAATCACACGGTGCTGGTAATCTTCTTGATTTAAATTCTACAAGTGGTGCTGCTGTAATAAGATTTTATGAGAGTGGTTCTGGAAGATTTGATATAAGAACAAACAATGGATCATCTGGTTTAAATTTTTATGACGGATTTAATGGTGCAGAAAGAGTTCGCATCGACAGTTACGGAGCATTTTTAGTCGGCACAACTGCACCACTTTACACTGGTGGTGATGTGCGTCATGAAATTAGGAAAGATGTTACTAGAGGATATACAGCACAAAATATGGTTGCACATTCTCATTTGTTAATCAATAATAGTAATACAGGCACTGATAGATTTTCTTCTATAGGGTTTAGAGCTGGCAATGGTGATGGTGCTATTGGATTTGTATATGGAAATTCTGCAAACAATGCTGATTTTGTAGTTGTTACTGATGGTGCTGCCAATGGTAGTGAAAAACTCCGCATAGAAAATGATGGACATCTTCGATTATCTAATTCAAATGTTGAGATAACTTCAAATACTAGTGACGGTTCTGATAATAAAAGAATAATAATTGGTGGTGGAGGTGCATCAGGACAAACTAGAGGTGCTCAAATTGTAGTGCATGGTAATGAATATGGTGGTAATGGCGGTACGTTACAATTACTTACAGGTAATACTAACAGTAGTCATAATATGATTCAGATGTACACTGATGGTAATGAGAGACTGGTTCTTCAAAATGGTGGAGTTCTCTCTCAGAGGGTGGGAAGTAATGCACGATTCTCTCATGGAATTTTAGAAATAACCACTAGTGCTACTCCATCACAGATAAAAATAACAACAAACATACCCTACAGTGGATCTGGTGGATCACACGCAGAATCTGTGACCATCAGAGGTTTTAGATATGGTGGAAGAGATACAGTTGATTTACAAATTTGTTGGCACGTTTATGCTGGTCAATTCTATAACCGTATTGCTTCAAGTAGTGGTGCTTGGGCTCCTCTAATCACTCTTGGAGTTGAAAACAATAAAGTTGTAATTCATATGGACAGTCTTGGTTACTGGCCAAAAATATATGTTGCAGATTATTATTCTTCATTTAATAGTTATGAATACGCTAGAGGTTGGAGTTGGTCAAATTCTGCAATCAGTGGAGATTCAGGAACTCCAGTAAATACTGTTCCATATAAGAATGATTGGGGTGGTTTAGAATATAATTCTGACCATGGTGTAGGAACTAATCCTGACCGTCATCTTAACATTAAAAATGGTAACTTAATTATTGGAACTTCTGGCCACGGTATTGATTTCTCTGCACAAACAGCAACAGCAGCATCTGGAGCGAGTACGTTAGTTGAAGTTTTAGATCATTATGAAGAAGGAACATTCACTCCTATTGTTAGAACAAATAATAATTCAACTGAACCTAGTTATCATCACCGTTTGGGGTTATACACTAGAGTTGGAAATTTAGTTACTTATGTGATTAGGATTACTACTAGCGGTGAATTATCTACTGGAAGTGGTGCAACTGAAATATGGGGATTGCCTTTTGTTGGACGTGATTGGACTACGGGTGATTGGCCAGGTGGTGGTCATGTCGCATATTATCACAACCTAAGAGGTGCTTATGGTACAAACATAAGAATTCTTGGCCCATACAAGAATCAAACAAATCTAAGATTTCATATCTTCAATAATCAGAATGATACTGGTTACAACCAATATAATCATATTTTTACAAACAATACTATTATTATAGTTAATGGACATTACTATGCAGCATAAATATAAATGCCTAAATCAGTTTAGTTCGGAGGACTTCCCTAATGGCATTAACAAAAACAATTGAAATTGATAAGATTGAAATTGTTACTGAATATCGACATGTTCAAATAAGGACGGCTACAATAATTAAAGAAGACGGTGTAGAGTTAAATCGTTCTTTTAATCGAAAAGTATTACAATGCGGTGAATTGGATTCGAGCAATAATTTAGTTAATACAAAAGTCAATACAGAGACTGCTGAAATACAAGCAATATGCAATGCTGCTTGGACAACCTCAGTTAAAGATGCTTGGAAAGCAAAGTTGATTGCTGATAAAAATGCTTCAAATATAGGAGGATAATAACCGCAAAGAGAGACCCAGATATTTGGGGTGATTAAAGAATAAATACTTAAAAAGATATAAATGGCACTTACTGACTTAACGAGAATATCTACATCTGGAATTGCAACGGGAACTTCTCTATCTGGTGCAATTCTTCATGGTGATGCACATTTTCGTGGAACACAAGTTGGTGTCACTTCGGCATTATTCGACTCTTCAGATAATGCACTGGAATTTAATGAAGATGCCAAACTAAAATTTGGAAATACTCTTAGTATCTACAAGGCAACTGGATCACATGCCATAATTGATAATACTTTTGCTACAGGATCATACTTAAGAATAGGAAGTGCAAATGGAATAATATTAGGTTCACCCCTTTCACACAATCAAACAATGATGAGGGGTTATGTAAATGGTCGTTCAGAGTTATATCACGCAGGCAATTTAAAATTAACAACTGACCAAGCAGGTGTAAAAGTAACAGGAATCTTAACTGCAACATCATTTAGTGGGCCCGTAGTTGGTAATACAAATAACGCAAGTGGTATCTCAACATTTTATGATTTAAGAGTCAGTAATAATTTAACAGTCGAAGGAACTACAACAACCTTAGATACAAATCTGATAGGTGTAGACAGGATAGAAGTTGGTGCGAATAGTAATACAATAGTCGGTGTAGCAATTACACAATCAGGTTCTGCACATGGATTATCTGTTGATGGAACTACTGTTCTTGGAAAAACCGTAAATTTACCAACTTTCTCTGCTTCAACTCAACTTGCAGTTGCGAATTTATCGGGAAATAATAACTTTGTTGATTTAACAATTCTTGGTGGAAGGACAGGAAGATCAATGGTCAAATTTGGTGATCATGACAATAAAGAAACAGGTTCAATACAATATTATCATAGTGATGACTCACTTAGATTTTTTAATAATGCAAGCACGTCGGAAAAATTAGTCATTACAGGAATTGGATCAGTTGGTATTGGAAGTGTTCTTCCATCACAGAAATTAGATGTTGCTGGTAATATAAAAGTTACTGGACAAGTAAATGTAGCAGAAAAGATTGAACATTTAGGAGATACAGATACTTATTTACAGTTTACTGATAATACTATTAACTTGCATTCTGGAGGAACAACAGGATTATCAGTTCAGACTACTAGTGTAAGAGTTCCCACAAAATTAGGAATTAATGGTGCAGCACCTCAAACTCCTTTAGATGTGATTGCAAATGGATCTGGTTATGCAATTAATATTAGAGGTAGAAGTTCAGATAATGTAGGAGAAATAAGATTTACTTCTAATGATTATGGAACTCTCTATAGCGTGTTACAAACAGGAACCACTTATTTAAATTTTCAGGTTGGTAGTGCCACTAACGCACTTCGCATCGACTCAAGTGGTTATGTAAATATTGGAATGACTGGTGATTCTACACGACTAGCAGTTAAAGGTATATCAGGTGCTTTATCTGTTACTTCTCGTGCAAATATTAGTCTCTTCACAGGTGCCACAGATGGTGCTACAGCAACTGGAACTGGTATTTTATTCTTTAACCATTCAGGTACTGGACAATTTTTTGGTGGAAGTGTCCAAGTAATAAAAGAAAATAGTGGTAATGGTAATACAGCTTCTCTTATGAGATTTGCTACTCGTGCTAATGCTGAATCAGTCACAGAGAGAATGAGAATTACATCGGGTGGAACCGTAGGAATCAATGCTTCAAGTCCTGATACTACATACAAACTTGATGTAGCTGGTGCAGGTCAATTTACTACATCTTCATCTAACCAACAAAATGATTTTAATACAGGTCAATTAACTGTAAGAAATAATCAATCTGCTCAAGGTGCATTTATTGATTTCAGAGCAGATAGTGCTACTGGCATTCAGGGTGTTATTGCAAAAATTGGTGGATTTAATACTCATAGTGGAAGTGGATACGATGGTTTATTGACATTCTCAACTCGCCAACATAGTACTAACACTATGGTTGAGAGGGTTCGCATCACATCAACAGGTAAAGTATCAATCGGAAGTGAATCTTCACCTTTAGGAACTTTACATGTAAAAGAGGGTGATTCTGGAGTTACATCTGCTGATACATCACAGGATACTCTATTCTTGGAGAGTAATGGCAACGCAGGTTTAACAATCGCTACACCTAATGCAAATACAGGTTATCTAACTTTTGCTGATCCAGAGGATTCTAATGTAGGTCAAATTATATACAGACACGGTGGATCTTATGCTAATAGCATGGGATTCTTTACTAATGCTGGTGAAAGAGTTCGCATTATGAATAATGGTAATGTAAATATCGGAACTAGTGAACTTGATCAAACAGTAACAGGACGTTTGCTTAATGTATATGGAGGACAGATAAGAGCAAGACAGACTTCTAGTGGTAATACTCTTGAAGCATTTGGACACACTACAAGTGGTCAATCTTATGGATTATTGGTAAATGCTGGTACAACAGCTAATGACTATGCTGCTACCTTTAGAAACTCAGGTGGAACTACATTATTCAGAATAAGAGGTGATGGAGTCGTATATGTTGGTGGAGAACCTTCATCTGGTGCAGGTAAATTTAATGTAAGAACTAGTTCTGATGATGAATATTTAAAATTTAGAGACGCTGGTGATTTTGGAAGTTATAATGGTATTGCACTTGACTGTCGTAATGGTGCAAACAGCACATCAAAAGATATTGTTGTTAGATCAAATACATTAAGGTTGTGGCAATCTGCTAATGAAAGAATTGTAGTTGATAGTAATGGTAATATTAGACAATCTTCTGGTGGTGGTGGAATTAGTTATTTCAAAGGAAGTAGTGAATATATCTTTGGTAGTCAGTACTCATCACCTTCATCTGGTGGCCCCGAAGGAAAATTCCAAGTTCATGACCATAAAACAAGAGTAACAATGAGTATAAATGCGTACATGAACAATGCTGGTGCTCCAATATTGCAGTTTTTATCATCACGATCAGGCACGTTAGGAACTCTTGGAACTAAAGCTTCATCTGGTGATTATCATGGTGACATCCGATTCATGGGTGATAATGGAACAAATTATAACTCACTCGTTCAATCTGCTGCAATTCAAGCAAGACAAGTAACAACAATATCTGATGGTGATACTGTTTGTGGTGGTGAAATACAATTCCATACTGGTAATACTTCTGCTGGAAGTGTTACAGAGAAGTTTAGGGTATCAGCTGATGGTAAGATTAAGTATGGTTTAGATACTATGGGACTACCTGGATCAATTCAGGGTGGTGGTTTTATGATGTATGCTGATAATGGTAGTAATAATATAACAAGACTTACATTCACTGGTTTAATTAGTGGATGTTATATTGCTACGATTGGATATTATAATGCTGCTGGTCAAGGGATGGGTGGAGCAATGTTCTTTGTAAGTGGATATCAAACAGCAAATCACACTTATGATATTCATGAGGTTAGAAAATGGGATGGTGCATCTAATTCAGCTATATCTGGTGTTACAAAAAGTGGTTCAAATTGGTATATCGAAATTACAAATACACACGGTTCATATAATGGTGGTGGTGAAGTGAACCTATATGGTGATGCTCAAGCAACTTTTGCTGTCACTTATAGACAATAAATATCTAAAAATATAACTATGATTACAACAAGTCTTACTTGGAATATTACAGATTTAAAGAGACACTCCTCTGATGGATTTGTGTACGAAATTAGATATTCAGTTACTGGTGTTTCTACAGAAACAGTAGGAGGTGCTTCAACTACATTTCAACATGTAATGAATGGTGGTTACATGGTTCCTGACCATACAAGAACAGGAAGTGAAATACCATTTGATAATTTAACTGAAACACAAATTGTAAATTGGGTCAAAGCTGGAATAGGATCAACTGATGTAGAGACATTTGAAACTATAATTCCTGGTCATTTAGGTGCGATGCGTGATGGATCACTCAATCCCAAAAATTTCGATACGAATGCTACTTCAAGTGGACTACCTTGGTAATAAATCATTCGTCCACTATCATACTGTCTTCAAGATGAAGTCCTGATAAATCATTACCCCATATCTCTACCCTTGCACCTTTTGGTGCGTTAAATGCAATAATCTCTGACGGAAATATAACTTTCTCAATAAAAAAACTTTTCTCTCCTACACAACGGACTATGATCATGCGACTCGTCTCATTTTTGTAGGAGAAATCAATCATAGTTCGTGCTATCTGTTTGGAATCGCTAACATTATCTATATATGTTATAATANAANAAANTATTTGTCAAGTGTATGTANGANCCCCAAGTAAATGATTATGTTCGTTGGACNACNGCACTNGGTATGGTGCATGAGGGGTGGGTATATTTNAANGGAACACCNGATAATAATGAGAGTCGAGTCAAAAATAAGTGGGTTGCAACATCTAATTATATAACGATTGAGATTGCAACAAAACCAAGACCACAATGTAATGTATCTACATTTTTACATAAAAGGATTCACGTTTGCTTATGTTGTTATGAGGATAACTGGAATGAATTAGAATTTATTAGGAGAAGAATATCAAAGCAAGATGATCGTGACCCTGATGAAAATATTAGTTATGGTGCATATAAATCTCAACAATACAGGCCACTTGACCCACAATGATAAATCCATTTAGCATAATATTATCAGTTTCTTCGTTGTTCATTTTTCTAAGGATATTACAAAAGAAAATTGAGCCAGAGGAATTAATGCGTCCACAAAATCCATACAAAAATGTTCGTGATAGTGATGAAGAATACAGTGAAAAGACAGACTATAAGTAGAAATACATAATTGCGATATGTTTCAAAATTTGAGTTTTTGACTATATAATGGTAGAATTAAACGGAGGCTAAGATGCTCTAAACTCGTTATATTATGAGTTTAACTTAACCAAATGGAGACCACTATGCACAACTTAATTTCATTTAATCAACTTGCAGGATCAAAACATACATTTGAGACGCAAAATGATAAAATCGCAGACTACTACGAGTGCATAGTCGAGTGTGAAGAAGATCAGCATATATGTAAACGAATGTGTAAGGAGGTACTACTCTAAATGTAGGATTCAATACAGACCCTTGACTTTTTAAGTCAGGGGTTTTATAATGGAAGAAAATATATCTTTATGAAACCCTTGTCTAAAATTAAACATCAAATTAAATCTGGAAAGTATTATATTTTCTGGGGTGCGTGTACTATTGCAGTGATGGCAGGTCAAATTTATGTTGGTGCTGGTTATCGTTCAATGTCTCAAGAAGTTAAAGACCTGACAGAAATGGTTGGACTTAAATTTGAAATGGAATTATTAGAGAAAAAAAGAGGAGGAATAATTTACTAATTTTAATATGACATCAACAGCGTTAAAAGCACTGACAGCAACAACTGGAAATCGTACTGATAAATGGAATACACCAAAAGATTTCGTGGCAGATGTTATTAAATTTTTTGGTACGATTGACCTTGACCCTTGTTCTAATAGTGAGGGAGAACCAAATGTTCCTGCACTCAATTACTACACAGAAAAAACTAATGGTCTAGCACACGATTGGTATGGTAAAGTTTTTATGAACCACCCTTACAGTAATAGTAAAGAGTGGGTTCCTTATGCTGCATTACAATATGAGTCTGGAAATGCAGATGAGTTAGTATTATTAATTAAATTAGATGTTTCGACAAAGTGGTGGAGGTCAGTATCACAATACTCTTGGATTGCAATTAATAAGAGAATGAAATTTGGAAATGGAAAAAGTGCTGCTCCATTTCAATCGGCAATAGTTTACTTGGGAAAAGATTTAGACAGATTTATTAATGTATTTGGTAAGTACGGAACACTCTATGTGCCACATCAAAAGGTGTCATAAAACATATTCACACTATTAACAGAATTGCTATACTAATAGTATTAATGAGATTTTAATGAAATTACGTTCACATCAGTTAGATTCACTTGTTGCTATGCAGCAGTGCGATAAAGGTCAGATTATTGTACCCACTGGTGGTGGTAAGACAATGTGTATGATCGAAGATGCACAGTACAGATTTGGTATGGATAGTGTATCAAAGACTATTGTTGTTGTTGCTCCTCGTATCTTACTTGCAAATCAGTTATCAGCAGATTTTCTTGAGCATATCACAAATGTAGATGTGATGCACGTTCATAGTGGAGAGACTCATCACTTCAGCAGTACAAAAACAGAAGTGATTGAAAACTGGTATCACAATGGTATCAAGAATCAGTTAATCTTTACAACATATCATTCACTACACAGAATCACAGAGTCACTTGATATTGAGATTGATACAATATACTTTGATGAAGCACACAACTCAGTTCAGAAAAACTTTATCGAAGCAGTTGAGTATTGTTCAATATATGCACAGAGAAAGTATTTCTTTACTGCTACACCAAAACATTCTTTGACACCCAAGAAAGTTGGTATGAATGATAGTGACATCTTTGGTCAGGTCATTTGTAATGTGCCTGCACCTAAGTTAGTTGATGAAGGTCACATTTTACCACCAAAAGTTGTAGTCAAAAAGATTGACGTTACTGACGATAGTAGATTTGGTTATGAGAAAGATTGTGACCATATTGTAGAAACGATTGATGATGTTGATGTCAACAAAGTTTTAATATGTGCAAGGTCAACAAAGCAAATCGTAAGTCTAATTTCATTATCAAAGTTTGTTAGTGAGTTAGCGTGGAGGGGTTACTCTTATATGTACATCACTTCAAAAACTGGTGGTGTGATTGATGGTCAGAAAGTGACAAGAGAAGAGTTTTTTGATACTCTCAATGCGTGGGGTAAGACAGACAAGAGATTTGTAGTCTTACATCATAGTATTCTATCAGAAGGTATTAATGTTAATGGTTTAGAAGCAGTATTGTTTCTAAGGTCAATGGACTACATTGGTATTAGTCAATCTATTGGTCGGGTGATTCGTAAAGGAGACATCACCAAGCAATTTGGTCTCGTATGTATTCCAGTATATGACAAGGTTGGTATCAGTACATCTAAGAAAGTACAGGCAGTTGTTGATACTGTGTTCAAAGATGGAGAACCTGCAATTAGTGTGGTTCGTAGTTAATGAAAAAAGTTAATCGTGTAGAGGAGTATTGCCAAACTACATTTAATTCATTAGGTGCAAATGTGCATAATTGGGGTAAACCAGAATACACTAGACCATTAACAAGATTATTTTATATTGGTGTGTTTGATTGTGGTAATCCATATCCTACTGGTTTAATTAGTGAAAAAGCATTAAGAAATAAAAGTAATAAACAAAAAACAGTTTTAGACCATTACTTATCCCCACAATTCATAGGTAGAATGATATTAGATAATCAAGAGATATATCTTAAAAATTATTCTAAATTCAGAGAATTGTTTATTAAATGTACTCAAACTATAATTGTTACTCAAAAAGAAAATTTTGATTTATCTAATCTTACAAGTAATAAGAAAGATAATTTTTCAATTAAAATTCCAACTAATTTAAAATATAATCATCTTGGAATTAAATTATATAAAAGAGATACAAACATTAAAGGTTGGGATAAAAAAGATTTTACCATATTAGAGACTAATTTGTTAAGTGATGTGCCAGTTGAATTACTGGACTATGAAAAAGATTTTTTAGTAATTTAGTGCTATAATGTAAACAATATCATTTAAAATAATGCACGATTCAACACTTGATTTATTCGCAAAAGTTGGTATTGATGCCAACGATATTGAAGCATTGGCAGCATATTATGAAGTCACTTGTGACTATTATATGGAAGAATTTTTAGGATTAGAGGACTTGATAGGTTGAAAGATACAATATTATTTGGAGATTGTAGAAAAACAATTTCAAAAATAACTGAACCAGTAAAAATGTGTGTCACTTCGCCACCATACTATGGACTTCGTGACTATGGTGGAGAGGAGAATCAGATCGGTATGGAAGAATCCCCAGAAAAATATGTCGAGCAATTAGTTGATGTATTTCGTAGTGTCAGGGAGGTACTAACTGATGATGGAACACTATGGTTAAACATAGGAGATAGTTATTATAATTATCGTAGTGATGGTAATTATCCAAAACAAACAGTAAGTAAAACAAATCAAGATTTGCCCAGTTTTTCCCCAGTTCGTGGTAATAAGTTAGAGGGATATAAGAGTAAAGATTTAATTGGAATCCCCTGGTTATTGGCATTTGCATTAAGAAAAGATGGGTGGTATTTAAGGCAAGATATAATATGGAATAAACCAAATCCTATGCCAGAAAGTGTAAGAGATAGATGCACCAAATCACATGAATATATTTTCCTGTTTAGTAAAAGTAAAAACTATTACTTTGATGTAGATGCAATTAAAGAACCAACTGTAGATGGTAAAGGATTAAAGAGAAAAAAAAGTGTATGGACAGTAAACACTAAACCATATAAAGATGCACATTTTGCAGTATATCCACCAGAATTAATTGAACCTTGTATTATGTCAGGTAGTCAAAAGGGAGATATAATTCTTGACCCTTTTATGGGGTCGGGAACTACTGGTATGGTTGCAAAATCTTTAGGTCGTTATTATATTGGTTGTGAGTTACATGAATCCTATGGTAAGTTAATTCAGAAACGTGTTTCAGAATACACCATAAACTTGGAAAATTTCGTGTAAGTGTGCCAGTTTGTTAGGTTACACACACAAACTTGCATTATTCGTGAATCTGGTTTATATTAATAGTGGGGAAACAAACCCACCAACATAAGACTTTCAAGGTAGTGGATACCCAGAGGAAAACGCTTTTAAGTTGAACTTAAGCAGTTGGTCGTGTTTTGTTTCCTCTCGTCCTTTATTATAACAACTATGGAATTTGAGTTTGAGTATGATTCTCAGTATAAAAGTGAAGATGAGTACCTTGATTCGTTAATGGAACATCATCAAGATGGTTGGATTGGTGTAAGAGAAACACTTGACCCAGAGACAGAGAAGTTACTTAAAAAGTTTTAATTGCTACATATAGTGTGGAATGAGTATATTTGTATCAATAAACTACTAAATTCACTTACGAGGTAATCATGTCTCAAACAATCCCAGAAAGTAAAAAGTTGACAAGATATAGAGTAACTTTAGATGTGATGATTGATGATAACGATTGCTTAAATCCGTATATGTGGAATTGGTATAACCTATTACAATTAGAAGGAAAAGAACAAGTAAACGATATATACGTTGAGGACTTAGGAGATTATGGCAAATGGGAGAGCAGTAAGTAACAGCTCTCGTGACAGTTAACAAGGTGTCTACTTTT
>FUFK010064636.1_pt1 | contig 18167 bp, 20 predicted proteins | sample 1021851 | NCBI WGS metagenome assembly FUFK01 (sample SAMEA51879418, study PRJEB19060) | metagenome
AAATGATATCTGGTGAGTGGTTAGATTCAAAAAAAGTTGATCAAGTTGAATGGTGGCATTATGTTGATATTATAATTCCTGAAAACACTCAAACCTCTACAGGTATAATGTTTATAGATGGGGGTGTTAAAGAAGAGGATTTTTTTAGGTTAGATTCTAAATCTGCTGAATATGCAATTGAAACCAAGTCAGTAATTGTAAATGTTAGTAATGTGCCTTTTCAGCCTATTAATTTCTTAGATTCAGATCAAGAAAATTTTGTTGAAGATGATCTAATTGCTTTTGCTTGGAGTCAGTTTTTAGAGAGAGGTGCTAATAAAGAGAATATTGAGTGGTTGCCTAGATTGCCAATGACAAGAGCTGTGGTTAGATCGATGGATTTAGCTCAAGAAATTGTTGCACAGAACAATAAAAAACTAAGTGACTTTGTAGTCTCGGGTGCATCTAAAAGGGGATGGACTGCATGGACTACCGCTGCATTTGATGAAAGAGTTGTTGGAGTTGTACCAATGGTAATAGACATGCTTAATTTAGTTCCTTCTTTTGAGAATCACTTCCGAAGCTATGGAGAATTTTCACTTGCAGTTCAGGAATATGTAAACTATAATATTCAAGACTGGATGGAAACGGAAGAATTTAAGGTGCTTATGAGCTATATTGAACCATATTCATTTAAAGATCAATTTACTATGCCTAAATATATTATTAATGCAGGCTCAGATGAGTTCTTCTCAACTGACTCTTGGAAATTCTATTATGATGAATTGCCTGGTAATAAAATCTTAAGATATGTTCCAAATGCTAATCACTCTTTAAATGGAAGATACCTCAATAATGATCTTGTAGGTTATTTTTATAGAATTGTAAATAATATTGAGATTCCATCATTAAAATGGAGATTAGATAAAGATAAAAATTTTATAGAGGCANTATTAAATTANAGTGGTGAATATGATGTCTCTTTATGGACTGCTAGGAACGAACAAGGAAGAGATTTTAGATTATGGGAAGAAGGCGAGTTATGGNCCCAATCTATAATTCAAAAAACAGATAATAATAGATATATTGTTGATTTANGTCAAGATACTNTNGGTTACAAGGCAATAATGGTAGAGTTTGTAATTGATCCAGATTCTGATTTTCCTTTAACAATTTCAACTGGACCATATGTTCTNCCAGAAACATATCCATATGAAAAATATCAAGTAAAATATTAGGTTATTTTTTAGTTAAAAAAAGAAAATTATCGATTCAAAAAAAATTTGAATCGTATAATAATTTTTATATCTTTCGGTTCTCAATTATTGAAAATATTAGAAAAATGAAAAAAATATTATTTGCATTAATCCTATCTGTTTTTATTGGTACTTCGTTCACAAATAACGTTTATGCAACTACAACAGTAAATAGTGTAATCACTATTCAGGATTCACAAGACGAACCTATGATGGAAGCTACTTCGGATGAAGCTTCTGCTGGCTTTACTCAAGAATTAAAAAAGCGTTTTATTGAAGGTGGTCCAAGCTTTATGGGGATTGTACTTATATGTCTTATACTTGGTTTAGCTATCTCCATTGAAAGAATTATATATCTTAATTTATCAACTACTAATACAGAAAAGTTAACTGGTGATGTTGAAGACGCTCTTAAATCAGGTGGTGTTNANGCTGCAAAGGAAGTATGTAGAAATACAAAAGGACCTGTAGCATCAATCTTTTATCAAGGTTTAGATAGAGCAAAAGATGGAGTTGATTCTGCAGAGAAAGCTGTAATTTCTTATGGTGGTGTACAAATGGGACAGCTAGAAAAAAATGTTTCATGGATATCATTATTTATTGCACTTGCTCCTATGCTTGGATTTATGGGAACTGTGATTGGAATGATTACTGCTTTTGATAGAATTGAGGCTGCTGGTGATATGCAACCATCACTTGTTGCTGGGGGTATTAAAGTTGCACTTTTAACTACAGTATTTGGTCTTATTGTTGCCATTATACTACAAGTATTCTACAACTATATAGTTGCAAAAATTGATTCAATTGTAAATGATATGGAAGATGCATCAATTACTTTAATTGATATTCTTTCAGCTCAAAAAAAATAGTTTAATATGAATCTTCAAAAAATTACAAAAATAGGGTGCATAACTCTAGGTGTGTTAGGTATTATATTTCTTTTCTTAGTTTTTGGAACAGGAGATGATACTATTAAAATGTCTGCTGCATCAGGAAACTTTGGAGTTATTACTCCAATTATACTTCTAAGTCAATTAATACTTTTTATTGCCGTAATTGTAACCCTAATATTTTCCTTAAGAGGTTTAGCAAAAGATAAGGCTAAATTGAAAAGTGCATTAACTTCTGTTGGATTATTTCTAGGTGTAGTAGTTATTGCATTTGTTCTATCAAGTGGTGTTGAAACCCCAATGAGAGATGGTAAAGTTTTGTCAGCTATTGGTTCAAGACTTGTAGGTACTGGTATTAGAGTATTTTACATTTTAGTTATTGTTGCAGTTGGACTAATGATTTTTTCAGGAGGTAAAAAATTTATAAAAAAGTAAATTATGGCTAGAAGAAAGTCACCAGAAGTTAATGCAGGGTCGATGGCTGATATTGCCTTTCTGCTTTTGATTTTCTTTCTTGTTACTACAACAATTGAGACTGATAGTGGTATTAATAGAAAGTTGCCTCCTATGGAGGAACAAATTGATCCACCAATAATCAGACAAAAAAATATTTTCACAGTTGTAGTAAATAAAAATAATCAGTTGTTAGTTGAAGAAGAATTAACTGATATTAAAGATCTAAGAAATCTCGCAGTAGATTTTCTTGACAACGGAGGAGGTTCCGGAGAAGAAGCGTGTGATTATTGTCAAGGCAATAGGGACCCAAGGTCATCAGATAACCCTGATAAAGCAATTATATCTCTAAAAAATGATAGAGAGACTGAATATAAAGTTTATATAGCAGTTCAAAACGAGTTAGTTGCAGCATACAATGTTCTCAGAAATAGAGAGTTTGCTAGATTATATCCTAATGAGGCTTTAACTTATGTTGAGGCTGATCTNAGGTATAGTGATCCTAGAACTTCTCTTGATGATAAGTCTAGTCTNAAAGAAAAANTAGATGTTATAAAAGCANTGTACCCGCAAAAGTTATCTGAGGCTGAACCAAGTAAAGTAAATTAATATGGCAAAATTTAAAAAAAATAAAAGTGGAGATCTACCTGCAATATCTACTGCATCTCTTCCAGATATAGTTTTTATGTTGTTATTCTTTTTTATGGTGGCAACAGTTATGAGAGATAGTACTCTTATGGTACAAAATACTTTACCTGCTGCCGATCAAGTTCANAAGCTAGATAAAAAGGATAGAGTAATTTATATTTATGCTGGTAAACCATCTAGCAGATATATTGATACTTATGGTACCTCAGCCAAAATTCAACTTAATGACAAATTTGGGACTGTTGAGGAGGTTGGCGCATTTGTTCTTGCTGAAAGAGCTGCAAAACGTCAAGAGCTTCAAAATGTTCTAACAACTGCACTAAAAGTTGATAGTGACACTAAAATGGGAATCATAAGTGATATCAAACAAGAGTTACGTAAGGTTAACGCACTAAAACTAAATTATACTACTAGAGTTGGAGATTATACTCAAAATTTCAACTAGTAAAAAGTTAACAATTTTACTCTTTTTTATAAGTTCAACATATAGCTTAATTGCTCAAGATATTAATAGAGAAGATTTCTACAGAGAAGATCAATTTTACTTTGGCTCAAGTTATTTTATTCAGACTGAGCAAGTACCTGATTTCAAACAAAATGGATTCTCTGGTAATTTTCAAATTGGTTTTATAAGAGATATCCCCTTAAATAAAACTTCTACCAATGCTTTAGGAATTGGTCTAGGATTTGAGAGAAACTTATTTACATCTAATATTCAACCAGTAGAAGTTAATGGTGAAATAAATTATGATATTATAATAAGTAGGTTTCTTGAATCCAAGAATAAAATATCATTTTCATCAATAGCTATTCCTATCGAATTTAGGTGGCGAAATTCTTCTTTGGATGTTTACAGGTTCTGGAGAATATATTCTGGCTTTAAGATTAAAAAGAATTTTTCATTATATTCAAATCCATCTTATGGAAAAGAATTAAAAATTAAAGATATTCAAAATTGGACTTCATCTATATATCTTAACGCAGGATACAATACATGGAATATTTCCCTAGAATATGATTTAAATCCTTTAATAAAAAATCAAAAAACATTAGATGGAAATATTCTAAATGTAGGTTTTTTTAGACTTGGACTTATTTTTTATTTGTTATAATTCTTTTCTTAATCTNGCAACTGGAATATCTAATTGCTCTCTATATTTGGCAACTGTTCTTCTTGCAACTTTAAACCCTTTAGTAGACAATTTACTGGATAAATCGAAATCAGATAATGGCTTTATTTTATCTTCAGATTCTACAATCTCTTTTAAGATTCTTTTTATCTCAATTGTTGATATATCATCTCCATCACTATTTTTCATTCCCTCAGAGAAGTAGCTTTTTAAAAGCCGAATTCCATAGGGTGAATCCATATACTTACTATTTGCAACTCTTGAAACAGTAGAAATATCTAAATTAATTTTTTCAGCAATGTCTTTTAAAATCATAGGTTTAAGGTTACTTTCTTCTCCTGTTAAAAAATAATCTTTCTGAAAGTTAACAATTGCATTTACTGTTTGAAAAAGAGTTTGATGTCTTTGCTCTATTGCTTCAATAAACCATTTNGCTGAATCAAGTTTTTGCTTTAAAAATTGAATTGCTTGATTTTGTGATTTTGTTTTATTTGGATCTTTTTTATATCCTTCTAATATATTTTTATATGAATTAGAAAGTCTTAATTCTGGAGAATTTCTTTTATTTAATTCTACAATTAAATCCCCATCCTCAATTGTTAATATAAAGTCTGGGGTAATTGCATTATTAGCAAAATCACTAGTTATTGAACCTCCTGGTTTAGGATTCAATTTTGAAATTTCCTCAATAGCTTCTTTTAATTTTTGTTCGTTTAAGTTTAGTTTCTCTGATAATTTAGAGAACTTTTTCTTAGAAAATGAGTCAAAATCATTTTCAATGATTTTAATAGAATTATCAATTGACTCTTTTGAGTTTTTTCTTCTTAATTGAATTAATAGACATTCTTTTAGAGATCTTGCACCAACTCCTGGNGGATCCAGNTCTTGAATTTTCTTTAATACTGATAATATTTCTTCTTTTGAAGTTACTATGTTCTGAGTAAATGCTAAATCATCAATTATATCTTCTATCTCTCTTCTTAAATAACCACTTTCATCAATACTTCCGATTAAAAAATCACAAATAGGCTTATATTTTTCATCAAGAATTAAATTTTTTGATTGATTATCTAGATATTGATGAAAGCTATATGAAGCTTTTGTTTGAAAGCTAGTATTTTCCTCATCACCTGAATAATAATTTTGACTATGGTCATAATCTTCAGACATATCTGTTAAGAAATCATCCACATTGACATCCTCATTTTTATCAACTTCAAATTCATCATTTTCAATATCTGCATCAGTTTTTTCACTACCCATCTCTAAAGCAGGATTCTCCTCAATTTCATTTTTAATTTTTTGTTCTAATTCTGCTGTAGTAAGCTGAATTAGTTTCATTAATTGAATCTGTTGTGGTGATAGCTTTTGAGAAAGCTTTAACTGTAATTTCTGATTAAGCATATTAATAATACTTAAACAAAATTAAGAAAAGAATTAATTTCAATTAAAAAGATGCATTTTTTGGTGTTCTTGGATAAGGAATTACATCTCTAATGTTTGACATACCTGTACAAAACATTACCATTCTTTCAAAACCTAGTCCAAAACCACTGTGAGGTACAGTCCCATATTTTCTAAGATCTATGTACCACCACAACTCCTTATCGTCAATACCCATGTCAGACATTCTCTTTTTGAGTATATCCAGTCTTTCCTCTCTTTGAGAACCTCCTATTATCTCACCAATACCTGGGAATAAAACGTCCATCGCTCTAACTGTTTTATCATCTTCATTTAACCTCATATAAAATGCTTTAATCTTTGAAGGATAATCATAAATAATTACAGGAGATTTAAAATGCTTTTCAACTAGAAATCTCTCATGCTCACTTTGNAGATCGGAACCCCAANTGTCTAATAGGTATTTAAACTTTTTCTTTTTGTTATAATTGGAGCTTTTTAGTATTTCAAATGCCTCTGTATAAGAAACACGAGTAAATTCATTATTTACAGTAAANTTAATCTTCTCAATTAGACTCAAATTACTCCTCTCATTTTNTGGCTTNTGACTTTCCTCTTTCAAAAGTCTNTCTTGAAGAAATTTTAAATCTTCCTCACACTCTTTTAATATATATTTTAAAATATGCTTTACAAATGATTCAGCTAAATCCATATTATCATTTAGGTCATAAAAGGCCATTTCTGGCTCAATCATCCAAAATTCTGAGGCATGTCTTGAAGTATTAGAATTTTCTGCTCTAAAAGTTGGTCCAAATGTATAAACATTTCCTAAGCCAAGAGCATAGGTTTCTGCTTCAAGCTGGCCTGATACAGTAAGGCTAGTTTTTTTACCAAAAAAATCATCTGAATAGTCAATATCTTTTTTTACCAGATCTTCTTTTCCTAATGTAGTCACTTTAAACATTTCTCCAGCTCCCTCAGCATCACTTGATGTTATAATTGGAGTATGAATATAATTGAAGCCATTTTTATTAAAATAATCATGAATACTAAAAGCCAATTTTGATCTTATTCTCATCACAGAACTAAATGTTGAAGTTCTTATTCTAAGATGAGCTTGCTCCCTTAAAAACTCAAAACTATGTTTCTTAGGTTGAATAGGATATTCTTCAGGATCTGAATCACCCAATAGCTTAATATTTGAAACATTAATCTCAAAACTTTGACCTTTACCAATGCTATTAACTAATATACCAGTAATTATTAATGAACATCCAACACTAATTCTTTTGATAATATCTTCACCTATGATACCATCATCAATCACACATTGAATATTTTTGATTGTAGATCCATCATTTAATTCGATAAATTTATTGGCTCTAAAAGCTCTAACCCAACCACCTAAATTGATCTCGCTGTCAATTAATGGAGAATCATAAATTTCTTTGACTTTTGATAGATTCATTACTAGACAGTTAGAATATCTTTTTCTTTTGATTTGAACATTTCCTCTACCTTGTTTATATATTTATCAGTAAGATCTTGAGAATCTACTTCTAGATTAGATTTCAAGTCATCAGAAATTTCTAGAGCTTTAATTTTATTATTTGCATCTTTTCTTGCATTTCGAATACTCACTTTTGCAGATTCAGATTCAGATTTTGCAAATTTTGTTAGTTCAATTCTTCTTTCTTCTGTTAAAGGAGGAATATTAATTAGAATAGACTCCCCATTATTAACAGGGTTAAATCCAAGATTAGAATCAATTATACTTTTTTCGATTTCATCAATTATTGACTTTTCCCATGGCTGAATACTTATCGTTTGAGCATTTGGTGTACTAACAGAAGCAACCTGATTTAAAGGAGTTAAATTACCATAATACTCAACTGAAATACCTTTTAACATTACAGGATTTGCCTTACCGGCTCTGATTTTTGCTAGTTCGGTTTCTAAATGACCAATAGCAGCCATCATATTTAATTCTGCATTTTCTATTATTTCTTGGTTGTTTTCCATAATACCTAATTTAACTAGAAACTTTTGTGCCTATTTTTTCTCCCATAATAACTTTGGTCAAGTTACCTTTTGTGTTCATGTCAAAAACTATTATTGGAAGCTTATTCTCTTTACTTAATGTAAAAGCAGTAGTATCCATAATTTTTAACCCTTTACTTATTGAATCTTCAAAAGAAATATCATCAAATTTAATTGCTTCTTTATTCTTTTCAGGATCTTCATTATAAATACCATCAACTCTAGTCCCTTTTAATATAACATCAGCATTAATTTCAATTGCTCTAAGAACTGCTGCAGAGTCAGTTGTAAAATATGGATTACCTGTTCCGGATGCAAAAATTACAACTCTACCTTTCTCCAGATGTCTAGTTGCTTTTCTTTTTATAAAAGGTTCTGCTATAGATTCCATTTTTATTGCAGATTGAAGTCTTGTAGGAATATCTATATTCTCTAGAGCATTTTGAAGAGCTAATCCATTAATAACTGTTGCAAGCATTCCCATGTAATCTGCTTGAACTCTATCTATTCCATCTTTTGAACCACTTAATCCTCTAAAAATATTACCACCACCAATTACAATAGCAATCTCAACTCCTTGCTTATGAATTTCTTTGATTTCTTCTGCATAAATAACAAGCCTATCATTATCTATGCCGTAAGAATTTTTTCCTAATAGTGCTTCACCACTTAACTTTAGTAAAATTCGATTGTATTTCATCATTTAGGAATTAAGCAAATATAATTATAATGTTTCAAATTTATTTAAATCTTAAAGCGTCACTAATCGAAAAATCTCCAATACTAATTCTTTTTAACTCATGAAGATGTGATCCTGAATTAAGTTTTTGTCCATAATCGTTAGCAATAGATCTAATATAAGTACCCTTAGAACATTCAACAACGAATTCAATATATGGTGTAGAGAAATTTAATATTTTAAAATCATAAATTTCAATATCTCTTGGTTTGATTTCAATTTCAATTTTTTCCCTGGCATACTTGTACATTCTTTTACCATCTTTTTTTAGAGCAGAATAAATTGGAGGGAATTGTTTCTGTTTACCTATAAAAGTTTTTGAAATTTTTAAAACTTTATTTTCGTCAATATGATTATAATTGTAGGTTCTATCTATCTCTGTCTCTCTGTCATATGATGGAGTTGTCTCACCCAGTTTAATTATACCAGTATATTTTTTTGAAAGGTCCTGATATTTAGAAATATTTTTTGTTTCTTTCCCAATACATACAATTAACAGACCAGTCGCTAGGGGGTCAAGTGTACCAGCATGTCCGACCTTTATTTTTTTGACTTTTAGTCTTGTTTGTATACTCTTCCGAATATATTTAACAACATCGAATGAAGTCCATTCAATTGGTTTATCAATTAAAATTATCTTACCATTTGTAATATCATCCAGTGTTAGAGACTCTATAAAGTCATTTAACATTGTAAATTAATTTTTAGATTTATTAAGAATTGTAAAAATGCAAAGAGTAAAGCCCATAATTACAATAAGGGGTGCCAGTCTAATCCTTCTAAAATTATATATTTCGTCACTAAATACTTCAGGGTCATTTGAAGCTCCTCCTGACATTAGAAGAAAACCAATACCAATAACTAAAATTGATAAGACTAATAGCCTATATCTATTCTTATTAAATAAAAAATTTTTCTTTTTCATCAATGCTATCTTGATATTTTTAATTTTAGATATTTCTGAGTAATAAAGTAAGAGCTAATATATGATGTAAATATTCCAAATAAAATTATAAATGAAGCTAAAATTATAATGTCCTGAATATTTGAAAAAAAATCAATTTCATCTAATTCAAAACTAGCCTGAGATAATGAAATAAATAGTAATATAAGTGAGATGATGGATGAGTAAAACCCTATCCTAACATAGCTTGCAATAAAAGGTCTTCTAATAAAACTTTTAGTAGCTCCAACAAGTTGCATTGTTTTTATTATATCTCTCTTGGAATATATTGAAATCTTAATAGAATTATTAATTAAAATAAAACTTATAATAAAAAATAAAACACTTGTAATAACAATCAATACTCCAATTTTTTTAAAATTATTCACTAGAGATTCAACTAATGGTTTATCATATTCAATTTCCTCAATAAATTCAAAATTGTCAAGACTCTCTATAAACTCTTCAATATTATATATATCTATTTTTTCTCCAAAAAGCCTTACTGAAATTAAATCTAGTAGAGGATTATAACCTAAAAAACCAACAAATTCTTCACCAATTTCATTTGTAAATAATTCCGCTGCATCTTCTTTTGATATAAACTCAATGGATTTTACATTCTCATTTAAATTTAAAAACTTATTAATTTGCTTGATATCACTATCTCTAGATGAATTTTTTAAATAAATACTAACTGTAATATTTTCTTTAAAATAGTTTTCTATCGAAGATGATTTCAAATAAGTAAGTATAGCTATTGATAAAAAAAATAATACTATAGTATTAATTACAAACAGTGATATTAAGTTATTTGTTGACTTTTTTCTTTGATAAGAGTTTTTAAAATCCATTTTAATTTTTATAAAAGTACTAAACAATTAATAAATTAATTTTTATGTTATTTAAATAAGTTCTTCCTTTGTAAAAATTTATTTTCAGTGAAATACAATTTTCTAGAAATAGAAAAAAAATGGCAGAAATACTGGAGAGACAACAAAACTTTCAAGGTAAGTATTTCTGAAAAACCAAAGTACTATGTTTTAGATATGTTCCCATATCCATCTGGTGCTGGTCTTCATGTAGGGCATCCTCTTGGATATATTGCCAGTGATATTTTTTCAAGATACAAGAGACATAAGGGTTTTAATGTACTTCATCCTCAAGGCTATGACTCATTTGGTTTGCCTGCTGAGCAATATGCAATAAAAACAGGCCAACACCCTAAGAAAACAACTCAAGAAAATATTGATATGTATAGAAGGCAGCTGGACAGAATTGGTTTTTCATTTGATTGGTCAAGAGAAATAAGAACTTCAGAACCTAATTACTATAAATGGACACAGTGGATCTTTACCTTAATGTTTAATTCCTTCTATTGTAAGATTGAAAATAAGGCAAAGCACATTAGTGAGTTGATTAATTCCTTTGAAAAAGATGGTGATAATGTATATAAAAATGAGTTAGAAAATCTAAGCTTTTCATTTTCAAATGAAGAATGGAAAAATTTTAACGATAAAATTAAATCAGATATTTTGATGAATTTTAGATTAGCTTATATTACTGATGGAGAGGTTAATTGGTGTAATGAATTGGGAACTGTTTTGGCTAATGATGAAATNATTAATGGAGTAAGTGAAAGGGGTGGATATCCTGTAACAAAAAGAAAAGTTAAACATTGGTGTCTAAGAATAAGTAAATATTCAGAGAGACTTTTAAAGGATTTAAATAAAATTGACTGGCCAGAACCTTTAAAAGAAATGCAAAGAAATTGGATTGGAAAATCAAAAGGTGTTTCATTAAAATTTGAAGTTGAAAACTCAGATAAAAAAATTGAAGTTTTTACAACTAGGCCTGACACTATTTTTGGAGTTTCATTTTTAACTGTTGCACCTGAGTATAGAGAATTATATGATATTTCTTCCTCGAAAAATAGAAAAGAAATAGAAGATTATGTTAAAGAGGTGTCAGTAAAGTCTGAAAGAGATAGACTATCAGATGTTAAATCTGTATCTGGAATATTTACTGGATCTTATGCAATTCATCCTTTTTCCGGCAAGAAAATTCCAATATGGATTTCAGATTATGTTTAGCTGGTAAGCTATGGAACTGGAGCAGTAATGGGAGTTCCNGCNGGCGATCANAGAGATTTNGACTTTGCAAAAAAGTTTAAACTAGANATTCCAAATATTTTTGATCAGATTGATATTTCAAAATCTGCTTTTTCTGATAAGACAGGATTTAAATTAATGAACTCTGAATTTCTTAATGGGCATGATTATGAAACTTCACTAGAGATTATAATTAGTAAAATTGAAGATAAAAAAATTGGAAAATCCAAAATACAATACAAACTTAGAGATGCTATTTTTAGTCGGCAGCGATATTGGGGTGAGCCAATTCCTATTTATTATAAAAATGATATACCAATAAATATTGATGAAATCTATCTTCCATTAAAACTTCCTGAGGTAGATAATTTTTTACCAACAAAAAATGGTGATTCTCCCCTAGGCAATTCTAATGAATGGGCATGGGACGAAAAAAATAAGAAATTGACTCTTAATAGTAAGATTGATAATGTAAATGTTTTTCCAATAGAACTTAATACTATGCCTGGTTGGGCTGGAAGCTCATGGTATTTCTATAGATATATGGATCCTAAAAATGAAAAAAAATTTATTTCTGACGATACTCAATCTTATTGGTCTGATGTTGATGTTTACTTTGGAGGAAGTGAACATGCTACCGGACATTTATTGTATTCTAGATTTTATCAAAAATTTTTATTTGATCTAGGTTTTCTCCAAAAAGACGAATATGCTAAAAAACTTGTTAACCAAGGAATGATTCTTGGAAACTCTGCATTTATTTATCGTAAGTCTGGTACTTCAGAATATTTTTCTAAGAATTTAATTAATAATATAGAATTTGATAGAATAAGGATTGATATTAAATATGTAAATACAGAAAATGAAGTTGACATTGATGGTTTAAAAAAAGAAGATAAAGAATTTAATAATGCTTCTTTTCATTTTGATAATGAAAAATTTGAGTGTATTAGAGAGCAAGAAAAAATGTCCAAATCAAAATTTAATGTCGTGAATCCTGATGAAATATGTGATCAATATGGAGCTGATACATTAAGGATGTATGAAATGTTCTTGGGGCCAATTGAACAGTCAAAACCATGGGATACAAGAGGTATCTCTGGAGTTTATTCTTTTTTGAAAAAGTTTTGGAGTCTTTTCTTTGAAGATGACAAATTAACTTTAACTGAAGACATACCTTCAGAAGAATCTTTAAAATCACTACATAAGACAATAAAAAAAATTAATGAAGACATCGAGAAGCTCAGTCTAAACACATGTATAAGTTCATTTATGATTTGTATAAATGAACTTAGTGCATTAAAATGTAATAACAGATTAATACTTGAACAATTACTTATTTTAATTTCTCCTTTTGCACCTCATTTTGCTGAGGAACTTTGGAGTCAAATTGGGAATACAAAATCAATAATTGATGAAAAATATCCTGAATTTGACAAAAAATACTTAATTGAGTCTGAAAAGAATTATCCAGTTTCTTTTAACGGTAAAACAAAATTTACCATAAACTTATCTCTAGAATTAGATGCTAACGAAATTGAGAAAATTGTCTTGTCTAATGAGAAAACAATATCAATCCTAAACAATGTAAGACCAAAGAAAGTTATTGTAGTCCCTGGTAAAATTATTAATATAGTTGTATGATAGATCCATTTCATGAATCAATTGGAATTATGGCTGCAATTCTTACAACTTCAGCATTTATCCCACAAGTTTATAAAATATATAAAGAGAAGAAAGCTCAAGGTGTTTCTCTTACGATGTACTTGATAATGTTTGTTGGTGTTCTGCTATGGTTAGTGTATGGAGTTTTAATAGGTAGCATTGCAATTATAGTAGCTAACAGTGTTACTGCCGTTCTTCAACTCTTTGTTATTATTTTTAAGTTAAAAAATTCATAATTTTTTTTTCAATTAAACTGTTTATTTAATTTTATAAAAAATTATTTATGGATCTACTATATTATACTGACCCAACTTATTTATACATTTTAATACCGATTATGCTGCTTAGCTTCTTAATTCAAAATAAGCTGAAGTCAAAATTTAAAAAATTCTCTCAACAGACTTTATCAGCAAACTTATCTGGAAAAGAAATTGCTGAAAAAATGTTAAGTGATCATGGTATCTATGATGTTAAAGTTATATCTGTAAGAGGTCAGTTAACTGATCATTATAATCCTCAAAAAAAGACTGTTAACCTAAGTCAGAGTGTATATAATGAAAGAAATGCTGCTGCAGCGGCTGTTGCTGCTCATGAGTGTGGTCATGCTGTTCAGCATGCAAAAGGATATGAATGGTTGCAGATGAGATCAATATTAGTCCCAATGGTTGGAGTAACTTCAAATCTTGGAATTTGGATTTTAATTGCAGGAGCTTTTATAACACAGACATCCCCAACTTTAGGTGGCAGTCTTGTCAGTATAGGAATTTTGGGCTTTGCTTTTGGTACATTATTTAGCTTAGTAACACTTCCTGTAGAATTCGATGCTAGTAAAAGAGCTATTTATTGGTTAGAAAGAAAAAGAATTGTAAATCAAAGAGAACTCGTCCAATCTAAAGAAGCCCTTAACTGGGCAGCTGGTACATATGTTGTTGCTGCTTTGGCATCAATTGCTAACCTAGTATATCTATGGATGAGGTTTGGTAGAAGAAATTAACCTTTTATATAACTTTCAATTGCCATTGCCATTGAAGGGGACACTTCTGTGGGTGCCTTAATATCAATTCTAAGATTTTTTCCAATTGCAGCATCTTCAGTTGTATTCCCATAGACAGCTATGAGAGTTTTATTTTGTTTAAAATCAGGAAAATTTTCAAATAAAGATTCAATACCAAGTGGACTAAAAAAAACAAGTACATCATAGTAAACATCACTTAAGTCAGATAAATCTGAAACTACAGTTTTAAAAAGTTGTGCTCTCTGCCACGAAATATCAAATGAATCAAGAGTATTTGCTATATCTGGATTAAGACTACCAGAACTCGGAACTAAAAAATTTTCTTTGTGAAATTTAACAAATGTTGCTTCAAGATCTCTAAAACTATTATTACCTACATATATTTTACGTTTTCTATAAACTACATATTTTTGAAGATAATAAGCTACTGCTTCAGATTGACAAAAATATTTTGTTTGATCTGGAACTTTAAATCTCATTTCTTCAGTAATTCTAAAAAAGTGATCTACTGCATTTCTGCTAGTAAGAACAATATTATGAAATCTTGAAAAATCAATTTTTTGTGTTCTTACTTCCTTTGCAGTTAAACCTTCTACATGAATAAATGGCCTGTAATCAACTTTGATCTTATACTTTCTATTTAGCCTAGAGTAAGGAGAATTACCATTAGTAGGTTCAGGTTGAGAAATAAGAATACTTTTAATACTCATATTTACTTATTTTAGCAAGGTAACAGAATATAACCATATCCAAGGGGCTAGTTTGAAGGCACAAAGATACAAAATAAAATACATTACTTCCTTAACCTCAAGTTTAACAAAATAACTTAAATAGTTTTTTGTTTGAAAGATAAAATGTAGAAGAAATAATACAAAAAATGTATAATATAAATAACTGATTTCGTAGAAGGGATTTAAACTATATATTACAAAATTAAGAAACATCAATAATCCAATAATAATGTTTATGATAAAGTTTTTATAAAATAAAAACTTAAGCTTCGAATTTATAAATAACTCCAAAACAAATCTGATTAATAGAAATCTTATTAAAATGGTAATTAATATGAGTGAATTAAGTTCAAAATAATTCAGAAATAATTCATAACTAATTTTGTATGACTCTAAGTCTTCACCTTCATGCCATGCACCGTAATAAGAAATAATTACACCATTAATAAGTAAAAAAAAGAATATATAGAAATAGTGAAAATAATTAATTACCGATGTTCCTGAGCCTGAAATACTGAGATCATCAGAATTGTATGGTAACAGAATATTACGAAAATGATAACCAAAACTTCTAAATAAATAAACTAATTTTACTCTTTGAAATATTTGGAATAAAGAAAAGATCAATAATACAAATAGAACAAAAAAACTGGTGATATCTTGATTTTGAATCATATTTTAAACAAAACTATGGAATAACTGCTATAAAAAATGAAATACAATAGTTTAATTATTATACCTACATACAATGAAGCAGAAAATATTGAAGCTGTTATTAAGAAGGTAATAGATTTAGAGGATAAAAATGATATTCTTGTGATAGATGATAATTCTCCTGATGGAACTTCTAAAATAGTTGAAAATCAAAAAAAAATTCATAATGACAGAGTATTCCTCATAAAAAGAAAGAAAAAATCTGGACTAGGTTCTGCATATAAGACAGGATTTAAATGGGCATTAGAAAACAACTACTCTTATATATTTGAGATGGATGCTGATATGTCACATGATCCAAATGAGATTAAGAACCTTAAAATTGAATTAATTCAAAATAAATGTGATGTTGTTGTAGGATCTCGATATATTGAGGGTGTAAGTGTCGTTAATTGGCCTTTAACCAGAATCTTTCTTTCATATTCTGCAAACTTATATGTTAGGATAATTACTGGTATGCCTATAAAAGATGCAACATCAGGTTTTGTTGGTTATACTAAAAATGCACTAAATTCAATTGAATTAAGTAAAGTAAAATTTAATGGTTATGCATTTCAAATTGAAATGAAATTTAAACTTTGGAAAAAAAATTTTAAATTAAAAGAGCATCAAATAATTTTTGTAAATAGAAAATTAGGTAAATCAAAAATGGATCAAAGTATAATTTTTGAGGCAATTTTTGGAGTTATTAAATTAAAAATTAATTCTTTTTTTAAGTAAAATGGATAAGTTATTAATAAAAAATGCAACCGTAATTAACGAAGGAAATAGATTAAATGAAGATATACTAATCGAAGGTGATTTAATAACCTCGATATCCAAAAAGATACAGATAGATTCAGATACTCAAGTAATTGACGCACATGGATTAATTCTTATTCCTGGAATGATTGATGATCAAGTGCATTTCAGAGAACCTGGACTTACACATAAAGGAAATATTTTATCTGAATCGAAAGCTGCTATTGCCGGAGGAGTTACTTCATATATTGAAATGCCAAATACAAGTCCTAATACTACAACAGTTGAGGAGTTCAATAAAAAGATGAGTATTGCATCAATAAATTCATACTCTAATTTTTCTTTTATGTTTGGAGGTACAAATGATAACCTAGATGAAATTAAAAAAATAGACCCTACTGAAGTTGCTGGTATAAAACTGTTTCTTGGCTCATCAACAGGGAAAATGTTAATAGATAATTTAAATTCAATTGAAAAAATTTTTTCATCAACATTATTGCCAATATCTGCTCATTGTGAAGATGAGCAAACAATTAGAAATAATTCAAAAAAATATAAAGAAATATATGGTGAAAATGTTCCTATGGAGTTACACCCCTTGATTAGGAGCGAAGAGGCGTGTTATAAAAGTTCTAAATATGCTGTTGATCTAGCAAAAAAAACTGGAGCTAGGCTAAATGTCTTTCATATTTCTACAAGAAAAGAACTTGATCTATTTAATAATAAACTTCCTGTTGAGGAAAAGAAGTTAACTGCTGAAGTTTGTGCTCATCATTTATGGTTTACAGATAAAGACTACAAAAAACTAGGATCAAAAATTAAATGGAATCCAGCCATAAAATCTCAAAGTGATAAAGATGCACTTTGGAATGCAATAAAAGAGGATAAGATAGACATCATAGCTTCAGATCATGCACCTCATACAGAAATTGAAAAACAAAAAAGTTACTTTAATTGTCCTTCTGGAGGACCTATGGTTCAACATACAATTTTATCTTTACTTGAGGAATCACCAAAGCATGGAGTAAGCATTGAAAAAATTGTAGAAAAAATTGCTCACAACCCGTCAAAGATTTTTAAAATTAAAAAAAGAGGTTTTATCAAAGAGGGATATTACGCGGATATAGTTTTAGTAGATCCTAATTCTCCAACTTTAGTCTCAAAAAAATCTCTACTTTATAAATGTGGGTGGTCACCTTTTGAAGGTGTAACTTTTAGCTCATCCATTCATACAACTATTTTAAATGGAAGAGTTGTATATTCTAATGGAGTAGTAAATGAAACTCCAAATGGTAAAAAACTTTTATTTGACAGACGAATACATTTGCAAAAAAATTGATAACTATAGAAAAAAACTTGTAAATCTTAAAATTAATTTAATTGGATCCTTAAATACTAAAAAATTAAAGATTTTGCATGTCACAAATTTTAATGAAAGACACAATGGAAGACTTTTTTACAATACAGGAAAAAGAATCAATAATGGGCTAATAAGGTTAAATCATAGTGTCTTAGAATTTAGTGATAGAGATATAGTTAGTTATTATAGAAGCCTAAACGATATCAATGGTTCTAAGAGATTAAATAAAAAATTAATAGAAGTAATTAGCAATTATGTACCCGATATTATTATTCTTGGTCATGCTGATTTAATCAAAAAAGAAACACTAAGATTTATCAAAAAAAATTATCCTAATATTAAAATGGC
>FUFK010717964.1_pt1 | contig 18166 bp, 14 predicted proteins | sample 1021851 | NCBI WGS metagenome assembly FUFK01 (sample SAMEA51879418, study PRJEB19060) | metagenome
GATAACTTGCACTTCCGTAAAGGACAACTTGCAATACTCGCTACTCTGTTTAACTTAGAAGCTCAAATACAAAACGCTGAACAAGAAGCTAAAGAGCCTGTACAAGAAGAATTAGAGCTAGAAGCCTAATGTATAGATTGTACGACTTCAAATGTCTTAATGGACACGTATTTGAAGCACTAGCGACTGAAGACCAACACATTATCAGGTGCGAGTGTGGTTACAGTGCTAGAAGGATTATCTCCCCTATTAGGTCTAAACTTGATCCTATCAGCGGGGACTTTCCTGACGCTACTAGGCGTTGGGCTAAGGCCAGGGCGAGTCACATCCAATACGAGAAAAAGCAAAGTTCGTAGCTAGAACCCTTTTTTTAATCTCTCCACAATACTAAGGTACGGAGTTTAATAATGGCTAAAATAATTGAGCGTGAGGATCAGCAAGCGTCTACTGAGGACGTATTTGCAGAACAAGAGCAACCAGAAGTGGAAGAACAGGTAACTCCTAGTGAACCTGAGATTCCTGAAAAATACCAAGGCAAGTCTGCACAGGAACTTGTACAGATGCACCAAGAAGCTGAGAAGCTCCTGGGGCGACAAAGTTCTGAGGTAGGTGAGCTACGTAAGGTTGTTGATAACTACATCCAAGCACAACTCACACCGGCACCACAGCAAGAAGAAAAAGTCGAAGAAGTAGATTTCTTTACTGATCCTGAAAAGGCAGTGGCACAGGTTATTCAGAATCATCCTAAGATTAAGGAAGCTGAAACAGCCACCCAGCAGTACAAGATGCAAACTGCATTGGCTGCACTAAAGGCTAATCACCCTGACATGGAAAGTATCTTACAGGATACAAAATTTGCAGAGTGGATTGAGGCATCCAAAGTTAGGACTAAGTTGTTTGTAGCGGCAGACAAGCAGTACGACTACGAAGCTGCTGATGAACTTTTCAATCTTTGGAAAGAACGTCAACAGATGATTGGTCAAGCTGCAAACGCTGAAAAGCAGAGTCGCAAGCAAGCAGTGCGAACAGCTAGTACAGGCAACGCCAGTGGTAGCTCTGAATCAAGCCCTAAAAAGATCTACAGACGCGCAGACATTATTAAACTTATGAAAGAAGATCCTCATAGGTATGCTGCTCTACAAGATGAAATAATGAGAGCGTATGCTGAAAAGAGGGTCAAATAGTATATCTGAGGAGATATTAAATGACTGATTCTACATATCCCGCGACTGGGGGGTTTGTTGACAATACTAGCGCAGCAACCTTTATCCCAGAAATTTGGAGTGATGAAATCATCGCTTCATACCAAAANAACCTTGTCTTGGCAAACCTTGTCAAGAAGATGTCAATGGCTGGCAAAAAAGGCGATACTATCCATGTACCTAAGCCTGTACGTGGCGATGCACACGCTAAAGCAGAGAACACTGCTGTAACTGTGCAGAACGCTACTGAAAGCGAAGTGCAAGTATCCATCAACAAGCACTTTGAATACTCACGCTTGATTGAGGATATTACGGATGTACAGGCCTTGTCTTCTTTGCGTCAGTTCTATACTGAAGATGCTGGCTATGCGCTGGCTAAGCAAGTTGACACCGACCTGCACTCTCTGGCTACTGGCCTGGGTAGCGCGGGTTCTACATCTTCCACCTACCTGAACAACGGCGGTACTTTCTTCGTAGACGCTTCTAATGGCCTGTCTACTTACACTGCTGACACTGTTGTTTCTGCTGACGTATTTACTGACGCAGGGTTTCGTGGTATTATTCAGAAGCTAGACGACGCTGACGTTCCTATGGACGGACGTAGCTTCATTATCCCACCTGTTGTTCGCAACACTATCATGGGTATTGATCGCTATGTTAGCTCTGACTTCGTAAACAACGGTCAGGTTACAAACGGCCAGATTGGTCAACTGTACGGTATCGACGTTTACGTTAGCACTAACTGCCCAACTGTTGAAGCTGCTGGTGATAACTCAGCTAGCTCAGTAGACTCTTTGGGCGCACTGCTGCTCCACACTGACGCTATCGTCATGGCAGAGCAAATGGGTGTACGTTCTCAGACTCAGTACAAGCAAGAGTTCCTCTCTAACTTGTTCACTTCAGACACACTGTACGGAGTAGCTGTACTTCGTCCTGCGTCTGGCCTGACTCTGGTCGTTCCTGCTAGCTAATAGCAATTGAGCATGGGGCTGCTTCGGTGGCCCCTAGCTTTCTTTTTAAGGTGAGTATATGTGGCAAACACTAATTGGCCCTATAGCAAACATAGCTGGTACTTTCCTTAAAAATAAAGCTGCTGAAAAGCAAGCTATTCATGAATCCAAGATGCGCCGTATTGATGCGGATGCTGACTGGGAAACTCAACAAGCCGCAGCCTCTCAGTCCTCTTGGAAGGACGAGTGGTTTGCTATTATCCTAAGTTTACCATTGATAGGCGCATTTATCCCATCAATGGTGCCATACGTTGAGCAGGGGTTCGTTGTATTGTCTACAATGCCAGACTACTACAAAGCATTCCTTGGTGGTGCTATAGCTGCCAGCTTTGGTATTAAAACCCTGTCTAACTGGGGTAGCAAGTAATGGCTGAAAGTTTTTTCTATACCGAGCCTTTTGCTTCTGAGTTTGATGTGCCGACTGACTTTCTCGGCGGGGTAGCTGTTGACCGCGAAGAACAAGAAGAAGACCGACAATTAAACATTCCCTCCAATAATGAGGGAGCGCCTACACTCAAAGATTTGGCAGACATTCTGGTAAGTAGCGGCCTTTTACAAAAAACTGTAGCTGACTTTGGTGCAGCCGCTGGTGTCGGCGCAGCTACAGGAATAGGCGCAGGAGGCTCCCCAGTATTTAACTCTACTTTTAATGCGTTAACAAGCGCAGGGGCTACAGCAGCAGAGGCAACAGCAGCTGCCAGTCAAGCTGCTGGAGCAACCGTAGCAGGAGAGGCTACTGTATTTGGATTAAACCCAATCACCGCTGCTTACTTATTATATAACGTAGGTAGAAAAATAGGCAAAAACATATCAGGACAAAAAAATCCTAATCGCTTTGAGTTAACAAGACTTCAAAAGTATGACCCCCGAGGAGCTTATAGGTCAAAAGGTAAAATTGAAGTACGACGTAATGAAGCACTAAGAAACTTGGCTACACAACTAATTGAGTTAGGCTGGGATGCTGATAGGGGAATAGAGCAGCAGCTTACTAGAGATAACGACCCTGTTAAAATACAACAGTTTTTAGAGTTAGTACTTGATAATTCTTTACTTACAGATTATTATACTAAAATAGGGTATTTATCTGATCCTGAAGAAACCAAAGAATTTTATAACAGTCTTGTAGAGCAAGGTGCTGAAGATACAACAGCACAAGATGAGGCAGCTATACGGGCTGCTCAGGAAGCGGCTGAAGAAGCCCTGACAGCGCCTGAAGACAACCCCGATGTTATTGCTGCAAACGATGCAGTAACTGAGGCTCAAACAGCAGCACAAGCTGCATCAGACAACGTAACAACTGTTATAAACGAAACAAACGCTTCTGTAACAAACGCTGAAAACTCAGCTAATTTTCTTAGAAGGCGTTATGGGCCTTTTAGTTCTATATACAGAGCAGCTAAGAAAAGAGCAGACGCTGCTAAACTAGACGCACAGAATAAAGTAAACCAGGCACGTACAGCGGCTAGTGTAGCTCTAGCAGATTACGAAAACGCTGTAAAGCTACAACAAGGCACCTACAAGGACGCTCAAGATGCTTACGCAGTAGCTCAGGTAGAAGCACGTAGAGCTGCTGAAGAAGCTGCACGCCAGCGTATAGCAGAGCGTAAAGAACAAGAAAAGATACAACGAACCACAGACACAGATGGTGATGGAGTATATGATTTTGTTGACTTGTTCCCTGATGATCCTACTGAGTGGCAAGATTCCGATGGAGATGGCGTAGGGGATGTAGCTCAAAGGTTAGCTCAAGAACAGGCAGCAGAAGCTGAAAGAGAGCGTCAACGATTAGAGGAAGAAGCTAGAAAAGCTAGAGAAGCAGAGGAAGAACAAGAAGAAGTTGTAGTCCCTGTTGAGCCAATAGAACCACCAGAAGAACCTCCATTAGACATAGCTCCACCAGTTGTAGAACCTCCCGTAGAAGAACCCACTACAGGTGGCGGCGGTGACGAAGGAACACCAACACCAGAGCCTATAGAGCCTGTAGAGCCTGTAGATGACTTTGAAGATCCAATAGAGGGAGATGATCCTGAGTTTCCTTGGGTATACTTAGGAAACGGTGTTTTTAGACACTCTAAAACAGGCGAAGAACTTTATGATGAACAGGTAGAAGAAAACCCTAATTATGTTGTAGGTTCTTTTTATTCAGGGCCGAAGTCTTCTGGTGAAAAAGAAGAAGACAGGGACTTACCTATTGTTCCTTCTCCTTTTGACGATGACGATGAAGACGACATTCGAGAAACCCCAATTACAGTTGACCCTCCAACTATTGACCCTATTGACCCTGTAGAAGATCCTGTAGAAGAACCTGTACAAGATCCTGTACAAGATCCTGTAGAAGACCCTACAGGCGGAACAGCAGACACAGGAACAGGAGTTGGAGACACTGGCACTGGTGGCGGTGAAGGTGGCGGTGATGGCATAGGTAGGGGTATAGGAGCGGGGATAGGCACAGGATTAGCTGTGGGGCTTGCAGCAGGAATGCTAAAACCAAGAGCAGTTACAAAGACTTTATTTGAAGATTTTGAGTTTAAGAAGACATACCAAGCTCCAGAAATTATACCAGGGCTTTCTGATTTACCTACTTACAAAGCCCCTTCAGTTGGTTTATTCCAAGGAATTATTTAATGAGTACACAATACTTAACATTAGTGAATAGCGTGCTTAGACGCTTACGTGAAGACGAAGTGTCAGCAGTAGCTAATACAACGTACTCTAAGATGGTAGGGGACTTTGTAAACGATGCAAAGAGACAAGTAGAAAACTCGCATGACTGGTCTGCTCTAAGAACTACAATAGTTGTAACTACATCTTCGGGTACTTCAGAATATAGCTTAACAGGTGCTGGTGAACGTATTAAAGTATACAGTGTTATTAACGACACTTCTAATTCTTTCCTCACTTATCAAACCCCCACATGGGTCAACAATGCAGTATATAATACTGGGGCCGTTAGCAGTCAACCTTCTTACTTTACATACTCAGGAGTAGACAGTTCACAGGATACACAAGTTACGCTTTACCCTACACCAGACGGTGTGTACTCTATACGTTTTGATTTGATAGCGAGGGAAAACGAACTAACAAATGACACAGATACAACTGCACTGCCTTCTAATCCTATTGTTCATGCAGCAGTTGCTCTCCTCGCAAGAGAAAGAGGAGAGACTGGCGGCACGACTGCACAAGACTACTTTGCCATTGCAGATCGTCACTTATCCGACGAAATTGCGTTAGACGCATATAAGAACCCTGAAGAATTTATTTACAGAGTCCCATAATGGCTGAGCAACGTCAGAACATATACATTGGTGCGCCAGGGTTCAAGGGGCTTAACACACAGGACTCTCCTGTAACGCAAGACCCTGCTTTTGCATCTATTGCTGAGAACGCTGTCATTGATAAGTTTGGTCGTATTGCAGCACGTAAAGGTTTGAAAAAGATAACGGACAGTGCTACGCCTCTAGGCAGCAGCGATGGCATAGAAACTATCTTTGAGTACGTAGATGAAAGCGGAGATAAAGTTGTATTCTCTGCTGGTAATAATAAAGTATTCACAGGAACTACAACACTAACTGACGTAACACCTAGCGGGTACACGCCTACAGCAAACAACTGGAAGATAGTAAACTTTAACAACCACGCTTACTTTTTTCAGAGAGGACATGAGCCGCTAATTTATACTGATGAATCTGGCTCTGGTGTTTTAGACAACATTAGCGACCATTCGCACTCTACAGGTACAGCACCACAAGGTAACGAAGCCTGTGCTGCTTTTGGTAGACTTTGGGTAGCTGACGTTACAGGAAACAAGCATACGCTGTTTTTTAGCGATAGTTTGAACGGACACGCCTGGACAGGGGGTAGCTCTGGCTCACTAGACTTGACTACCGTTTTTCCTGAAGGGTTTGATGAAATAGTTGCTATTAGAGAGTTTAATAACTTTCTAGTTATTTTTTGTAAGAGAAGTATTTTAATTTACTCTGGCGCTGCTTCTCCCTCTAGTATGACACTATCTGATGTTATTACAGGTATTGGATGTATTGCTAGAGACAGTGTACAGGCCATAGGTACAGATTTAATTTTCTTATCTGACTCTGGTCTTCGTAGCTTAGGCAGGACTATTCAAGAGAAGTCTAACCCTATCGGCAACGTGTCTAAGAACGTAAGAGACACAATGATGATTTCGGTTGACGCAGAAACAAAAAACATCAAGTCTGTGTACAGCCCAGAAGAATCTTTTTATCTTTTGTTCTTACCTACGTCCCTTGAAGTTTTTGTGTTTGACATGAGAGGCACACTTGAGGACGGCAGCTACAGGGCTACAACATGGGTAGGCGTGACTGTTCTATCAGGTGCTAGATTAACGGACGGAACAATATACCTTGGAAGTGCAAAAGGTATAAACGAATACGANGGGTTTCTGGATGACACAGACACCTACGTAATGAAGTATTTTACAAATCCTATGTCTTTTGGTGATCCNTCAAGAATCAAAATGTTGAAGGAAATATCTTTTACAGTCATAGGTGGCTCNGGTAGCCAGGTAGTTGGCAACTGGGGTTATGATTATACTGAGGGCTACAGTAAGCAAGCGTTTACCGTAGCAACAAGTTTAATCGCAGAATATGGCGTCTCTGAGTACAATGTCAGCACCTCTGAATACAGTGCAACTATTGTAATTGACGTAGCTAGGGTAAAAGCTACAGGCTCAGGCAAAGTCGCTACTATTGGAATAGAAGCAACAATCAATGGTGGCGCTTTGTCAATACAAGAGTTAAACACTGAAGCAATTTTAGGTAGACTAATCTAATGAGTAATTACACAAAAACAACAAACTTTGCAACCAAAGATTCTTTACCCTCTGGCAATGCTAATAAGATTGTCAAAGGCACAGAAATTGATACAGAGTTTAATAACATTGCAACTGCTGTAGCAACTAAAGCAGATACTGCTGGCCCTACGTTTACTGGAACAGTCACTATACCTACAGCGGATATTAACGGCGGTGCTGTAGACGGTACGACTATTGGCGCGGCCAGTGCTTCCAGCATCGTAGGCACAACCATTGTAGCAAACACCAGCATCAACATTGCGGGTGACGGCGCTACTGTGACTGGCATCAAAGATGAAGACGATATGTCTTCCAACAGTGCCACTAAACTAGCTACTCAACAGTCAATCAAGGCATACGTAGACAGTCAATTAACTGCACAGGACTTAGATGTCACTGACGGTTCGTCCAGCATTGACATTGACTTAGATAGTGAGTCTCTGGGCATTCTAGGCGGCACAGGGATTGATTCTACTGCGTCAGGCACTGGAGTAACCCTAGCAATAGACAGCACCGTAGCGACCCTTACAGGCTCTCAAACGCTGACTAATAAGACACTGACTGCTCCTACGCTTACAGGAACAGCAGTTGTAGCTTCTTTGGACATCTCAGGTGACGTGGATGTTGACGGTACATTAGAAACTGACGCACTGTCGATTAACAGCACTACAGTAACCAGTACAGCCGCTGAGCTTAATATCTTGGACGGCGTGACTGCTACTGCTTCTGAACTAAACATTTTAGATGGTGTCACTAGCACTACAGCAGAGCTAAATATCTTAGATGGTGTTACAAGTACAACTGCTGAGTTAAATATCCTTGACGGTGTTACAGCAACTGCTTCTGAGCTGAACATAATGGACGGGGTTACTGCAAGCACAGCAGAACTAAACATTATGGATGGCGTTACGTCTACCACTGCTGAGTTGAATATCCTTGATGGTGTTACGTCTACAGCAGCAGAGCTAAACATCCTAGACGGCAAAGCATTTCTTGATGAAGACGATATGTCTTCCAATAGTGCTACAGGTATTGCTTCGCAGCAATCTATTAAGGCTTATGTAGATGCACAAATTACTGCTGAAGATTTAGACTTCCAAGCAGACTCTGGTGGCGCACTGAGCATAGACCTAGATTCAGAGACTCTGACGTTTACTGGTGGTACTGGTATTGATACTAGCGGCTCTGGTAACGCTGTGACCTTTGCTATTGATAGTACAGTAGCAACGCTTACTGGCTCACAGACTCTTACGAATAAATCACTAACTGCACCTACACTTACAGGTACGGCTGTAGTGGCTTCTCTGGACATCTCAGGCGATATAGACGTTGATGGCACCACTAACCTAGATGTTATTGACGTTGACGGGGCAGCTAACTTCGCAGCCGATGTAACTTTTGCTGACGGTGCAGACATCATCACTGCATCCGCTGGCACCTCTAACACCCGTATAGGTGTCAACGCAGGTAACAGCATTACCTCTGGCGGCAACTACAACGTGGTCGTTGGCGATGAAGCGGGTACGGCTTTGACTACGGGTGATGAAAACGTAGCTTTAGGTTACGCAGCCCTAGATGCTGAAGATACAGGCAATAGGTCAGTTGCGATTGGGTACAATGCTCTTACTGCGCAAAATAGTGATACGAATAATTACAACACAGCGGTGGGGTATCAGGCAGGACTTGCTGTAACAACAGGGACACAGAATGTTTTGGTTGGTGCAGGAACTGGTGACGCATTAACTGATGGTGACAACAATACTGCACTTGGCGCTTTTTCTTTATCAGCCGACACAAAAGGTGATAAATCAGTCGCGGTTGGTGTAGTTGCTTTAGCTTCTCAAAACTTTACAACAGTCACAGACACCTACAATACGGCTGTTGGATATCAAGCTGGTGGATCAGTCACCACGGGAATCCAGAACACCTTTATCGGCGGTTTGGCAGGTGATGCGTTAAGTGATTCTGATTTTAACGTGGCCGTGGGCCATAGCGCTCTTACCACAGACACTTTAGGTGCTAGGAGTGTTGCTGTTGGTCATGAGGCATTGGCCTCTCAAAATTTTACCACAGCAACGATCAGTTATAACACCGCAGTAGGTATGCAAGCAGGGAGGTTAGCCACCACGGGTACACAGTTAACTCTCATTGGCTATAATTCTGGCACCGCTTTGACGACTGGTGCTCTCAATACCGCAGTAGGCACTAACTCTTTAGCATCAGATACGTTAGGAAGCAAAAGCACTGCGATAGGCACGCAAGCGTTAAATACTCAAAACTTTACTACTGCTACTGACACTTACAACGTAGCACTTGGTCATCAAGCGAGTCTGAACGTCACCACGGGAGTTCACAATACGATTGTGGGCGCAAATGCTGGCGATGCCTTTACGGATGCTGATTTTAATACTGCCTTGGGTAGCTTTGCTCTGAGCGCAGATACTTTAGGCAGCAGAAGCACAGCATTGGGTTTTCAAGCGTTAGGTGTCCAAAATTTCACCACAGCGACCGACGCATACAACGTTGCAGTCGGATTCAACGCTGGTGTTTCAGTCAGCACGGGAATCCGAAACACTATTGTTGGGGGCTTAGCAGCAGACGCTATTACAACGGGGCAGTACAACTCAGTATTAGGTTTTGGAGCTTTAACAGCGGAAACCAGCGGAAGTGCGTCAACTGCTATCGGTTATCTAGCTTTGTCCACTCAAAATAGTGAAGCTACAAACTATAACACGGCGGTAGGATACGAGGCTGGCAAGCTAGTTAGCACGGGAACCCTCAACACCCTAATCGGAGGGCTTGCTGGGGATGCACTCACATCAGGAAATTCCAACACTGCGGTAGGTTATGAGGCTCTTAGCACAGACACACTTGGCGATAGGAACGTAGCCATTGGCCGACAAGCACTAAAAAGCCAAAATTTCACAACCACAACGGATTCTTACAACACTGGAGTTGGATACCAAGCAGGCTACTTAATCACCACGGGGAACCTTAACACACTCGTCGGTGGCCTTGCTGGTGATGCGCTTACTGATGCAGACCGAAACGTGGCAGTAGGTTATGCAGCTTTAGGCTCAGATACGCTCGGCAGTAGGTCAACTGCGTTGGGCTATGGTACTTTACAGAGCCAAAACAATACTACGGCTGCAAATTCTTACAACGTAGCAGTTGGATACGACGCTGGTGCTTCCGTCACTACGGGGCAGCAAAACACTCTTGTCGGCGCTACTGCTGGTGATGCTATTACTACAGGTAACTACAATGTTTGCCTTGGCTGGGCCGCAGGCACGCATGGAATAAATCTTCAAACTGGCAACCAAAATATTCTTATAGGGGCTTTTTCAGACACTTCAGCAACCAGCGCAGTAGGAGCTACTGCTATCGGCTATGACGTTACGGGTGATGCAGGATTTACTACGCTTGGCAATGGTACAAATGATATTCGTGCCGCGCACGGCACCGCAACATGGGCAACGGTTTCTGATGAACGGTACAAAAAAGACATTACAGACTCTACGCTTGGCTTGTCGTTCATTAAGGCGCTAAAACCTAGAACTTTTAATTACAAGACTTTAGGCGAATTGCCTGAGACGTTTAGAGCTTATGAAGAAGGTTCCTCAGAAGTTTATAAGTCTGAACAAACGCAACATGGTTTTATAGCTCAAGAAGTTAAAACAGCCATTGATGCTGCGTCAGGCGTAGCTAATGGCTTCAAGATGTGGGCTGAAAGGCCAGATGGCTCACAAGAGGTCGCAGAAGCAGCCTTAATCCCAATGCTTGTAAAAGCAATCCAAGAACTTTCCGCAGAAATAGAAACACTTAAATCAGGAGGCTAATAATGGCTGAATCAGTAGAACGCTCTGACGAGCAAAAAGCACAAGACTACTCAGCAATGCTGGGTAGTGTAAGCGTAATCACAAACTGTCTTGATGATGACAACGAGTTTTGTAATGACTTCACCAGCGCTCAAAAGAAGGAGCGCGTTATGCGTAGCTCTGGATACCTGTCGTTTATGAAAGACCTAGACGATTGGGGCAGTGAGGATATGTCATCCATTGATGCAGCAATCTCTGCTGCCGAAGCATACACACCAGAATAATCAATAGGTGAAAACAGGCATGACTGCACGTACTGAAATGGAAGTAGCTTTAGAAGCCTTAGACCGCATTGCTGAACATGAGAAAGAATGTGGTGAACGGTGGGCTGAAGCTGTAGTAGAGCTACGTGAACTTCGTAAGGTGGCTGACAGTCATGCAGCCAGGTGGGAAAGACTGGCATGGCTTGTTGTTACTGTGGTAGTTACAACAGCAGCAACAGTAATAACAAGTTTATTGATATAGAGAGATAACGATGTCAAACGGAACAGGCTATTTTAACGCAGGAGACTTTAACCAAGGTTTCTTCAGCAGGATATTAGATAACTTAGGCAATATAAACCTTGGAGATTTAGCCTCGACAGGTTTGAACATTGCCGCTGTAACTGACGCAATGGGCAGACTTAGTGGTATAGGAGAAGGTTTAGCTGAAGGGGCCAGGCAGATAGGTAGCGAAGCACAAGAAGCAAGCCAATTTCAACCCTTTACTATAACCACAGGTTTTGGTGGCGTAAGGGCAACACCTGAAGGTGGCTTTACGACTGAACTGTCTCCGCAGCAGCAAGCCAGACAAGAAGCTCTCTCAGGCATCACAGGAGGGCTTCTAGGGGGCTTTACAGGCGCTCAGGTGCCAGATGTATCAGGTATACAAAGACAAGCCTTAGAAGGCACTACAGGCGCTCTGACAGGGGCTATGGCTCCTACAGAAGCTAGAGTAGCAGATGTCTATGAGCGTATACGAGCCACTCAGCGTCCTGAAGAAGAAAGACAAAGGATAGCACTTCAAGAACAGCTACAGGCACAGGGACGCACAGGGCTGCGCACAGCACAGTTTGGGGGCGCTCCTGAGCAGTTTGCACTAGCACAGGCTCAAGAAGAAGCTAAAAACAGAGCAGCGTTAGCAGCAATACAGCAAGCAGGGGCAGAACGAGAGCAAGACCTAGCGACTGCACAAGGTTTGTTTGGTTTAGGCACCACTGCTGCTGGCCTTCCTGCTGCACTCCAGGCTGCACAGTTGCAGAACATTGGTGCAGGGTTAGGACTAGAGTACGCACCAGAGCAACAACTGCTGTCAACATTGACTCCTGCTATAAGTCTATCTGACCTTGTAGGAAGGGGAGCAAGACAAGGTGCTGGATTTGTTTCTGAAGCGGGTATGTCTGGATTAGAAGCATTAGGACAAACTGAGCTTGCCAGGGCTAACATTCTTAGAGACCTTTATACTTCACTGTTAAGTGCTGGCGGTCAAGCAGCTTCAGGTGACGCAACAGCGGGGCTATTTTCAGACATCTTTGGTGGAGAGACCCTCGGTAGCCTGTTTGGTAGCATTTTTGGAGACGATAACTAATGGCAAGATTTAGTCCAGGGCTTTTAAGCTCTATAAGGGATTTTGGTTCTTCTTTGACTTCTCCGCAAGTTGACGCAACTGGCGCTCCTGTAAGCCTTGGCGGTATGTTGGCACGTAATGTTGGCGGTTTGCTTGGTAGAGACATGAGAACTACTGAGGAGAAAGCACAGGCAGAACTGCGTGCTATTGATCCTAGAGATCCTGATGCACAGATTAAAGGTTTAGAAGTTATAGCTAGGTATGGCACTCCTGCGCAGATACAGGCTGCTTTTACTAAACTGCAAGAAATACAGGCAGGAAGACAAGCCGCCCAACAGCAAAAACAATATAGGCAATCTTTAGTAGCTAGGGCTAACGCAATAGGCGCTGAAGGATTAGTGGAAAGCATCCAAAACGCAAGCACACAGCAATTAAAAGAACTTTCTAAAGATTTAAGACAAGAAGAATTTAAGCGTATAGACACTAAACGACAACAAGGTGCTATAAATGCTGTTGCTGCTACTTTTGGTTTAGAGCCGCAAGATGTTAAGGGCCTGACTTTAGAAGAAGTCGAAAAGATGGGTACTCTTGCTGAAGGGACGGACTCTGAGCGTTATGTAATAGACGGAAATGTTGTTCAACTACCAACTAGAGGTGGCAAAGTTTTTTATAACAATCAATGGTCTTTTGCAGAGGACGTAGGAGCTTTGGAAGAAGATCCTAGAGTAACCCAAGTTATCAATAAAGCAGAAAGAATGGGTAGTGGTGTAGAGGACATCATTCTTAAAGATTTTGCGGAAACTTATGATTTTGCATCAGGAGCTTATCAACAGGCTGTAGATAACAATAGATCTTTAGAACTTGTTGACCAAGGTGTATACACAGGAACTTTTGCAAACCTTAAAACTGAATTAGATAAAGCATTAAGCGTTCTTAGTGGAGGAGCGATAGATCCTTCTCAAACAGCAGTAAATACTATTGAGTTTGTTCAAAGCAGGGCGCAAAAAGTTCTTGATAGAATTGACGCATTAGGTACAGGAACAGGAATCTCTAACGCTGATTTAACCTTTACGAAAGAGATGGTAGGTGCCGATATATCCTCTGTTACAGAAGAAAACATAATAAGACTTTTAGGTATTGAGAGAGATGCGTTAGAGCTAGGAATGGAGAGGTTTAACAGAGAAATAGATTACCTTAAAGACAAAGGTGCGCTAGATGCTGCTGATATACGGCTGATGGGTCAAATTCGACAGCTTCCTCCAAGACAAACTTTTGATAAAAAAGACCTTCAATCAGAGTATGATTTAAGTGACTATGGCACACAAACGCAAGAGCTGTTTAACAGATTACTTCGTGAAGGCAAAATAGGCGATTAAGAATAATGGAACAATTAAGTTTACAAGACTTATACATTGCTTTTGAAGAAGCCGTTAAAACTAAGCAACCTCAAGAAGTTGTTACTGAGATACAACGTGCAATAGAAGCCAAAGAAGCAGAAGAAGCAAATAAAGAAACATACGGGCAAGCTGTAGGACGTATTGCATCTGAAAGAGGGGCTAAAATCTTAGATGTTTTAGGCGAACCTATGTCTGCCGCAGACCCCACTACTAGCCAACCAGCTAAAGCTCTTAGAGTTGTAGGGGGACAGGTAGTAGGCGGCGCAGCAGAGGCAGTTACAGAAGGTCTTGAGAGAGCTGTTCCATTTGTATTCGACACCGCTGAAGAATTGTTTGCGTACCTCAGAGAAACAGAGCTTGGTAGAGAATTTGCTGCTACGTTTGACAAGGGTGCTACAGCTATAGCAGAATGGGCGCAGAGTAGTCCTACAAATCAAAGACTTTTAGAAACTATAGAAGGCGCAATAAACTTAAGTGCATTAAAAGCACCTAAAGTTCCGTTACCATCCGCAGGAGAGCCTATAGAAAAAACAGGCGCTTGGATTAGAGGCCAAGCAGAAGGCACTATCTCCAAAAACAGAAGAAAAGCTATAACAGACTATCTTGCTCCTGATGTAAGTAAGATGAACGTTGAAGATATAGTCGAGGAAGGAATGTTTAATTCTACTCGTTGGCGTCCTCAAGACCAACGAACAGCTGACGCTATAGCTTACGTAGACAATGATATTCCTGACTTCAAGCCTTCTAAGTCTGCTTTTAAGAATAGGCAGCTTATTGACAAACGTTTGAGCAGATTGGAAAGCCAAGTTCAAACAAGATTAAGCCTTGCACCTAGAGTTGACAAGAATCAGATAATATCTGAACTAGAGCAAGATTTGTCTTCTTTTTTCAAAGATAAAATGTGGAAGCAGAAAGCAGAGTATAATGCCGCTTCAGAACTTTTTGAAATAGCTGTTGATCGTATACAAAAAGGAGAAGGAACTTTAGGGGAGCTATTAAAATTAAGACGAGAGCTAGACGATTATTTTGGAGACAGTAACTACACTGCTGCACAAGTTAAAGTAGGGCAACGATCTTTACTTCAACTGAGAAGCAAACTTAATTCAATTTTAGAAAGAGAGTCTTCTGTGTTTGGCGCTGATTTTCAGGGCAAAATGAAAGAAATGAGTAATCTTCTAATAGTGGACGATTTTTTACGGCCTAAAATAATAGATGATATGGAAAAGAGTTTTAGGAATATCTTTAAGAGAGGAAGAAGATATGTAGGGACTACAATTCCAGGGATGGCCGCTGCCGCCGCTGCTGTTGGAGCAGGGGTTAGTTTTCTATCAAGCGGAACAGGCCTATCTTTACTAGCTGGAGGCTCTCTAGCAGGCACAGCCGCTGGAGTAGGGTACCTGACCCTGAACAGTAAAAGTAGAAAAAAGATAGGACAGGCTATTGAATACGCAGGTAAAGCTATAAAAGCAGCAGAAAAAGCTGGAGACAAAGTATTTGTTGAGCAATTAAAAGCAGACCGTTTAGTTTTAGTTGAAATGTTGCAAAACGCTAAAGTTGTAAAAGAAGAAGAACCGGAACAAGAAGAACCACAGGCAGCTACACAGCAAACTGGACAAGCAGCGCAGATAGCAGGCACGATACAGAACCTACGTGGATTTAACCAACTGCCTCCACAGCAGGTAAACGCCAGGTTGAACCAGTTAAATGATCCAATGTTACAACAGGCTGTTATGCAGCAACTGTATGGGACTACTCCGTAATGGCTTACAGACCTCAAAGAGAACAGCGTCAGGCTGAAGAAATAAAGCGCAGCACCACTGAGGTTGTCAAGGGTCTTGCACAAGATATAGCGGAAACCCGCAGAAAACAAAGATTTGGCGAAATAACCGCTAGTGAAGCAGCGTTATCTAATACAGCAGATTTAGTCAGGTTTGGGTCTGACGTTACTGGCGTAAGTGCGCTTTTGGAGCCTGTAAATTACGTTGTTGGTACAGCAGCGCAGCCAATGCTCAGCGCGTTAGATCCTGTACCTAGTATGTTGTCTGACTTGGCAGAAGAATATCCAAGAGTCACAAATGTATTAGACGATACAGCTACTGTTGCTAGTTTGTTCTCTGGCGCTCAGGCTGCTAGAGCGTTGCCTAATAAAGTGGCTAAATCGCTTGACACAATGCTTCCTGGGTTTTATGGGTACAATGTAGGGCTTCCTGGCAAAGCAATGTCGGCTGGCAGAGGAGTGTTAAGGGCCGCTCCTGACACTATATTAGACAACATAAGCCCAAGACGTATTGCGTTTGAGAGAGAAACAGGTGTCCCCTACAGTAAGGCTAAGGGCGAGATAGGACGGGGACAAACAAAAGGCCAAGAAAGCATTGGGTCTGCTCTAACCACATCTGTGATGCAAAGGCAGATGGGTGATGAAGCAAGGTTTATTGACAGAGGCCCAATAGGAGCCTCAGATAACATTGCTATTTTAGACGCATCTGACAATGCTTCAGTAAAAGATGAATTATTTACTCGCGGTAAAAACATTAGGGTTTCTGTGCCTGAGACTGTGCAAAACAGGGCGATGAACCATCTGTATAGAATCCACGGTATTGACCCTGCAACAGATATAATAAAGATAAAGAACCCCACTGGTTTTCAAAGAGTAGGCGATGAAGGTGTTTTAGACGGCAGCGATCAGTCCTCTCCTGTGTTACGTATGTTAAGCTCTCAAGAAAATGTCAAAATAGGTGAAAAACCCATGACGGGCATATCTGAGCAGGAGCTAAGAAAAAGAAGGCTTAGAAATGCTGTCCCTGATTTTGTCGAAGATAACCCAAGGCTTAAAAAACTTGCTGATGACAGACTAGGTGAAAAAGGAAAATCAACCGGAGCATCAGTTACTGTCCCCTCGTTTCAATCTTTTATGAAAAAGAAAAATAGAGCAGTAAGCGGTGCCACTGAGGATGATCTTTTAGAATACTTTGCTGCTAATAAGATAAAAGCAACCAGAGGCGGCGAAGGTGATCCTCACTTGTATATCAACTCTAGCCACCTTTCCCAGGCCAAAGAATTAGGTGGTGTCAACGACTTTATTGCCATAAATCCTAAAACTGGTGATGTGTATACAATGATCTCAGATGGGCATGATCTGTTTGGAATGAACCCTGTTGGCGGTAAGGGCGCAGTAGCTGTCGTTCCTATGCAGAAATCTAACTTTAAGAAAGCATCGGGACAAAAGTTTACTAAAACTAGAAACGTAGAGACAGGCACACGCGATCCCAAGAGTGTTCAACGCATGGAAGAAGGTGTGACAAACCTAGAGAACATGAGCGGAATTAAAAGAAATAAAGGTGAGTCGCCTACCAACTACACTTTCAGAGTCCTGAGAGAGTTTGAAGCCCCTGTAACTGCTAAAGACGTAGCTACGGCAGCTAGGAGAACAGGAATGCTTGCGTTGCCGATTACTACGCTGGCGGCAGAAGCAGAAGAAGGGGAGTCATAAGCGACTCCCCAGTTCCCCTAAGCTACATTAGCAAACTTAACCTTCTGCATATCACCCCGTAGCCCAGCCTTCATATAAGCCGTTGCACGGCCTTCAAAGAAGTTCTGGTGTTCTACCCCTAGTACTTCGTCTAACCAGCCCAGAGGGTTGTCTTTGACGTTNTAGTTGGGCTTTAGACCTAATTGTAGCAACCTACGGTCTGCAATGTACCTGATGTACTTCTGCATCTCCTTCTTGGTCAGTCCTTCTATGTTGCCTTGCTCAAACACTAGGTCTAGGAATCTATCCTCTAGTTCCACCATAGTCCTACAGGCATCATAAATCTCCTTCTTGAAGTCATCAGTCCAGATGTCTATGTTCTCCTGAATAAACTCCCTGAACAGTTTAGTCATTGCTTCAACGTGTAGAGATTCGTCGCGTATACTGTACGTGATAATCTGCCCCATACCTTTCATCTTACCGAACCGTGGGAAGTTGAGCAGGATGATGAAGCTGGAGAACAACTGTAGACCCTCAGTAAATCCAGAGTAGATAGCCAGGGCTTTAGCAATGGACTGTTTATCGCCCTTAGCGACACGTACAGCGTCGATGTACTCATGCTTGTCTGCCATAGCCTCATACTCTGCAAACGCCTTATACTCCACCTCTGGCATTCCTACGGTGTCCAATAGAAGACTATAGGCGTGTTGGTGTATGCTTTCCATGTTGGCAAAGCTGGACATCATCATACGTGCTTCAGGCTTCTTAAATATCCTCATGTATCTGTCTACGTACCCAGAGCCTACGTCTACGTCGGACTGTGTAAACAAGCG
>FUFK010046965.1_pt1 | contig 18165 bp, 17 predicted proteins | sample 1021851 | NCBI WGS metagenome assembly FUFK01 (sample SAMEA51879418, study PRJEB19060) | metagenome
GTGCATTTACTTCTACGATTTCCCATTGGTTGGGTCAATCATTGGAAGCATTGGTACGAATGCCTACATTTGGTGGACGTTTGGAATGCTCGAACCAGGTAGGACGCCCTCATAAGTGGGCGAAGTGTCAAAGGCCTCCGCCCTGACATCTGCTCGATGGCAAAGCATGGTGAACACCCTGACCTCCCTTCCGAACTGGAAGAATTGCTCGAGGCGGATGTCCACACAATCTTTCTGAAGGCCGATTGCCCCCCACGAGTAAAACGTGGAACGATTGGTAATCTCAACTTGGTTGAACTTGAAACAGAGCGTGGCGAGTGGGATAATCTTCGGTTGGAATCCTTGCAGGAATCCTTGCAGACAGTTGTTGAAGACAATCAACATCGAAGCGACTGTTTTTTGGAAATTGACCGGAAAGGATGCCAAGTTCTTCAATTGGGAGACCTAAGGATTACGTGTGCAAGTCCGCCATTTTCTGATGCCCGGGAAATCACCGTTGTTCGACCGGTTGCAAAACTATCGCTGAGCGATTACAACCTCGATCCAAAAATCGTTGAACGTTTATCCAATCACCATCGGGGCGTTTTCATTTGTGGACGGCCCGGCTCTGGGAAAACGACCTTAGCACAAGCGATTGCGGAATATCTCGACGATGACATTGGAGCCATGGTCAAGACAATGGAGGCGCCGAGAGATTTGCAACTCGCTGACCGAATTACACAGTATGCCCCTCTAGAAGGAGATTTGGAGAAAACAGCAGAAATCATTTTCTTAGTCCGCCCAGATTTTGTAATCTTCGACGAGGTGCGACGTGCTCGTGACTTCGAGATTTTCGCAGACGTACGGCTTGCTGGTGTAGGTTTGCTTGGTGTTACGCACGCAAATTCTGCTCTTGAGGCCATTCAGCGATTGATTGGAAAGGTTGAGTTGGGTTTGGTTTCTCAGGTTCTTGACACCGTTCTTCACGTTGAGGCAGGACAAATACAGCAAGTGCTTGAATTGAGAATGACTGTGAAGCCACCCTCTGGAATGCAAGAAGAGCTTGCGCGCCCAGTCATCGAGGTTGTCGAATTCCCAACAGGGAAGGTAACACACGAAATGTTCGCTTTCGGCTCTGAACTTGCTGTCGTTCCAGTTTCCGAAGCGGGGCAAAAAAGGCCCATTCAGGAGCTTGCGCAGAAACAGCTTATTCACACCATTCGGCAATGGGCTGGTGTTCATGTCCGGGTGCAGTTTACAAGCGACTCAGCGGCGACAGTCTATGCTCCAAGCAACATGATTTCGACATTGGTTGGTCGAGGAGGNGACAACGTTCGGGCCCTCCAAGATCAACTCGGTGGGTTACGCCTTACCATTGAATCGCTTGATAATTTGCCTGATTCAGATGATGTGTCAGAACATTCAATTTGGAGTGATGATCAGGACCGTCGCGCGTACCAAAGCCGCGCCTATGAGCAGCATGGCCGGTCGAAAAAGACGCGAAAAGGTCGTCGCCGTTGAGAAGGAGACTTCTTGAAGAACAGTCACGCCCCGCAAACATGGCGCAACAAGACGATGGATCTGGCCGTGCGCCTGTTGTAATTGTTCGACCAACGACTTCAGTGACAAGCGGCGTGGCTGTAACCAAGAAGTTGGTTGGCGCTGCTGTCGCTTTTGGAGATATTCTTCGTCGTACATTTGGCCCAAACGGTCTGGACAAGATGATGTACAAAACCAACGGAGAGAATGCAATCACAAACGACGGCGCGAAAATTGTTGCCGATTTGCTCGTCAAGCATCCTGCTGCAAAGGCGTTCGTACAACTCGCTGAATCTCAAGAAAACGCTTGCGGAGATGGTGTCACAGGTTGTCTGTTGTTTGCGAGTGAATTGATGAAAGAGGCAGGTCGACTGCTGGAGCGTGGAGTCCACCCCCTCGTTCTCGTCGAAGCATACCAAGAGGCAATTGGCCAAACACTTACTCTCTTAGATGCGTATTCACTAACCGATGTGAGTCAAGATTCTTTACAATCCGTCGCAAAAACAGCGATGGTTGGAAAGTCAGCGGAATCGGGCGGGGACGACCTCGCTCGCCTTCTTGTCGAGTGCATGACCACCATCCAAGCAAGTGGAAGGCCTGTCCGGGCAGAGAGTGTTCGGATGATCAAGCGTGGGCATGATTCACTGAAAGAAACCCGATTGGTCAAGGGGGTTATCATCGACAAGAAGTTTGATTCAGAAAGGACACCAAAAATCACTCAACCTTGCAAGGTACTTGCTCTCACTTGTCCGCTGACGATTCAAAAGACCAAACGTGATGCAGAGATTGAAGTTGAACGCCCAGAACAGATGCTGGCATTTTTAGATGCAGAAGAGAGCCTTCTGCAAAACAAAATCGATGTTCTCGTGAATTCTGGTGCGCTGGTTGTTTTCACGTCAAAGGAAGTCGATGATCGAGTTCAGCATGCTTGCAACGAACGTGGGATTCTTCTCGTTGGGATGATGGAAGACGATGGTATTGAAGACATTGCAGCAGCAACAGGAGCATTGCTCATTAATCATCTCGACGATGTCTCATCCAGTCAATTAGGATCGGTCCAATCTGCTCTTGTTGATGTTACTGAGCGTGAAGATGGACGAAGAACACGTTTGATTGTTGATGTTGGCCAACATTCAGGCCTCGTTACGGTCGATGTCGGTGGTGGGCAAGGTGCTGCTGTGGAGGAATACATTCGTGCCATGTACGACGCTCTGCGCTCTCTTGAAGCGGTCATTGAACATCCTGGGACCTTGCTTGGAGGAGGAGCGTTTCACATCGCTGCTTCACTTCATTTGCGAGAACAAGCTGAATCAATATCCGGCAGGCAGCGCTTGGCCATTGAAGGATTCGCTCGGGCACTTGAAACAATACCGAGCACACTTGCGCTCAATGCTGGTGAAGATCAAATTGACACATTGCTGCAATTGCGTGCAGCCCATCGAAATCAATCCAACAGATACGGTGTCTGCAAAAACGGTAGCATTGGAGAAATTGAAGATGTCTTGCTTTCCTCGTTCACCGTTTCCCATGCATTGCAAGCTGCAGTTGAGACTGCGTGCGGTCTTCTTCGTGTTGACCAGGTCATTTCATCACGCGGTGATTGAGCAAGTGGGCTCATCACATGCTTGATAACAAAGACGCACTAGAGGTCGATAACGGGTACAACCATGGACTCGGGAAAACCTCGCGCTCTTCTTAGCGTATGGGACAAAACTGGCATTGTAGAATTTGCAACTTCGCTTGCAGCACTAGGCTTTGAATTGGTTTCAACAGGGGGCACTGCCCGGATGCTCAAAGATGCTGGTTTGCAGGTGATGAGTGTCTCAGATGTAACGCAACATCCCGAAATTTTTGATGGGCGTGTGAAGACCCTGCACCCAGCAATACACGGTCCACTTCTTGCACGTATGCAGAAGGAAGAGGATCGGCTTGGAATGGCTGATCTCCAGTACACACCTATTTCTCTCGTTGCCTGTAATCTCTATCCATTCGTATCTGCGGCTGCCGCTGATCCACCGCTCGACAAAGATGCATTGTTGGAAATGATCGACATCGGCGGACCAACCATGGTGCGGGCTTCAGCGAAAAATCATGCGAATGTTATCATCTGCTGTGATCCGAATGATTACGATTCAATTATCGAAGACCTTACCCAGGCAAAAGGCGAGCCTTCTGGCGTACCGGTGAGTCGAAGGCAAGAGCTTGCTCTTGCTGCATACCAGCATACTGCGTCTTACGACGTTGCCATTTCCAACACTCTGCACCAGCGATGGAACGGTGTACCGGAATCGTTTGATGCTGTGAGCGAACAATCCAGCCGATTCCATGACACACTCTTGGCGTCTGCAATTAAGATGGATACCTTGAGGTACGGGGAGAATGCTCACCAAAGCGCTGCGCTGTTTGTTGATGATGATGCGGTTGGACACCATTCGACACTCGTTACCGCTCACGTCGAGGGTGGCAAAGCTATGTCGTACAACAACTACTCAGATGCGGACGCTACTCTGCGATTGTGTCGTTCGCTTTCGACCGACGAATGGCCAGATACTCCGCATGCGTGTGTTATTGTCAAGCACAACAATCCATGTGGCGTTGCTCTCGCAGCGTCGCAAGTCGATGCATACAGAGATGCACTTGCGAGCGATCCTGAGTCTGCGTTTGGCTCAATCATCTGCTTCAATGAAGTTGTGACCCTCGATACTGCGGAAGCGATGGCTGATTTGTTCATTGAGGTACTGATTGCTCCGGGCTACGCTGAGGATGCGAAAGAATTCATTATGCAAAAAGGGAATCGCCGTTTGCTTACAATCGATTCCCCAAAGAACCGACTGGCTCCGCTTGATCGGAAGCGCATTCTCAAGCAAATTGAAGGAGGATGGATTGTTCAAACGGAAGAAGCCCCGATTATTGACTGGTCAACTGCAAAGACAGTTACTGAGAAGAAGGTGACGCAGGAAGAGATTGATTCCATGAAATTCGCAGTGCGCGTTTGCGAGCAGGTTAAGTCAAATGCAATTGTTATGGTTCAAGGTCTAGCAACGGTGGGAATTGGTCCGGGTCAAACAAGTCGTGTTGAAGCAGTACGCATCGCAGCTCGACGGGCTGGNGAACGTGCCGATGGATGTGTCCTTGCAAGCGATGCCTTCTTCCCATTTGCTGATGGATTGGAGCAAGCTGCTGCCGCTGGTGCTGCCTCGATTGTGCAGCCTGGCGGTTCGATTCGAGATCAAGAAGTCATTGATGCAGCCAATCGTCTCGGTGTTTCCATGCTGTTTACTGGCCACAGGCTGTTCCGGCACTGAACGCATCATATGAGAAATGGGTCTCATTCATGTAGTATTGCCATATCGAGGAACCATGAGCGACCACGTTATTGCAGTGCTCCCCGGCGATGGCACGGGGAAGGAGGTGGCGGTCGAAGCCCAGCGTATTTTGGACACAATCCAAGAGCACACGAATCATGGTTTCGAACAGACTGTAATCCCTTGTGGTGGGCAGCATTATGTTGCTACTGGTGAGGAGTGGGCAGAAGGNTCCTTTGAGTTTTGTCGAGATGATGCAGATGCGATTTTTATGGGGGCAATCGGCTACCCAGGTGCACGACTCCCCAATGGTGACCTCGCAGGCGGCTCAGTCATCCTTGGAATGCGAAGTGGCTTGGATTTGTACGCAAACGTTCGTCCAATTCGTCTCTACGAAGGAGTCCCGCACAAAGTCCATGGACGGTTCACAAACATCTGGGACCCTNATATGGTCGACATGGTTATTCTTCGTGAAAACACAGAGGGGCTCTATCATTCTCTTTTGCACCGAAGTGCCCAGCGTGCGAAAGGATTGGAAGGTTATGAGCCTCCAGAAATCAATTTCCCTGGTTTGCACGGTGAGGTCGCATACGATCCGAGGCCGATATCCTCGCACGGCTCGGAGCGACTCATTAAGATGGGTTTTGATATTTGCAACACTCGAAATGGGGCCCCCGTCGACGGTGTTTCTCGAGTTTCATGCATTGACAAAAGCAATGTCACACGTGGCTGTCAGCTTTTCCGCAGAACCTTTGATGCGGTTGCGGCTTCATATCCACACGTGGAAAAGGACTACGGCTACATCGATGCGTTTACACAGTGGTTAACACGGACGCCTGAATTTTACGATGTCGTTGTAACCTCAAACATGTTTGGGGACATTGCAACCGATCTTGCATCTGTCTTGCAAGGTGGAATGGGAATGGCCGCCTCTGGGAACATCGGTGATGATCACGCATTCTTTGAGCCAGTCCATGGTTCCGCCCCAAAGCACGCTGGACAGAACAAGGTCAACCCAATTGCTAGCATTAATTCTGTTCAAATGATGTTGGATTGGCTTGCGCGTCGCTCGAACGATGACGATTTGCTAAGTGTCTCCAAAATCCTCGATCAAAGTGTTGCTGAGCACCTCAAAGACGGTTCTTCCTTGACATACGATCTCGGCGGGACTGCTTCTTGTACTGATGTGGGGATTTCAATTGCAAATCGTCTTGCAGTTCATCTTAAGGAACGTTGATTCGACTGAAGTTCCAACCATCCTCTTGCGTATCACAACTACGTTAGACGCGTCAACGAAGCGGAAGGACTGAAATCAAGCAGTCCTTCGACTGTCCATGGGGGAGATCCAGATTGTAGAGAAGGGCGGCCGTCCTTCAACTCCGCTCCGAATTGCAGTTTTCTTCTCGGGGTCTGGAACCGGGATGAATGCGCTTCTCATCCACCAAAATCGAGATGAATGCATCCACCGAACAGTTGTTTGCTTTACAGACAAAGAGAACGCTGGAGGAATCGAATATGCAGAACAACATAAGGTTCCAGTTGTTGTAGAAACCGTGGATTACAATTTGCCAAAAGAGGAAAGGCGCCTTGAACATGAATCGCGAATACGGAATAAGTTGGATGAGTTTGATGTTGATCTCATCGTTTTGTCCGGGTACATGCGCTTGCTCTCCGCAGATTTTGTTGAGAGGTACTATCCCAGGATCATTAACATACACCCCTCTTTGCTCCCCGCTTTCCCTGGGGCTGATGCGCATACGAAGGTATTGGCTTCTGGTGTTCGAGTAAGTGGTTGTACGGTACATGTTGTTGATTCAGGCATGGATTCAGGCCCGATTCTTGCTCAACGCCGTGTTCCTGTTTTTGATTCTGACACACGGACTCTTCTCTCGAAAAGAATCCAAGTTGAAGAACACCAGATGTATCCAGAAATTATTGATCTGGTTTGCTCAGGTCATCGATTTGGTCTGGATGATTAAAATTCTCCAATCGGTTACCGAGGAAATTCAGGTTGTTACGCTCCAAGCCTGAGAACAGTTCGCTTAAGCTCATTGCTTTAGGGAGGTTGGATTGTGCAGGTATGCGTGTTAGGGTGAACTGTTCATTCGATTCACTGTCAAGAGGGACGCCGGGCGATTGAGCGAGAATTGCTGCAAGTGCGGCATCATCAAGCCTGTACATGTCGCATGGGAAGAGCTGCACCTCCTCATCGTGTTCCGCAACAAATGCGTAGATGACCTCACCAAGTGAATTCGAATAGGGCGGGTCGAACCAACAATTGGAATCGAAATGATGCGCTCGTTCCCGACTCCCACATGCGATGAGGACTCTGCATCCTAACGCTTCAAGTTTCTTCGATAGGATATTGGTTGAGTCGTAAAGCAATGCTTTGTCTTGGCCCATTCGAGTGCTCTTTCCTCCAGCGAGAATTAAACACAGCAGCGGCATGGTATTCACACAAGTTCGTCCAATGCAGACATCGCCTGTTCCAACTCATCGAGTAAATCCCTTACCCGGTCGAGAAGGGCCTGTCGTTCTCGACTGGAGCGTGCTTGCGGCAACCATTCGAGGAGGCGCCGAACATCTCTCGCATCACGCTCGACGGTCCATGTTAGAACCTGTTCAAGGACAGGGTCTTCCGTTGGTAGAAAGCGCTCTGCCATAATATTAGGAAGAGTCTGAGGCACATCAAGATACTCGTTCGATAAGTCGGTTGCGAATCCGTTCAAACAATTCTCCACCTTGAGGTGTACCGTGGAGGAGCGTTGTATGTGATTTTGCTCGAGATTCATCAAGTGAAAGCATGAGAACCATCAATTGAGCCCATACTTCGCTTTGGGCTGCAGCGTCGCGAATCCAAGTATCGCTAGGTAGTTCACGACCTCCTCGTAAGAACTCCTCTGCGGTCTCAAGAAAGACCTCTACGGAAACACGGTCTTGAATCAATTGGAGAAATACGGTCCAGCCACTTTCACCGAGTTCGTCATCGGACATATTCGCTAGTAGGAGCCCAACCAATTTGAGATCCTCTCTACCGCCTCGTTTCCAAATCTTCGGGATGAACTTTGCAATCTTCAATCGATCTTTTTCGTTGGTGAGCATCCATGAGGCAATACGCCTCATTTCAGGGTCAGGGGTGCCGATATGAAACGAATAATGTCCAGACTGAGCAAGGCGGTCGGTCATTGACTTCGTCATCATGCCTGGTACACCGTAAGTNTAAGCTTCACGGAGCATGGACAATCGCTTACTTCGTCGATTGGGAAAGGAATCAAAGCCATCAAGGTAATCATCGAGTGAGGTCGCTTTCATCGCGTTTCACCGTTGTTCTTTTTCCGAACATTGTCGAATAAAGTTGTTACAACTCGAACTGAATCTCGAAGAGTGTTTAGGGTTTTTTCAACAACATTTGGGTCTTCAAATCGCTCCTTCACCATGTCTCTTAACTCTCGTTCGACGAGATTGTGTTCCTCATCGTCGATTGAAAATATTTCTCGAAGGTGTGCCATGACCCTAAACTCATCCTTGGAAAGTGATGCATTGATGATCGCTACCTCAAAGACAGTTTTGTAAATCTCGTGCTGCTCTTCGGCCGTGAGAATATCTCCTTTTTCTGTTTCCACATTGTCCATGATTGCTTGGTAGATTTCTGCAGGTTGGTGCGAATCGAGATTGAGACAAGACGAGAGTCGGATGATGAGTCGCTTCTCCTCACGCGTAAGTACGCCATCGAGTAACATGACCTCGATTGTGCTGCGAAATGCAGCAAGACGGTGCACTGATTCGGCGGACACGAACCGACGTAAGGAGAACTTCTTCTTGAACCCACGCGATGATTTCGTAAATTTTTCAGGTTTTATTCGGTTGAGAATCAGCGAATCTAATTTTTTCCCTTCATTTGTCCACAGCATTCAAAAGGGAAAAGCCACAGGGTCAATTGCTGAATCACATTCACTTGGTTGGACATTTTTGTCAAACCGTTGTACTGCATCCCCTAACGGGTTGATGTGCCGACTGTGAGGAGGCCGAAAGGAGGACTTTATTTGGGTCGAAAAAACAATTCAGGAAATAAACAAGGAAAAGCAATGAAGTACATGATTAAGGCTGATATTAAGGTCAACGGTACNGTACAGCGAAAGGATATCATTGGGGCAATCATGGGCCAGACCGAAGGTCTGCTCGGCGATGACTTAGAACTTAGGAAGTTGCAACGAACTGCTCGTGTTGGCCACGTTGATGTCGAAATGGAAACAAAGGGTGGAAAGGTGCACGGAATGATTCTCATTCCAAGCAGCATGGACAATGTGGAAACAGCAATTATCGGTTCCGCATTGGAAACCATCGATCGTATTGGTCCATGTCAAGCAAAGATTAGTGTTATTGAAATTTCAGATGTTCGCGCAACAAAGCGAACCGCTGTGGTCGATCGAGCAAAAGAGCTCCTGCTTGCGCTGGTTAACTCTGGGGAAGCCGCATCAAAGACTGTAGTCGAAGAGGTCCGCTCTGTTTTGACAGTCGGAACTGCAACCAATTTCCACGGTCTCACCTGCGGCCCAAATGTCCAAAGCTCGGATTCGCTCATTATTGTTGAAGGGCGAAACGATGTCATCAATCTGCTTAATTGTGGCGTAAAGAATGCAATCAGCGCTGACGGTGCTGGCAATATCAAGCAGGAATTGGTTGATTTGGCAAATGCAAAGCAATCTGTTACCCTTGCTATCGATGGCGATCGTGGCGGCGAGATGCTGTTCCGACAACTACATGCTATTCTCAAAGTGGACTTTGTTGCACAAGCACCCGTCGGTCAAGAATGGGAACTCTTACCTCAAAAGACAATCACGAAAACATTGTCGATGAAGGTCGATGCTTCGAAATTTGCAAAAACCATGAAAGCTCAAGACAAAGAAGACGAGGAAAAACACGGTGGTAGCAACAATGAATGGGTCGAAGATATGTCTGAAGTCTATGAGTCTGAAATTGCTCCAGCCGAAATCCAAGAAATGTTCGATCACCAAGACGGACTAGGGAAGAACAAAGCAATGTTCATTCTCTCTGATGGTAGCGTAAGCGAAGAAATGGGAGCTGGCTCAATAGCCAAGTCGGCTGCTGGAACGGAAGGTGTCCAAGCTCTCATTATCAACGGTCCAATCAGTGACCGGATTCAGGAAATCGCATCCGAAGCTTCGATATCAACCGTTGTTGGTACAAAACCTGGTAAGGGATTTGACGCCAAAAGCGGTGCTAAATCGTGGTTCTCAGAGACGCATCGTTGATTCCGTTACGTTCATTTCATTGTTCGATTAAGGTGAATTCATGGCGAGTGAGTCGGAATCCTCTTCTGAGCCTGATGAGGAAGAAGTGATTGATGAGCACGATGGTGATGGTGAACAGGTTGATTCGTTTGAAAGAATGGATGTGCTTGCTTTACCAATTCGGGCAAAACCGTTGTTCCATAACAACCGAGAAGAGGTTGAAGAATTCCCTCTTTCCGAATCAAAAGATGGATTGCAATCAACATCGATTCTTGTTGGTGATGGTTTATTCAGAGTCGTAAAAACAACACTGCATCAAGACGGTGTGCCACGTATCGATGTCCAGTTGGTCATGGACGCTGAGGTAACCGGTTTTCAACACATTATCGAAAAGCCAAGCCCAATCGAAATGGGTTTGCCTGCCGGTTTGGCAGTGCTCGGGCTTGTTTTGATGATGATTCAGAGCCTTAGCTCTATGTTTGTGGGACTTTCTTTGTTCTTGATTGGGGTTAAATTCCTTCCAACAAAGCTCGAACAGCACAAACTTCTATTTTCATCATGCGGGAATTCACACGAAGTAACGCTTCAGACATTCGGGGCATTCATGCCGAGCTTTCGCGCCAGTATGGCGCTTGTCGGTCCTGCAATGGCTGATTACATGAAACAAGGTGTTCTTGATGCATCGGATGTGAACGATCTTCACGCCCAACTGCGCACGCCACCTGTTCAACCAACCAATGAACAGCAATTACCACAATTACCAATGCCAGTAACGCCTACAGAGATTCTTCCTGTGCAAGGAAGTGTAGAGCCAGCACAGGTCGCAGGCGAGGTCCCCGCAGTTATGGAATCAACACCCGATGAGACTGTACAAACCGCAACGGCTCCTGCAGGACCACCGGTCATGATGTCGACGCCTCCGAAACCAATACCGGCCCCACTACCGCCTCCAATATCTCCGCCGGCTGCACCTCCAACCGTTGCTCCACCCGCAGTTGTGGCTCCACCAATACCGATTCCAATACCGCCGCCTCTTGCGCCCATGCCATCCCCCCCGGGTGGACTTAATCAGCCGGTTCCTCTCGATATGCCAATGCCTGAAGCACCGAGGGTTGCTGTCCAAGCGACACCGGATGAGGAGCCATTAATCACCCAAGAAGAACAAGATGCATTGTTGGATGAGTTGGCCTGATCAGTTGATTCCGCCTGCTGCTGGTAATGCCATGGATTGAATCAGTCGTTCGGTATGGAGGTGCAATTCTTCCATGTTCGTACTTTCAGGAAGTGGCTCAACATCTGCTTGAAGTGGTACGCGGACGCCTGGTCCTGGCGTTCTGTTCAATGCCATACCCAATCTGGCTGCATCCTCAAAGAAGTCGCCGGATGCTCCCATGTGGCGGGCTTCAAGTCGCATTCTGACCCATTGAGTGTACTTTGGTAATGCATTGCCAATAGAATCAATCATTTTTGATCGGTTTGAATCATTTGAATCGTTTTGTGGAAGCAGTCTCAATACCAAGCGTAGCAAACGATCCACGCGAATGTCGCGCGGTTCCACTCCTACGTGAGATGCGAGTGCTCTTCTAAGGTTCGATACGTCACCTGAACCTGCAAGAGCATTGGCTTCATTCGTTAATCCAAGAACATGGAGGAGGTGTTCATACGATGAGACGTCCGCCTCCCGTGTAGGACTTTTCAGTGGTTTTGCTTGTTCTTTTGATTCGACAGGCGCAACTGATTTGATTTCCTCGGGTGTTGTTTCCGTTTCCTTTAGGGTTTTAGTTGAGGGTTGTGCGATTTCAGTTGTCTCGACGACATTCACATCATCATCGACCTCGGTGGTTGGTTCAAAGTGTTCGTCCATCGCCTCAAGCATTGCTTCATGCGCTTCTTCAAGTGTTGAGTTTGGTTGGACCTTCGCAGGGATCTTCTGTATCACAGATTGTTCTCTTGGAAGAAGAACTGGGCGTTGTTCGGGTAACCAAGCGCTGTATGTGTAGTCCTCGTCTTCGATGTCTCGTTCAGCCAAGTGACGAATGAGTGCAGGGATTTGTTGTTCGATTCGGACCAATTCCAGCGGATTACGGATCTGATTTGATACAGCATCCGCCCGACCGATATCTCGGCGCCAATCGAGCGCTGCGATTCGTCGTTGAATTGGACCAATACGGGGCACTGCCTCCATTGATTGGGCGAACTGTTTGAAGAAGGATTCGGGTTCTTTTTCTTGGAGGTGAAGGAGTTCAGTGATGTTCCAGCCGCGACTTTCAAGCCGCAGAAGCTCCGCATTGGTTCTAGATATCGCATTTGAAATCGTGTTGTTTGAAATCTTATCACGAGACAGATGTTCGACCGATGCCAATGCGGTCTCGAAAGACCGTAAGTCAGAGAATGTCGCTCCGGATTCCGCTTTCCCTTCGCGCACTGCTTGCTCCCATTCGCTTTGCATCAAGCGGCGATGGCGTGTGTTCCGGAGTGTTTTCTTCTCAAGCCATTGTTGCATCTCGTCAAGAAGATCGATTTCTAAATCCATTGTCCGTAGAATTGATGCTCTCCGCTCCACATCTTCTTCGCCACCAAGGGACGTATCGAGTTTAAGCATGTTCTCAAGTAGGTCGTTCGCGCGTTCATATGCTGGAAGTTGTTGATTCAACTCCGATAAGCCTTGACGCGGATCTTGGGTAATTTTGTATCTCCATATGTCCATATCGAATCCGAGTTGTTCCCATCGCTCGATCAGTGATGCCCCTTGAAGTTCTTTTTCTGTCCATTGCTGTTCCAACGATTCAATTTTGTCGAGGAATGCATCTGTATGCTCAAGTTTGCCTGCAAGTTGGTCGATTGAGGCATCAGCATAATCCCATAGTTTGGATATTTCTTTCCAACGTTCATACGCTCCCGCGTGTCGATGGTATTGTTGTTCAATTTCTGGTAGAAGGTGNTCCCACTCAAGCAATTCTTCAGGAAGTATTCTCAACCGTTCTTGGTAAGAGAATCCTTCTGTGTGCCATCTGTGAATCAGAGCATTCATTTCCTCCAAACGTGTTTCCAAATGTTCTGATATCGTCTTCACATTTTTTTGTANGGTTGAAATTTCAACCGAGGGGGTTTCAATGAGTTCAGCAACCCTCTTCATGAACGTATCAGCCAAGATGGGGTCGTATGGAAGAATAGATGATTGGATGTCGAGTTTCAGCAGATCAATCTGATTTGAGTACGCTTGTGTTTCCTCAACCTTATCAAATTGATCGATGATTTTCAGTGAAGAAAATTCAATGTTGTAGCCTTTGGCTTGAAGTTGCTGGACGGCTTTTTCCAACAACGATCGTTGACGTTCCTCATCATCAACAAGCCTCGTAAGTTCTGAGAGAATACGTGGGTAATTTGCAGATTCGGATAGAAGGGGTAGTAGTAAATCCAATGATGTCCAACTCGATTCGTCGAGCTTCGCACACCGTTCGATAATATCCCAATATTGGGAAAGGACATCCTCGTTTTCGGACCATGCTTGATACCAACGGAAGTAACCAGGTGCCCAAGGTGCATTGGTAGCGGCCCATTGGAGAAACCGAGACTCAACAGTCTCAGCATTGAGTGGGTTTGCCAAATCCTGATTCATTTCTTGGATCTCGGTTGAGCTCAAAAAAGGTTGAATNCGTTTTCTCAGAAGAAGCGCCAAAGAGACCTTGTCTTCAATCTGCTCCAACTCGGAGGCGCTGAGCGCATCAAATTCGATATCAAAAGCGTCTACATCGAACCCGAGGTCTTCCAAATTTTGAATTTGGAAAGGAGGTCTTTCATCACCCCCAGAGACATCATCTGTTACCATGCCTACTCCTCAAGTGTTGGACATCATGGCATAGGATTTCAATGTGAGCCGTAAATTCAGCAGTTTTATCCAATATTGTGGGGGTTCGGTTCTCTCCAAAGGGTTCGAAAACAAGGGTTAGGGCCTTCGTGAAGACCGCAGAACATAAAGGCACATGAACAACTAAACCGCTAATGGAGCCAATTACCTTCCTTCTTGTTGGACTATCGGTTGGGGCTGCGAGCGCCCTTGCATGGAACCTTTACCATGCAAGAAACGCACTTCAAAGGGTCTCAGACCGTACTCTTGTTCTTTCGGAATCGCAAGGGGCACATGCGAAACAAACAACAGATGCATTGGTGGTCCTACAGAAAAAAATTGACCATTATGACTCGCTACTGGGTGCGATTCGAGCAACGAAACCCAACGTCGACCATGGGATTCGAGCCCACCAAGCAATTGCTGCATTGGAAAGTGGTGATGTATCCACGGCGACTGCGATTGATGCCATCGATGCAGTTTGTTCCTCGGTCCCGCTGCAGGACATCGATTTGCAATTATCGTCAATGCAATTTGAAATGGCTTCTCGGCTTTTTGGAGTCCTCAATAAGAATGGGATGACCGTGTTAAGTCTCGGGTTAAGTGGCAGACAATCGCTGCAAGTGGGATTGTGTGCACTTTATCTTCAAGATCTTGTTTGGGCAGAAGACGCGTTTGGTTCTGCACATCAGTCGTTGCCAGGTAACGACGTCGTGTTGAAGGGATTGGAAAAAGTTGCAATTCTCAAAGGTGATGGTATTCTACGACTGCACTGGCTCGAATCTCAACTTCATCTTGATCCAGACAACCCTGAATTGCTGCGTACACACGCGCACATTCTCGTTCAGCAGGGCGATGAGAACGCGGAGAAGGATGTGAGGAGATTGGAGGCTTTGGGCTTGGATACTCCTGCGGACCGGTCTCTCCTTGCTGGGCTCCGTCATCGCGCAGGTTCTGCAAATGAGGCCATTGATGCGATAGAACAAGCGTTGGCCGAGGACAACACCAAATCCGAGTACTGGCTCCAGTACGCAGAGTTACTCCATGAAGCAGAGGAGAGCGAACGTGCACTCGAAGCTGTGGATCAATGCCTCAATTTGGATCGCCAGATAGGAGATGCATGGGCATTACGTGCCATTTTGCTTAGCGTTAAACAAGGACGCGAAAAAGAGGCTCTAAAGGCAGCAACACACGCTGTTGCATTGGATTGTGGTGGAGCTAAACTCATTGTGCTTAAGGCAGATCTTCTTGCTGAAACCGGAGACCTGATGGCTGCCGAGGCATGCTTGGAGAAGGCGATTGATGACTTCCCTATGGATGCTGAATTGCGAAGCATTGTTGCATCACGTCGGCTCTCAGAAGGAAGGATTGAGGTAGCTCAAGCACTACTCGATGGTACGCCTTCAACCATTGATCATCCAGAGCTTCACATTGTCGAGGGGCGATTGCATCTAGCTCGGGCAGATCGTCAGCGAGATGGGACGGGTGAAACCGATCAGCTTCTATTGGGTTCGGCGGTTAAGTCCTTTGAAGCGGCTCTTCAACTCAATCGTGAAACGGGTGTGGCTTGGCTCGGCCTAGCCAGGACTCAACGACTTCTAAAGAACCTCGATGAGGCCGGTAATTCGCTGGACAGAGCCCGCCGATTGTTGGGAGACACCGATTCATCATGTTCCATTGAAGCGGCGATGCTAGCCATTGACTTGAACGATATTCATGCAGCAACGCGTTACATCGATGCTGCTGAAATTCAAGGTAGTGGTCCAACAATTGCCTATGTTCGAGGGAACGTTGCGATAAAATCTGGAGATCCTAAACGTGCAATCGCTATGTACACGGACACACTTAACGAGAAACCAAAACATATCCGGGCCCGACTCAATCGCATCAATTGCTATCTTGCACTGGACATGGCTGTTGAAGCCAAAGAAGATGCAAACATCCTCCTCTCATTGGCACCTGAACTTACTGTAGCTGTCTTTGCCCGGGCAGATGCGCAATCACGCCTTGCTGAATGGGAAGAAGCAAAGGAAGGTTTCTTGGCTGTTCTTGAGCAAGCCCCACATCACTATCAGGCGCTGACAAAACTCGGTGCATGCTACCTTGCACTCGACCGCCCCGAGAGGGCCGAGGGTCCAATCAATGAGGCATTGCGTCTTGCACCAGACCATGGAGATGCGTGGCACCAACGTGGAATGTTGTACGCTGCTTGGGAAAAGTATGAGGCTGCACTTAGCGACTTTGAAGCAGCGATTCGCGCGGATGGAAACAACATCCATGCTCGTGTCCAAGCCGCTGCGATTCATCATGCAAGCAACAACGTCGAGCAGGCCTCTGCTGGATGGAGAGGGGTTCTTGCTCTTGAGCCAGATCACCCCCTTGCTAGGCAACGATTGCAACAGTGTGAGCAGCAGCTCGCAAGCATCTGAGTAGAAGCGAACACCTATGAATAATGTTGACAAGGCGAAACTATGTCCCTAAACATTGGTGATGTCGCCCCGGAATTTAACCTGAAGAACGCAAATGATTCGGATGTAGGAACCTCCTCTTTGTCCGCATCAATGCTCAAAAACGGATGTGTTGTTGTCTTTGAATGCAATCATTGTCCTTACGTCATAGCGAGTATTGATCGTATGAACAACATGGCAGAATATTGCAAAGTCAATGCGATCGGTTTTGTTGGAATTAATTCAAATGATCCCGATAATTACCCAGCGGATTCTTTTGAAAACATGCAGAAAAGAGCTGGAAAAGGGATGCCATATCCTTATCTGCACGATGACACCCAAGAAGTTGCAACCGTGTGGGGAGCACAAAGAACACCAGAATTCTTCTTGATGAACGGGGAAGGTGTTGTCATTTACCGTGGTCGTATGGACGACAGCCCACGTGATCCTACTGCAGCGACGACGAGTGAATTGAAGGATGCTATTGATGCAATGCTTGCTGGTTCAACTCCTCCCGTTCAATTCACAGATTCCATTGGCTGTTCAGTCAAGTGGAAGTGATGATCTGTCCGGATGCATTCGCCAATGCGACTGGGATGAAAACGACGTCTGTCGAAGTTGCGGGACGGATTATTCTCCGCCAAAAAAACTCAGACCGTTTCATCTAGCCTTTCCCGTTGATGATTTAGAAAAGGCCAAGCAGTTCTATGTTGATGTCCTCGGATGCACAACAGGGCGAGAGAAAGAAGGGTCGTGTGTGTTCAAGTTCTTTGGGCATCAAATCGTAGCGCATTTGGTTCCGCAGATGCCTGATATGTCAACAAGTCCTGTTGATGGAAAAGATGTTCCTGCAATGCATTTTGGAATTGTCATGGAATGGGATGATTGGCACCAATTAAAGGATAAACTCAAGAAAGACGGTGTTGAATTTGTTATAGGCCCTTACACTCGGTATGAGGATTTACCTGGATCGCAGGCGACGATGTTCATCGTTGACCCATCTGGTAATCATCTTGAATTCAAATCGTTCAAGGATGATGGTGCAATCTTCGACAGCACTTGGTAAAGCCGTCAGTTATTGGAAGAGCGTTGAAGTTTTAGTGCTCCAACCACCGAAAGGATTGATGACAGCATGGCAATCCAAGTTCCAAGACCAAACATTGCCCATCCTTCAGTTCGCTCGGTACGAACGTGAACCATACTACGAAAGAAAACGGAATCATGATGCCTGTGATGAACATCAATGAATGTGATTGTTTGTTTGAGAAGATTTCGAGTGGAAATATACCAAAACTATAGTACACAATTTAACTCAATACTCTCTTTATCATGCAAACACAAGTGATGAGAATTTGGAATTCAATACCGAAAGAAAATCGGTAGTGATGAAAAATGGAAATTGGAAAACTAAAAATGAATGAAAAAGCGGTTAGCCCGGTTATTGCAACAATCTTGATGGTTGCGATCACTGTTGTNTTGTCTGGCGTACTCTACGTCTGGGCATCGCAGCTAGCAGAAGGAAACACAGACGGTGACTTCTCGATGTATGACTTCGAGGTCAGAGATGCTGGAACGTCGTTGTCAAGTGAATCAGGTGAAGCACTTGCCTACGTATCGATGGTAGCAGGTGAAGATCTCTCCTGGTCGACCGTCGTCCTACAACTTTCTGCTGACGGAAATGCGTACACAGAATGTACAAATCCAGACAAATCAGTTGGAGCAGGTTGTGCAGTAAGCGATAACGGCGATGGTAGTTGGAGTTTTGGTGAAGAAGTCACCATCAACGAAGGAACGGA
>FUFK010019590.1_pt1 | contig 18162 bp, 21 predicted proteins | sample 1021851 | NCBI WGS metagenome assembly FUFK01 (sample SAMEA51879418, study PRJEB19060) | metagenome
GCATAGAAGCAGTAACCACAACCGATACAAAGGTCTTTTGAGTGAAGAACCACACCTTGGTCTGTTTGGTAAAAACAATCTACCGGACAGACTGCAGTGCATGGCGCATCAGAGCAGTGCATGCAGGCCACAGATATAGATCTTTCGCCTGGTGAACCGTCCTGAATAGTAACCACTCTTCTGCGGTTAACTCCCCATGGAACTTCATGTTCATTTTTACACGCTGTGACACAGGCGTTACATTCGATACAACGTTCCGCATCACAAAGGAATTTCATACGTGCCATATCAAACCTCCCTTAAGCCCGCTCAATGTTACACAGAGAGCATTTCGTCTCTTGCATCTGTGTCACTGAGTCATAGCCATATGTCATTGCTGTATTAGCAGCCTCACCTAAAACGTAAGGATCTGCACCGTCAGGGTATTTAGACCTTAGATCTTTGCCCTCGAGATGACCACCATAGTGGAACGGCAAGAACATAACGCCAGCCGCAACACGTTCAGTTACCATAGCCATCACTTTAATCCGAGCACCCTCTGGTGTGCTTACCCAAACCATATCACCGTCTCTTATTCCTATAGTATTTGCATCTCTAGGATTAATTTCGACAAACATATCTTGCTGTAATTCTGCAAGCCATGGGTTTGAACGCGTTTCATCACCACCACCTTCATATTCAACTAAGCGACCTGATGTTAAAATCATTGGAAAATTCTTAGAATGATCAACATCTTGTATAGACTTATACATAGTTGGAAGTCTGTAAGCGTGTCTATCTTCATATGTAGGATAGTCAGCTACTAAATCACGTCTGTTAGTGTATAGTGGCTCTCTATGGATTGGAACTGGATCTGGAAATGTCCATACAACAGCTCTTGCTTTGGCATTACCAAATGGTGCGCAACCATGCTTAATTGCTACCCTTTGAATACCTCCAGTAAGGTCTGTTTTCCAGTTTGTTTTATCTCCAGCTAAACCTTCAATGAAATTTCTTTCATCTGTAGTAAGATCTTTATCCCATCCAAGATCTTTAAGCATACCCATTGTAAATTGTGGATAACCATCTTTGATCTCTGAACCTACTGGATATGATCCTTCTGCAAGAAGATTTTCACCATCACGCTCAACTCCAAAACGAGCTCTAAAACATAACCCACCCTCAGCAACTGGCTTAGATGTGTCATACAAATTAGGTGTTCCTGGATGTTTCATTTCAGGTGTGCCCCAGCAAGGCCATGGCATACCATAATATTCACCATCTAATGGACCACCAACAGCTTGAAGCGTAGTCTTATCAAATGTATGTTGATACTTCATATGGGCTTTTAGACGCTCTGGAGACTGACCAGTATATCCAATTGTCCACATTCCACTGTTCCATTCGCGAGTAACGTCTTCAATTAGCGGCTCATCATTTTCCACTTTAATATTTCTGAACATACGATCAGCAAAACCAAGTTTTTTTGCAAACTTATAAATAATCGTATGATCTGGAAGTGAGTCAAAAGAAGGTTCTATAATCTTCTCTCTCCACTGAATTGTCCTGTTAGAGGCTGTAATAGAGCCGTATGTCTCAAACTGAGTGCATGCTGGCAACAAATACACGCCATCTGTTCTATCTGAAAGTACAGCAGACATTGTTGGATAAGGATCAATAACAACCATCAAATCAAGCTTTTCCATTGCCTTTTTCATATCAGGAAGTCTTGTTTGAGAGTTAGGAGCATGACCCCAAAATACCATAGCCCTTAAATTATCTGGCTGGTCCATGTTTTCCTTGTCTTCTAGAACTCCGTCAATCCATCTTGAAACAGGAAAGCCTTTTAGGTTCATTAACGACTTCTCTTTGCCGTCTTTGCCCTTGATTTTATCAAATCTACCTTTTAACCAATCAAGGTCCTCACCCCAAACTCTTGACCAGTGTGCCCATGCACCGCCTGAGAGGCCATAATAGCCAGGTAGTGAGTGTGATAAAACACAAAAGTCTGTAGCACCTTGAACGTTACAGTGACCACGGAAAATATTTGTTCCACCACCTGTTACTCCCATGTTTCCAAGAGCCAACTGAAAGACACAATATGCTCTGGTATTGTTATTACCAGTTGTATGCTGTGTTCCACCCATACACCAAATAAAGGTGCCAGGTCTATTGTTAGCCATAACCTTAGCTACACGTTTTAACTGTGACCCTGGAACGCCAGTAACTCTTTCTGTTTCCTCAGGTGTCCATCTTGCAACTTCTTCTCTAATTTGATCCATTCCCCAAACACGCTGGCGAATAAATTCTTTATCTTCCCAACCATTTTCAAAAATGTGATACAAAATACCCCAAATCAAAGCAACGTCAGAACCTGGACGAAATCTAATATACTCGTCAGCGTGAGCTGCAGTTCTAGTAAATCTAGGATCTGCAACAATTAAAGGTGCGTTATTTTGCTCTTTAGCTTTCATTAAATGCACTAAAGATACTGGATGAGCTTCAGCAGGATTACCACCAATTACAAAAATTGCTTTTGAGTTATGGATATCATTGAATGAATTTGTCATTGCACCATAACCCCAAGTATTTGCTACCCCTGCAACAGTTGTAGAGTGACAAATTCTTGCTTGGTGATCCCCATTATTAGAACCCCAGTAGGCATAAAGCTTTCTAAACAAATAAGCTTGTTCATTTCCATGCTTCGCTGAGCCTAACCAGTAAACTGAATCTGGACCTGAAGATTTTCTTATATCGAGCATTTTATCGCCAATTTCATTAATGGCTTCATCCCAACTAATTCTTTGCCACTTACCAGCAACTAATTTCATAGGATATTTTAATCTTCTTTCGCCCTGAGCAGTTTCTCTAACTGATGCACCCTTTGCACAATGTGCACCAAGGTTTATTGGGCTGTCCCATCCAGGCTCTTGTCCTGTCCAAACACCATCTTGGACTTCGGCCATTACCGTACAACCAACTGCACAGTGTGAGCAAACTGATTTTTTTACTGATATGTTTCCACCAGCTGTTGTTGCTAATGCTGGTTTAACCATTTTTCCAGATAAAGCTGTAACTGCCGCAATACCGCCAACTGCCAGACCAGAACTTCTTAAAAAAGTTCTTCTGTCGACAACCTTTGAAGCAACTTTACCAATGAAAGATGATGTACGGGAGCCAATCGCCACCCCATTCGTCTTCTTTCTCAACATAATCTATTCTCCTTTTAAATTTTGTTGCAATTAAAATCTTGTTGATAAGTAATAAGTTTTAACTAGTTCAGTTTCCCTGTAACCAGTCTTATTACTAAAACTTTTTGTGTCTGCAGAAACTGATTTTGAAGCAATAACAGCAGCTCCACCAGCAGCACCCACAGCCGACATCTTTAGAAATTTTCTTCTATCGACTTTCTCTTTATTTTTTGACATTTACCTGTCTCCTTAATTAATGTCGCCTAAAAGGCAATTAAACAACAAGGGCCAACGCTACCTTGATGCATCCATTGAAAAAGCTTCCTCTTCAATTTTAATAAACAACTTACCTATTGTTCCAACAGGTGAATAAAAAATTGCAGACTTTGCTCCTTCTAAATCTGTAAAAAAATGCTCAGCCCAAGGCTGAATATGTTTTTTAAAAAAACTTCTTTGCTCGGGAACTGAAAAATATTTACCATATTCACCAGTAATCATTCCCGACATGATTTCACACAAACAAGCAATATGATCTTCGGGCTCTTTGAAATCGTCACCTCTTTTAATTCCCATTGCGTTTAAATCTCTTCTAATAGAAGCGAGTGGCTTATCATGTAAAAAACCAGTGATGTAAAATGATCCAAACGGTAATAACTCACCCCTTCCGACACCAATGAATAAGTTTTGATATTCATTCCTGATATCATTGGAACTAACCTTTTTAGATAAATCTGATAAAACACTAAATGCTTTACCAATATCTGATTTGTCACCTTTCAAATCATTATACCCTCTAACGAGATCGTCAGAAGGCTCTCTTTGAAGAACTCCAGCTAAAAAACAATACATATCTGAGCGAATTTTATCTTCTTCGGATATACTATTGTCGTTCTTTAAATTATGCATATTTAAACATTTAAACTAATTAGTACTAATTCAGTACTGATTTATATAATAAAATCAAGTACTTAAGAATCACTTAACCACAATTTTAGCGACCCTACAAGCATTTTTTATTCCAAAAAAAATATAAATATCGATATAAATTTTATTATAAATAGTACTATTTTTGTACTGTTTTGATATTTATTGGAATACTAAGAATAATTGGTTTTAAAGATTTAAGGATCAGATTTAAATTTGAGATATATTTAATTAAAATTAAAATTTTATTTTTTAACAAAGACCATTCTAGACGCTTTTAATGGTTTACTATTGGAATCAGTTTCTAACGATATATTTTCTTTCTCTTTATAACTTACTTTATTTTCACTTTCATCTTCATAATTATGATGTTTCTCTGAAATGCGGTTTGTTTCTTCATACTTGATTGTTTTATCAATTTTTTTATTATGTTTTTCAACTTCTTCATTAGATTGAGAATTTTTTGCTTTAGCACTTTTCTTCTTTGAAGCTTTATTATTTGAAACTTTATCCTCTTGTGATAAATTATCATCGTCTGTAATTAAGTCTTTACTTTTTTCTACGACTTTATCTATGTAACCTTTTCCAACAATATAAGATGTCTGTAAATTTTCTATAACAGTTGCAGCATCAGTAAAATCTTCACCATACTCAACTAATTCTGAAATTTCTCCATAGGCAGGGACTAATTTCCATAATTTTCTTAATGCAACTTGTTTCAGTCTATCAGGAAGATTTTCTTTTAATATCTTCTTAAGATCTAGTGGATTATCTATTTTTTCAGGATTTGTGACTTCATATTTTTCAGCAAGCTCATCATTTGAGAGTTTATTCTCTTCTTCTTTTAACTCATCCTTAACATCAAGAGTGTTTTTTTCATTTTGCTCACTTTTTGAAGAAACTTCGTTTGACTCAGACTTTCTTTTAGACCACCTAGTTAAAAAACTGGAATCATTTCCCAAATTATCATCTTTATCATTATTTTTCATATGTTAATTGTTCTCAATTTTTTTTAATATTTCTTTTTGGCGCTCTGTAAACATCAGACTTTTGACGTATTCTTGGATCACCCTTACCTTCAACAACTAGATCTGTTTTATCTTTTCGATCCCTTTTCCTTTTAATAAATTTTTCAGGCTTAAAGTGATTTTTTACAAAGTCTTCTAAGAAATTTGCTATAGCACCTTCTAATTTAAATTTTTCAATTATATCTTCACCAATATCTTCATAGTCTTGAATTCTATAGGGAGATAGGCAAACACTATCAAGAGTAACGCCATAATCAGTAGGATCGCTATCAGGCGCATCAGGACTTAAAACAACGTAAATGGCTGGATCTGTTGAACCTAAATTCTCAACATATGCTTCAGCTTCTGCTCTGTGAAGATCAATTTCAGTTTCAACTTTAAATAAGTCATACTTATCATTTTTTTTATCTTCAAATATAGGCTTTATTGTGCTGTCATTATTTCCACTTCCTGGAAGGACATCAACTACAGACCACGTGTGGTCAATCCATTTATTATTTGAGACACTACGTTTTAAAATTACTCTAACAGGCATTAAAACATGTTTAAACTCAGGTTTTATTTCTGACATCACTTTTCCCAATTACCATCAATTCAACATTAATTATTTAATTTGAACATTGACAGTTTGTACCCCTCTTCTATGTTAGAATAATGCAATAAATTTGCAAAAAATTAAAATTTTATTTTTTAATAAACAAAATCAGTAAGTTAGTATAATTATGGAAATCAACGAAACAGAAGTCTTGATATGTAATTGTGGTGAAACAATGCCACTTGATCCAAAAAAGATTGGAGATGGTTGTAATTTAGAAAGCAAACCAAAAATTTTTAACTCATTGTGCACAAATGAAATTAATGAATTTGAAAGTGCGCTTATAAATTCTTCGGAAAATAACAAAAAAATTGCAGTTGCTTGCACCCAACAAACAAAACTTTTTACTGAAATTGCAGAAGAGAATAATCAAGAAATACCATATTTTTTTAATATTCGGGAAACATCAGGATGGTCAAAATCATCTAAAAAGGCATCTGCTAAAATCTCTTCCCAAATTTTAGATGCAGTTGAAATGTTGAATTCTAAAAACACTTCTAGGAGCCTATCATTTAATTCTGCTGGCAGGTGCTTAATATACGGAGACAATGAACGAGTTATTGAAGTTGCAGAAGCATTGTCTGAATATTTGGGTGTTAGCGCACTTCTTACTAAAAACATATCAATTATACCACCAACAAATACTAATTTTAATATATTAATTGGTAAAGTTAAAAGCTTAAAGGGGTATTTTGGAAATTTTGAAGTGAAAATTGACAATTTTGCTGAAGCTCTTCCACAAAGTAAAGATGAAATTATTTTTGGAGATGTTAGCCAAGACGTATCATCTGAGTGCGATATCTTTATTGATTTATCTGGCAGCGATCCTTTAATTAGCTCTCATGAAAAGAGGGATGGTTACTATAAAGTTAATCCTGAAGACAAAACAGCTCTTCAAAAGCTCATACTTGATGCTCAAACTAAAATTGGTGAATTTGAGAAGCCAATTTACGTAAATTTTGATGAAAATTTATGTGCGCATTCTCGAAATAAAATCACTGGATGTTCGAAATGCTTAGAAGTTTGTCCAGCCAATGCAATTCAAATCAATGGAGATACTGTTGATATAAATACTGCTGTTTGTGGTGGATGCGGTTTATGCGGTGCAGTATGCCCATCTGGGGCAGCTGATGTGATATGGCCTTCATCAAGCCATTTGTTGAATAGATTGCAAAAAATCTCTAGTAATTACCTAAGAATTGAAAATCAAATGCCAAAATTATTGTTTCATGACAGCGCACATGGGGCAGGAATTATTTCTTATTTATCAAGAATATATGATGGTCTCCCCCATGATCTAATTCCAATAGAAATTCATTCAACTGGAAGAGTAGGCCATGATTTACTTGTAGGAGCCACAGCTGCAGGATTTTCAAATGTTTTGGTACTCTGTAATCCTCAGAAAAATATAGAAAATGAAACTCTTTATGATCAAATAAACCTTGCCAATGCCATGGTTGGAGAGATTTCTAATGGAAAGGCTTTTTACAAAGCTATAGAAACAAATGATCCAGAAAAATTGAACGATGAGCTTCTTAAACTGGAAAAACCCCAGAAGTTTAACCATACACAATATGTTGCCACTGGCACAAATAAAAACATTGTTCGTACAGCCCTTAAAGGCCTATCTAAAGAGAATAAATTCAAAACTGATGTGATAGAATTACCACAGGGGTCACCCTATGGTAATGTGACCATTGATGAAAATAATTGTACTTTATGCTTGGCTTGTGTAAGTGCTTGTCCTGCGGGAGCTTTACAGGACAATCCTGAAACACCTCAACTACTTTTCAGAGAAGACGCATGCATTCAGTGTGGTATATGCGTTAAAACCTGTCCTGAAAAAGTGATTTCACTTAAGCCCCAAATCAATCTAGCCGATAGTTCAATGTCAAGTGAGTTAAAAGTTGAGGACAAACCATTTCCATGTAAAGTTTGCGGAAAGATTTTTGGGACACAGAAATCTATTGAGTCTATTCAAAAACGATTATCAAATCATTCAATGTTTGTTGATGAGAAAAGAATTGATCTAATTTTAATGTGCGAAGATTGTAGAGTTGAAGAACAATTTAAACAAGATGATAAAATTATGGATGTAGGCGAAAGACCTAAACCAAGGACAACAGATGATTATAACTAATTTAGAATAGGCAAATTAACCAGTAAATTTTGAGGTTTACAACTTATAACTCCGAATTCATTCATTGATAAACCAAGATAAACTGGATACCCCCTCATATCTTCTTTGAAAATATTTTTATTATCAGGATTTAAAGAAAACAAAGCTAGAATTTGCTTAAGTTGCTGTTCAGAAACTTCTTTACCATTGTATAAATCGTTTAATATTGAGTTTGATGAAACATCCAATCCAATATGCCACTTCCATTTATCATCCTCAATTTTTGACATCGGTCTGATCTGACAAGAAAATTTTAAAAAATGTGCTATCCATGCTTCATATACTCTGCACAAACCATCTAGTCCTGGTTGACCAAAAGCAATATCAATTGCTGTATCAAAATTATCTGATCTTCCCCAATACTCATTGCCGCTATCCTCAGTAAGAATATCAATTTGTGTCATATTTGATGGATTTTTTTCAGTATTTAGAGAACTTTGTTGTGTTTGAAATTGAACAGTAGAACGGTCTGCGACCATAATTCGCCCATTATCTAAGGTTACGCTTTGTTCCCTAAAAAGTATTTCTGAGGCNCTTAAGTGTATTGGGTCAACCCAGCCATCTACAATTGATCTGACAATTACATGTACAATTTGACTAACAAAAAGAGGTGGAAAATTTATTTTTTCACCCTTTGAAATATTTACAAGAGCAGTTTCAAGCGTCAATTGTTGCAATATAAAATCTCTAAAGTTTAAGACCATTTGATAATTAAACGCTGAGTCTTTATCCTTAAATTTTTCAAGATCTTTATTCTCTACTTTCATAGTAGGGTTTAAAGTCAGTTTTTTATGAAGGTCTCTCTCATTACTACAAGATTCTTCAATTGGTACGAGTTCAGGCCTCTCAAAATAAGCAGCAATAAAATCTTCAGTTACATTAAGATAACCTTCGTCATTTTTATCTAAAAGATGCCACCCTGAGGATTTCCAAAAATCTTGACCAAGTAAAACCATTATACAATTTTTTTTTATTAATTAATTTTCATCTGTGACTGTAGTCCAAATTTTTTGGTTTGAACAGGCGTCACCTTTAGGTATATGCCTGAATTTTTCATGAATGCCATCATTTTCCAATGTTCTAAAAACAGTCAATAATGAACCTAAATCATGGTCACTGCAAACGTCTATCATGAAATTAACCTCTTCTTCAGCAACACTTGAAGCTTTAATTATGTCAGGAGCTCCATAACTTTGCACAAATAATTTAGCTAATTTTTTTACAATCATTACTTTTTCAGGTTCATCAATACTTGAAATTGAAACGAAAGTTGATCTTCCAAAGGAATCTAGACCAAGGAAACCATTTGAAAAGCTTTGTTTTCTTTTTCCCTTTAAATTTTCTTTAGTATCATTTGAGAATTCAAATGCTCCTGAAATTGCCCATTCTCCTTCCTCAGAAGGATTTTCAAAAATATTTAAATCTGAATTATCAAATCTAATTGTTTTTGGAAATTTCATTTTTCAAATTAATATCATTTAAAGATAAAGAAAAGTGGTCTTTATTGTTTTTGAAAAGTCCTAATCCATTTTCATCCAACCCTATCCAAGTGCCTTTGAATTCCTCAGATACTTCTTTTACAGTAAATTTTGGCACTATTCTTTCCATCCATGTATCGTAAACTGGTTTAAAGCCCTTATCTTGCCAAGTACTTAGCCAAACAAAGAAATGTCGTGTNATTGCTTCTATAACTCGAACATTTGACAAGAATGAAGCGCCTTCATCTTCAAAAGATGTTGCTTCAATTGTTTCATGAAATTTTAAACATTCGACTTCACGTCTAATTTGAACACCTGTTACTATCCAAGAGGGCACTTCATTTAATTCTTCATCCGAAGAATAAAGCAACACTTGTCCCATTACACCTCTGTTCATAAACATTAAATTAGGCCAAATATGTGAAATCTCAATTTCGGGAGGCACTAAAGCTGCGAGAGTATCACTTAATCCTAATGTCATTAAGTAGTGAACCTGAATTGCTTTAGATTTTATGACTTCAGGATTAAGGGTTATTGCAACATTTAGTATTCCCTCATCACAAGAATAAAAAACAGTACCAACATCACCTGAATTTGCTGCAGTAACTGCTTTATTAAATACACTTTGACCATTTAAAACCTCCTGTGAACTAAACATAGGTGGCAGTTGAGGTTGATCACCCTCTTTTGGTGGATCCAATTCGTAAAATTCAAAATGTTCTGACATAAAATTCTCTTTAAATTAAATTACCTAAATTTATCAATAAACTTAAATTAAATTTCTAAATCTTTAATAAGTTTTTTTCCTATATCACGGTAACATTTTGCTTCAGTTGAACCAGGTGACGAAATAACAACTGGCGTACCTGAATCAGAACCTTGCCTTATATTTGTATTAAGAGGTATTTGCCCTAATAATTCAAGTTTTCTTTTTGATGCTTCCAATGACACACCGTCCTGTCCAAATATATAATCTTTCCTGCCACAATCTGGACACTCCCAAAAAGACATGTTTTGTACCATCCCGAGAACTTTTACTCCTGCTTTTTCAAACATTGTCATTGCTTTTATTACATCTAATAATGCGATGTCTTGAGGAGTAGATACAATTACNGCACCAGATAATTTAACTTGCTGAGCCAATGAAATTTGAATATCACCTGTACCCGGTGGTAAATCAATAACCATTACATCTAAATCACCCCATACAACATTATTTAACATTTGAGTTAGAGCAGACTGAACCATAGGGCCACGCCATACCATCGCAGTTTCATCAGGAACTAATAAACCCATGGACATAAGTGAAATACCGTGGTTTTTGATAGGTGAAACCATATCACCATGGATTGCTTTTGGCCTTCCAGAAACACCAAGCATTCTAGGCTGTGATGGACCATAGACATCAGCATCTAATAAACCAACTCTATACCCTTCTATCCCAAGTGAAACTGCTATGTTAACTGCAGTCGTTGATTTACCCACACCTCCTTTACCAGATGCTATTGCAACAAATTTTTTAACATTACTTTCAACAACTATACTTTTTTTCGGATTAGATTTTGAACTTTCCTCAGAAATATCATTATTATTAGAACTATTTGTACTTTTTTCAGAGTGAGCTGTAAGTATAACGATACAGTTAGAAACATTCGGTAAAGATCTTACTGATTTCTCTACTTTATTTCTAATGACTTCAAATGCATTAGCTCGATGACTCTCAACCTCTAAAGTAATTTGAACGTTATTATCTTTAATATGGATGTTAGTAACAATTCCAAGACTGTAAATATCTTTACCACGAGATAAATCATTTATTTTCGACAGAACATCGACTATATCAGCTTCACTAAGAGAGTTCATTTTAATCTGGGGCTGTTAATGTACCATTAAGTTTATGAGATACATTCAGATTTTTTATTGTTATCTCTGCATCAACCTCAACTTTTGATCCTGTATCAATTTTCCCATCCTTAACAGCTTTTCTTAATTCATCTTCTATTAATTGGTGCCCAGTAACACCCAGATGCTTTAAAAATTTTCTTATGCTTGTAGTGAATTCTTCGTCAGACATGTTTTTTCCTCTCTTATTATTTATTGTTAATCAATTTTCTTTAGTTGTTCCAAATAACTAATTAAATCATCGATTTGATCAAGTTTTAAATTTATTTCAGAAACAAAAGCTGGTAACTTTTTAGACCTTTCCGTAACATCTACAATATTTACCAAAGCAGGATGAGGAGGTCTTATGTAAAACTCAGTAAATCTTATTCGCCAATCTTTCATTGCTCTTAACCCAAAAAAAGATGGAGTAGTTTCTATACTACTATACCTATTTTCATTACCAACTACATGACATCGACTGCAATGTTCTTGTGCAATNTCTAGGCCTCTCAGTGCTGCCTCAGACATTGGCGCAGTATCAGCTTTTGATACAATTGAAAGGAAAATTAATGTTTTAATTAGTATAATTTTTAATAATAAGTTCATTTACTTCTACCTATTGATTATACTGCAGGATCAGCAAAATTTTCACGCAACATATCCCTATATTGATTTGTAAGATGGTTAATAAAGTCCTCTTGATTTTCGACTTCTATTACATTTTTTCCAACATGGGCNGCGTATCGNGCAGAAGCATACAACATTGTATATTGAATGTCTGTTGCAATTGTTCTTTTATTTAAAGTGTTAGCTAAATTTACAAATCTATCTGCAGTTCTGATAAAACCATCCCTATCCAAACCNCCTTTTTCTGAAGACGAACTNCTATCATACCAGTCTTTAAATTNCATATCCTTACCCATTAAATTATTTTCTGTTTAATATATTTTGAATTTTCATATACAACAGGAAAATCGTCACCTACAAGTTTGTCACCATCTTTTAAAGTAATATGATCAAATGGAGGTGATCCTTTTCCCTTTCTGTCAACAAAAACTGCATCATCGCCAACCCACCTAGCTGAGAAAACCCTTCTTCTAAATTTTGAGCCAGTATTAGCAGGTGCACCATGCAAAGTTTTNAAATTGAATCCAATGGCATCTCCAGGCTCCATTGGCCAAGATAAAATTTTATATTTATCTAAATTGTTATCAATGTCAGGAACGTCCTCAGAGTTATCATTTTCAAATAGATCAGTACCGTCGAACCTCTTAGGTTTATGCAATTTGCCCCAATTATGTGACCCCGAAATACAGCTTAAAGTATTATTCAAACTAATATTATCCAATGGTATCCAAAAACTAATTGTTTGTTTTCCAGAAGTGCAATAATAAGATTGGTCTTGGTGCCAAGGTGTTACAATTGAAGAACCTGGTTCTTTTACCAATACATGGTCATGAAAAAATCTTGATGTATTCGATTGCATTAGCTTGGATGCAACTTCACCAATATCNGAATTNAAAATAAATTCCTCAAATTCTGGAATTCTCTGCCAATTACACAAATCTTGAAAAAAAGGTGCAGTTCCATCTTTTGGTGTGTATGATCTTTCTCTTGGGCTGGGATTATCAATTAATTTTTCAATACCAGATTTTAGGACCTCTATCCAATCTGTAAAATAACCTTTCAAAAAAATAGCACCATTTTTTGAAAAAAAATCTATTTGCTTTTCATCTATCATTTAAATAGTTTTATCAGTTGCGAATTACCTAATTGGAAAAGTAACCTTATTTTCTTATTTGAGCAACAATTACTCCTACCCCAACTATAAAAGCGCCTAATGCCTGCATCCAATTCCATGAACCTCCAAAGAAAATAACGTAAATTAACATAACATAAAATGGCAAGCCATTAGAGTGAAGAGACGCTAGTAATACCCCTAACTTCCCTGACCCAAAAATCCAAATAGTTTGTGAAATTGTTTGAGAAACTAAAACAAAAATTAATAATAAAATAATGTGATAGTAGTCAAAATTGCCTACTTTTGTCTCATTTAAACCAAAGATTAATGAGACTAAACAAAAGACTAAAGAAGCAATTGTACCACCTGTCATTGTTANTGCAGATTGGCCAAGATAAGTTAAATTGCTAAGACCTTTAGTAGAAGCACGCGTGCCCCANGCAAATAGAATNACTGCCACTATACAAATAATTGCCCCTAANCCAAATTTACCATCNGAAAATTTAACTCCAGTAGCTAAGTAGCCACCAAATACAGCTAGTGAAATACCAATTACAATATTAGANGTTATCTTTCGGCGATCATAAATTAGTTCAACAATTGCGCCAAAAATTGGCATCATAGCAGCACAAATTGCTGTTGTTACTGGGTCAGATAATTTTTGACCAACAATCAGGAGATTTCCTCCTAAGCCCCATCCAATAAAACCTATNATAATTGATTTAAATATAGGCGCTTTTTGAATAATCTTTACTCCTTCCATAAAAAGCCAGAAAGGAATTAAAATTAGGATCGTAATAAAAAATCTAAAAAAAACTAATGTTAATGAACCCCAACTCTCTAATAAAACTTCTGCAGCTGGGAAACCAAATGCCCAAAGAAACATTGCTGAGAAACAAGCAAAATTATACCTTAAACTTAAATTATACATGATTTTTAATTAATTTTATTTTTCCAATATACAATCTTTTTAAATAAGAGCAGAATAAACCATTTGCTTAAATAATGCAGAGGCTCCAGGTTGATCTAGATTTTGAGCCATAAATACAACGTAAAATTCTTCTATTGGATCAACAAAAAACATNGTTTCTGCAGCACCAGCCCAACCAAACTCTCCAACTGAACCAAATAATAATGACCCTGATCCTGATCCTCTTATTCTAAACCCAAGCCCAAAACCGTCGCCATCAAGCCCTGGAGATGGCTTGAAGATATTATTTATTCCTAAAGGCTTCATCTCAGATTTTGTATGATCTGTTAACATCAGCTCAAATGATTTCCTTGATAGAATTAAATTACTTTTTTGTAATAAAAAAAATGCAAAAGTTGAGTAAGCATCTAATGTTGAAAAAAGCCCGTGTCCCCCTCTTCTAAATTTGCTATCATTGGTTGGATAGGTATTATATAGATTAACTTCTTTTAAAGATGGATTGTTTGAAAAAATATCTGTATTTCTTATTGCCAAATCCTTGCTAAAAATATCTACATCACCATAACATGTCATTAAATTTAATATTTTTGATTCATCAATTTTAAAGGAAATATCTTTTATACCAATTTCTTTAAAAAGGTAATTCTCTAAAACATCTTCTAATTCCATATCTGCTGCGCATTCAATAATGTATGCAAGAATGTCTGTGGAAACAGAATAGTTCCATTTACTACCTGGTTCAAAAAGTAATGGGCAACAAGAGATATTTTCTACCTCATCTTTAAGGGATACTGAAGAGTGCAATAGTATTTCTTTAGATCTATATATACTTGCAATATTGTCTGGCAAAAATCCATAACTTAGTCCCGATGTATGCGTAAGCAAGTGAAAAATTGTCATNGGAGAGTAAGCATCAAAATATTTTTCGTTATTATTGATTATTTTGAGAATCTTAGGATTTTTAAATTTTGGAAGAAATCTACTGACATGGTCAAACAACCGTAATTTACCCTCCTCAATAAGTTTTAAAGCAGCTATNGTTACTATGGGTTTTGTCATTGAAAAAATACGCCATATTGAATCTTCACTAGCTCTTACATCTGATTTACCTAAAAAATCTTTGAAAATAATTTTTCTTTTTCCACTGCAACTTGTTCCAACCTCCCAAGCCATATCATTATAAAAACCNANNTCACAAANTGATTGCATTTTTTTTGAGATTAATTCTAATTTTTTTTCAGAAAACTCAGGCATAATACTAATTATTTATTCCTCTCTAAAATGATGAACCTTTTTGCTTTAAAAATTCAATCTCTTCATTTGTAGATACTCTGCTTAAAATTTTATTTCTATGCGGAAAACGTCCAAAACGATGAATAATATTCCTATGACTTTTTGCAAATTTNTATACACGGTCATTAGTATAATTTTTAAATAGAGGTAAAGACTTTTCTTGTATTTTAATATCTTCGCTATGCATCATAGGCATTAGTAGAAATTGTCTTTTTCTTTTATCTAAGTCTACAATTCTCCAGCTTTTAAGAAATTGAAATGTGATATTAAGTGCTTTTTCATCACCTGAAAATGATTTTGGGCTCCCTCTAAATATATTGCGGGTAAATTGATCAAGTAATAATATTAAAGCAACTGAGCCATCTCGATTAACTGTCCAGTCATCAAGTTTATTTTCTAGCGCTTCGCAAACTAAATTATAAAATCTTTTATTTATTATAAGATCAAATTTTTTATCCTTAACAAACCACTGTTGTGGTTTGCATTCATTAAACCAAAATTTTAAAACTTTATTTAAATTAAATAATTTAGGTTGAATTAAATTAACATTGGTCATTTCTAATACCAGAAGGCATTACAGTATTACAAAAAATAACACCTTCTAATTTTAAGTTAATAATATTAACTTGCTCTAAGTTTGAATTTGTTAAATCAACATTACTCAGTGTTGCATTTTCTAAATTCGCTCCTTTTAAGTTGACACCAATTAGATCAGTATTAGTAATTTTAGCATCAGTTAATACAGTGCCTTCCATATTAGTGTTTATAATTTTNGAATTACTGAATTTTGCTGATTTTAAATTTGCACCAATTAAGGAAGAGTTCTCAATTTTCATATTATTTACTTCTGCAAGTTCAAAATTCATTAGATCCATATCAGACTTAATAAAAGAAATATTTTCCAAGAATTGATCTTTAATAACTGTGTTTTTAAATTTTGAGTTTAAAAATTTAGTATTGTTTATATTTGTTTCTAAGAAAATAATATTTATAAATTCACTATTTTTAAAAATAGAACCTGAGAAGTTTGCAAAAGATACAGTTGAATTTGAAAATATTAAGCTATTAGAATTAATTCCTTCTAAATTAGCTTTTTTAAGCTTGGCATCTGAAAAGTTTAAATTATTCATATCACTTTTACTAAAATTAATAGCTTCTAAATTACTATTTTCAAAATTTGTGTTTTTAAATTTTGATTTATGAAAATTTACTTTATCTAGCTTAGAGTTAGAAAAATCTGTATCTGATATAATTGAGTCATTTAAATCTGTTTTAGAAAGTGTCGAAGATGACAGATCACAATTATTACACATTTTTATTACTTTGAAACGGAGTAATTGTTTTTCATCAAATGAATAACCAACAAAAGGAACAAATGTAAAAATACAAATTAAAAACAGTATATTTTTCATACAAATTATCAAATTTATTTAATCAAACATTATCATATAAATTCTTTATTTAACTAAAATAAATCAAAATTTCATTTTAAAGATTTAAAAATTTTTAAATTACTAATGTGAATGTTTCATATCATGAATTTCAAATTTTATAATTATCTTGCCAGTTTTTTCAAAATATAAAATTGCTTTTTCAGTTTTTCCAACTTCTAAATTTTTCAATAAGTTTTTAAACATTATGTGATACCCACCAGGCTTTAAAACCAATTCATCTNCACCAGGCACTTTTAAACCACCATCTATTTTTTTCATTTTCATAATATTATTTTTCATAGACATTTCATGAAACTCAACATTATCAGAGAAAAGTGTTTCAACTTTCACAAGAGCGTCACTTTTTGTTCCTTTGTTTTTTATAACCATATAGCCTGCTGCATGTTTCGTGCCTGGCATTGGTTTGGTTATGTAAGGGTGATCTATAGTCAACTGTCCTAAATAATAATCATGTGCTAATAACTTGTGCCCTATTAAAAGGGTGATTATTATAAATAAAAAATATTTAATAAATGTAAAATTCATGTGCCATAAATTTTNATCTTTTAGNTCTNNAGTAATCATTANAGGCAAATAAAATAAAAAGAAACAAAATTACAAATATATTATTACTTTTTATTATAATGACATGCTTTGGCAGTAGCCCCATGTTTATTATTTGGTCACTCTCAGAATTTAATTCCATCTCTTCTGGAGCTGGAAGGATTATAATAGCATCTTGTGCGACCATATTGTTTTGTTTTATTTCAGGAAAAAAACTTCCAAAAGATCTTACCATCTGGAAATTTTCTATAATTTACAGTTTTTTTTCCATATCGTTACCATTTTTAATGGTACCACTAGCACTCAATTTTATAACAACTAGTGAACTAGCCATTTACTTAGCTTCTATTCCACTATTTGTTCTTATTCTGGCAAAGTTAATACTCAAAGAAATAATCACATTAAAAAAATGGATTGGTTTTTTTATAGGAATTATTGGATTAATTATTTTATCAGAACCACATAAATTTATGATTGAAAATTTTAANGAACTNATTGCNTCTTTCATATGTATTTGTATAAGCATTTGTNTAGCCAGNGGAGGAATTATTATTCAAAAAATGCCNAAATGTGACCCTATTTCGTTCAGTGCAAGTTCTTTTTTAATTGCACTTATTATTTCTTTACCAATCTTTTTCTTTTTGAAACCTGAAGAAATTANTTTTGGCAAACCCTTNATNGGTCTTTTATTAGCAGGCATTTTGAGTACCTCCTTGGGAGGNTTAGCAAGAGTGNTATTAATTAGGNGAGCAGGAGCAGTATTTACTTCAATAAATGGCTATTTAGTGCCTTTAGTTACTTGTTCATTTGGAATTTTATTTCTTAATGAAAACNTAACTTTAGTAATGTGCNTATCNTTTATTATCGTTATATTAGGTATAATAATATCTCAAAACATTGATGAATATATTATTAAAATTATAAGGCGCCCTCTTCCTTGAG
>FUFK010067716.1_pt1 | contig 18160 bp, 15 predicted proteins | sample 1021851 | NCBI WGS metagenome assembly FUFK01 (sample SAMEA51879418, study PRJEB19060) | metagenome
CTCTTCTGGTATAAATAAACTTCTAATCAGCGGTCCAAGATGCTTGTGTCGTGCTGGTATCTGCTGGAGGTTTGGATTGTTATAGCTAAACCTACCTGTCACTGTACCGCCTTGGTCAGATCGTATCTGATTTATCTCTGCGTGTATCCTGCCGTTGTGTTCGTGTTTAAGTATCGTATCGATGAATGTTGTATTTGCTTTGTTAATCTCTCTTGCTTCGTTAATTAGTTTGGGGAGTTCTGCTGGGTGTGTTGCAAGAAAGTTTTTTGTAAAGCTTGGTGCGCCTTTTTCTGTTCGATCATACGGCATTTTTAACTTATCAAATGCTTTTGCAATCGATGCAGCAGCCCAGATCTCTACGTCAAAACCTGCTATCTTNTTTATGTCTTGTAATAAATTTTTCTCTGTTTGTATTAATTCGTTTTTGACCGCCATAGATTTTGTTACGTCTACACGTACACCTTTAAATTTCATATCGACCAAACATGGAAACAGATTTGTTTCTAAATTAAATACGTCCCACAGATCTTGCTTTGATATTTCATGCTGCAGTGCATGCCACAGCTTCAGTGTGATCTCCGCATCTTTCTCTGCATACTCACCAACAAATGGTGCAGGTAATCTCCACATTTCTGCTTTCGCATTAACACCAAAGTCTTTTGCAGCGTCTTGTAAAAGTTTTTCGTTCTTGCGCATGCCAATGTAATCTTTACCAACAGAGTCTAGTGTGTAACTCCATCTGTTTTCATCAATCAAACTTGCAGCGATCATTGTGTCAATGATGCCACCGTTTATGTGAAAGCCAAGTGACCTGATCCAGGATACATCGTACATAGCGTTGTGAAATATTTTTGTAGATGTCGTGTTTAGTAATTCTTCAAACCAATCCAACACCAATGCGCGGTCCATGTTCCCACCACCTTCATGCGCTATTGGAAAGTAGCCGGACCAGCCTTCGACCGCAACTGCTATGCCGACTATTTCCCCGTCTCTTCTTACCGCACCTGATCCCATTGTGAGCAGGTTTGGATCTCGTGTTTCTAAGTCAATTGCAATTTCTGCATGACTAGATAAATCTGGTAATCTTTCTGGTGGTACCCACTCTGTTTCTGGTGTGAAGAGTGGTTGCTGTAGTGTTCTCAACTATAATCCCTTTCAATTATCATATCGATAAAATGTTTCGCTTTCTCGAGGCTCTCTTTGCCTCCCTTATCTTGATGTCTNACNATATATTTTATAGCNGANCCTTCNGCNAATAACAANTTGTTTTTATTGATNAATTCGCTNGGCTGTATCTTATATTTTTGGTAGTGGTTGCCCCCTACTTGGTTTTCGTATGGCGATTTTTTTCCCATTCTAGTATCTCCTTTGCTTTATTAATTTTTCTTTTTTCTCTCATAAATGGAGTTATTAATTTTAATAATCTATATAATTTTCGATGACTCATACCCCAACGTAATTGTGTTTGATGTTTTTTTGTTCTTGGTTTAACTTCATAAAGAGATCCTTCTTGACCAAAATCATTGTATAAACTTTTAATTAAATCTATGTCTGTATTACAAATTTCCATTCTGGCTATGTGTGTGCGATGTGTTTTACCTTGACCATTTTTTTTCTCTCTAACAGTCCATTCTATATAACCTTCTCCGTCCATAAAACTTGCACAATATGCAAGTTTTGTAAGATCAAATAATTTAATCATAATATATAAGCCCTTTCATAATTTTTTGGTTCTAATATGTGCAAAGATTTTTTTGCTCTTGTTACAGCTACATAAAACAACCTATGCAGCTCGTCTGGATCCAAATCGTTTTGATCAATAGCAGACTTAGTAACATCAGGAAGTAGTAAAACATTGTCAGCTTCACCCCCTTTCGCTCCGTGTATTGTTGATAAAGTTATGCGTGGTGTTTGTGTAATCTTTTCTTTGTTGGCCAGCATATTACGTATATAATTTTCTGTACTAGCATCTAAACCTGCAAACGCTTTGTACCAAACATCTTGTGTTTGTAATCCGTGGTTCTCGGTGCACTCTTCAATGTAATAACCTTCTTCGCTCTCGTCCATCGTCTTACCTTTTTGATAACCCTTAGTCACATTTTCTCCAAGATAAGAATAAATATTTTTTATTGATGCAACCGGTAATAATGTTTCACTGTTTCTCCATTTTTCCCAAGTTTGTATTGCAAGAAGTAAATCTAGTTTAACAGAGTTCTTTGTTTTGTGTGAATAGTACCAACCCTGTAATTCACATAAATCTTTTATGTCATCTAAAAAATAATTTGCTGATGATAACACTAACCACTCACCTTGCGACATGTCTACCTGCGTTACGTCAGAGTATCTTGTAAGATCACCCATCTCTTGTCTTGGTGTGTAATCTTTGTCGTATCTATTAGATACACTTCTAATTATACGTTGTGACAATTCATGTATTGGTCCACCAGGTATTCGGTATGATTGATCTAGTGTGTCGATGTAGTCTACTTCTTCTTTAAGTGCGATAAAAGTATCAACGTCAGCGCCAGCCCATTTAAATATTGCTTGATCATCATCCCCTGCAATGTAGGTTTTGTTTGCTTTCGCCCAAAGAGTCCTGACCATTCTCCACTGCAAAGGTGAGAGGTCCTGTGCTTCGTCAATAAATAATACCTCGAAAGAGGGTGATATATCTTGTTCAATAAATTGCTCCAGCATGTCATCATAATCTATAAGTCCTTTTTCTTTTTTATATCTTCTAAGTTCTTGATCTAAAAGATATAACAAATCTCTTTCTATGTCCAGACTGTGCCTATTTTTGTCGTACTCTTCCAAAACAGGTATGCCTTTGACTCGTGCTTTGTTAATAATTCTTAAATATTCATTGTCAGAATTAAACACACCATCCTCTTCACTAAACCATCCGGTCTTAATAGGTATGCCACATTTCAATCCAAAGTCTCTGTAGTCAGAGTGTTTCATCACACGCTCTTTCTTTACACCCAACATTCTAAACGCCAATGAGTGCAGTGTTCTAAAGTATGGTATCTCTTTTTGATCTATCATAAATTTTTCTTCTGCTCTGCGCGTTGCTTCCCATGCAGCTTTTTTTGTAAAAGAAAAATATCCTATCTTTTTTATGTCAACACCATCACGTAAAAACTCTTCTACTAAATTTAGTAGTGTAGTTGTTTTACCTGTTCCTGGTGGTCCTAGTATTATTGTCTTCATTAGAATGGGGTCTCCTCATATTTTATGGGACTAATAGAAGGCGTCGTTTTTTTCATAGCCTTGATTTTTATTAAATGTGGGTTTTGATTTTTAACTTTTAACCTAACCTCTTTTTCAAAAATTTTATCTAAACTTTTTAATAGGTTACCCGTCTTAGTTTTATCTAGTTCCCAGTTGTTTCGTTTACAAAAAGCAAAAAAATCATCCATTCTAAAATAACAAAAATCACCGTCTTCGTCAGTCCAAGCCATCTTACTTAAGATGTCGTCTCTTGTTCTAGCTTGTGTTCTGTTGACTGTAAATTCTTGCAACAAATGCATTAACATTTCTCTAGGATCTAAAGATTTTAATGGTTCTATTTCTTGCATGGTTGCAAATAAAGATTTTAAATAAATTTCTCTCCAGTCTGGTCCTTTGGGTATGCTTGCAATAACAACACCTGCTTTGTCCATAACCTCTATCGCAAATAAATTTGCATTATGTAATTGTTCTTTTGTCAGCTCTACTCTTTTACCATCCACATCTAAAAAATATTGTGATGGTGTTGAACATATTTTTGACAGCTGTCCAAGTTCTGGCATCTGCTCTTCGTTATAACCAACACCAAATTTTTTCGTTCTACACTTAGCTGCATTACACACACCGCATATTGGCTGGTCTTTACACCTGTAGTTTTCATATTGTTTTTTGCTGACAGATTTGATAACTGCTTGCACCTCGTTGTACGTTAATGGTGGTGTCATATATTTTGTATTGTATTGACCGACTTGGTTTTCCCAATCATCAAACGCTTTTTTACAAAAAACAGCTATGTTAAATAGTGCGTTGTTTCTTGAGCCTTCACCAAAACCCTCTTCTGCTAATTTATTTAAACATGGAGGCCCATCTTTAAAAGCCTCTTTGTCTTGTACTTTCTCTTTTATTTTTATAGCTTCTATTTCTTCTCGTGTCTGTGCCCATTCATCATATATAGAATAGAATGATTCTAAACTAGCAGCATTGCCACCAGCCTCAAATGTGTATCTTAAACCACGCACACCACCGTGGTATGGTAAGTTTAAAAAATTACCTGTGTCCCCCTTATCTACATGTATTACAGTTTGTTTAGGAAAAATCTCACTACCTGCATAACCCAAAGCTTCTGACATGGCTTTGAGTTTTGACTGCATCAATGATGCAGGAATAAATTCTTTAGCAAATAAAAATAAATGTGCGCCACCAGATTTAGATCTAAAAGTTACTAATGGAAACTCAAGTCCTTTAATATTTCTCATCAATGATAGGTGATCCAAGTTGTATTCGTCTACGTCAATACAACCCCATCTACATTCGTTGCTCTCGTTAATAGGTATAACACCAAGAGCAGGTTCTTTACCATCTATGTGCTCTTGCCATAACTGATCTGTTATCTTTTCTCTTTTTATAAAAGCTTTTGCTACAGCTTTACCCTTGTCGGTTACCTCACCGGTAAGTTTCATTATACCGTAAGCACTATTGTTGCCTTCAAAGATTTCTTTAAACTTCATTTCTTTGCTTTAGGCCTTCCTGTTCTTGGCTTGCCTCTATTTGGTCTAAAGGTAGGCTTGCAAATGTCGTTGCAGTATATTTTTTGTTTTTGCCATTTAGTTATCTCGAACTGTTCTTGACACGTTGGGCATGTTCTTATCATTTATTTTCTTTTTCCTTTCTTTTGCTTGTCTAGTAGACTCTTTTAAACTTATTTCCCACAACTCATCTTGTTCTAGCCAATAGTCTTCAAAAGTTGTATAATGCGAAGGCCCGATAGAAGGGGGATGTTTCTTCGGGCCTCCATCCATGATTAAAATGGTACGTCGTCCTTAGACTTCGTCTCACCTTCACCATGCTTCGCTTCCACTGCTCCCGTAGATACACTAGAAGCAAACTGTTTAGCAGCCTCATACAAGTTTTTATCTTGTACAGGACCAATTAAAGACACATTCCAACCAAACCAAGTTCCCTTGTCATTTGATTGTTGTACTGTCTTTAAATTATACACGTGACTGTAAGCAGCCGGTGTGAATAGACCATTCTTACCTTTAAGCTTGATGCTATTCATCATTGAGTTCCACGAACGACTCACTTTTAATTGTGTAGATTTCATAGAGATCAATGCTGTTTGCAAATCCTCTGTCAACACAAAGTAAGACGCTGTGTTTTCTAGATAGTTACCGTTTGGTAATCTATCTTTCCAATCAGCACCTCTAGTGGCTTCTTTTATAATGCCACTGCTAACTGGATGGATAGCAACAGGAGCACTTGTGCCCTCGCCTCTATCACTCCACTCAACATACTCTCGCTTATAACCGCAAGGAATAATGTTAAGTCCCTTCTCACCATCATATGTCTGCTTAGTCACGGTATTAAATATCATACCTGGTTCAGCACCTTCTACATACTTGGCGTCCCGTTTGTTTGTCTCGGGTGACAGCTGTCCTAGCACACGTAGGAAAGGCATAGCAAAATCATCGCTACCCATTCCCTGCATACCACCAGCTTGGTCTTGTTCAAACATGTTTGTTAAAGCCACGCTTGAATTTTCTTTTTTAGTTACTTGGTTCATGGTTCATTTCTCCTTATTCATGATTCATTTTTTCCGGCTAATTTTAGTTTGATCCTTTACAAATAAATTAAAGGTATCAGAGGGCATATCGAGGCCGGCCTCGATACGCTCCCTATAGAGAGCCTTCAAAGTCATGGGCTCAACTTTTGATTTTTGTTGAGGCTCAAACCCTTCTTGCTCTGCAAGGCCAAGCAATTGCTCTGCCTTGTTATCTTCGCCTTTACCGAACGTAACAAAAACCTCATTTTTAATAAGGTCCTCTAGTCCGTTCTCTCGAAGCCATTGATAAGCTGCGTCAGCACCATCCTTTTTTATAGTGCAGCTGTATGATTTTCTAACTTCTACAGCGCTTCCGTCAGCTAATTTCAGAGAAGACAATCCCTGCTCCGCGAGCATATTNGGTATGATCTCTGATGCAATCTTATCTGCTTGTTGTTTTAGTTTTTTTACTTCTTTTTCTAAAAACTCTATTTGATCTTCTAAAGATTGAAGCTCTAAACAATAACCAGATAGTTGCTGAATATCTGTTTTTTCTATTATTTCTTGTTGGTCTTGTTCTAAATCATCTACTGTTAGTGTCGTCATTTAACTTCCCCCTTTTCATACAAATCAAATGTTAATGGATAGTATCTCGTTTCTTGTCTATCCCACTTTAATAAATTAAATTTGCCACGCGTTACATCACTGACTATTGCAGTTGATAAACCTATTATAGCAGGATCACCAGAGCAAAGCACATAATCATTAGACTTAAAGTCTCGTAAATTTTTACGCATTTTATGCACGAATGGTCCAGAACTAAAAATCATTTGTGAGTTTTCCGGTAAACAAATTACAAGATAACCATAGTCTGATGCTGATAAAATATTTATATTTTGTGGCGGTTGTTGCAAAACATAAACAAAACTTTCTTCTGGATTTTCTTTTAAAAAATCTAAAAATTCTGCTAATTGTTTCGGCTTGTATAATTCAAATAATCTATTTCTCACTGTCTTTGTTTTCTTTCTTTTCTTCTTTCTTACTTGCGTTAATTTCTGATGTCAACTGCTCAATTTGTAACTCTAAATTAATTATATCAGTGTTGCGTTTTTGCAACAGTCTAGATAATGCATTTATTATTTGGTCTTTGTCCATTTTCTTTCTCCTATTTGTATTGACATTCAACATAGTGATGATTATATAAATGTCAAGAAAGAATAATTAAAATATGATAAAAAATTATAAGTTTAAAACTAAGCCATACGAGCATCAATTAAAAGCATTAGAAAAATCATGGGCTCAAGATACCTATGCTTTATTTATGGAAATGGGTACAGGTAAATCTAAGGTTCTCGTTGACAACATAGCCATGCTATACGACAGAGGCGCGATCCGCGGTGCATTAATCGTGGCGCCCAAAGGTGTATACAAGAACTGGGATCAGATAGAATTTCCCGTACACTTGCCAGATCATGTAGAACATACAAAAGTTNTGTGGGAAGCGAATTTGACAAACAAAAAACAGTACGAGCTTGATACTTTGTTTGATGACAAAGGTGATCTTAAGATATTGATAATGAATGTAGAGGCATTTTCTACAGAGAAAGGACTGGACTTTGCACAATCTTTCCTTAACATGTTATGCGGAAGAGCTTTGATAGGGATTGATGAATCTACGACGATCAAGAGTCCGACAGCAAAGCGAACAAAAAATATATTAAAGATAGGGAATCTTGCAAAGTACCGTAGAATATTAACAGGCTCTCCAGTTACAAAGTCACCACTTGACTTATACACTCAGTGCAGCTTTCTCGACCCTTTTCATCTAGATTTTAGTTCGTACTACACATTTCGTGCTAGATACGCAAACATGGTCAAGAGAAATTTTGGTGGCCGGTCAGTGCAACTTGTCACAAGTTATAGAAGACTTGATGAGTTAGCAGAAAAACTAGAAAAATTTTCTTATCGTGTATTAAAAGAAGACTGTTTAGATTTACCACCAAAAGTATTTACAACTAGAACTGTAGAACTATCAAACGAACAAAAGAAAATGTATTTGACAATGAAGAAAGCCGCAATAGCAGAACAAGACGGCAAGATCATGAGTTCTATGTCTGCGTTGACTACATTACTACGATTGCATCAGATAACATGTGGCACATTCAAAGCCGATGACGGTACAACAACGCCCATCAAAAACAACAGACTTACATCTTTGATGGAGTGTCTAGAAGAAACAGAGGGCAAAGTTATTATTTGGGCAACTTACAGAGAAGATATAAAAAATATAGTCGCTGCGTTAAAAAAAGCTTACGGAGATGCGTCTACAGTCGAATATCACGGTGGAGTGGACTCTACCCTCCGGCAGGACAACATTGCTCTATTTCAGCAAAAAAACGGCCCTGCACGCTATTTCGTAGGAAATGCACAAACTGGAGGGTATGGAATTACCCTTACAGCTGCTAACACAGTAGTATACTACTCTAACAGTTATGACCTTGAGAAAAGATTACAGTCAGAAGATAGAGCACACCGTATCGGCCAGACTGGCAGTGTTACTTATGTTGACCTAGTTGCGGAAAAGACTATAGATGAGCGTATAATCAAATCATTAAAGGACAAAGTAAACATAGCAAATGAAATTATGGGTGAAGATATCAAAGATTGGATCTAGAGAATTATATTTTCGTATTTGGTCCGTCCTTCTACTTTGCTCGCTTTTAACACTTGTTTTCTTGGCCCTTCCGTCACCGCTGAACAGTGCACCCATCCAGAATTTGGATCTCCTTCATCATAAAACTCCAGAATTAATTGGTCAAACTCTGTATTTTTACTAATCCACGTTGCGAGCTCCTTGTTGTCAACTCCGGGTATCTCGAAGTCTGCTGCCTCACCCCTGGCATGCTGTGACTTAGACGAAGACCCGATAGCTTCGCACAGCTCTGGGCTACGATAGCCTGAAGATATAACGACCGCTTTGTCAAAGTGTTCTCTGACTGGTTGCAGGACAGTCTCCGCTAGGTGAATAAGGTTTTCTACATGCGCTGTTGATGGCTCGTTCTTGATGCCTTTGCGCGTTGCAGTTTGAGATTTAGTCATCTCTGCTAGTGAAAAGTTTGCTGATAGTTTCATATCATCCCCAATAAAGTTTCTAATACCATTAATGCCACAGCCCCCACTGTAGTCAAAACAACCCAATAGATTTTGTCTATTTTACCACCCAACGCTTCCACGTCTTGATGCACGTGAGAAATTTTATCATCTAGATGTTTGAGGTGATTAGTTTTTATTAATTCTATTTCACGCTCTACACCTTTGATGTGTCCATACAGAGATATTACGTGTTCTCTTTCAGACTCTGGAGTTATGCCTTTAACTGTGTCATTCATAATATTAACCTACACCAAATATTGGATCAGTGGAACCAAATACTTGTTGACCTTTTATAGCTGTTAAGTTTGGATTATTAATACCCCCCGCTGTAATACCACCTTGCATTCCAGAAACAGCAGCAACTGGTTGTATACCTTGAACTGCAGCGTTTGGAAGAGTAGTGTTACCTATGAAAGGATTTTCAATTTTTGGGAAAAGAAGATCACCAAATAATGGCAAGTTATTATATTGTCTAATCATGGATTGTATTTGTCTTTCCGCAGCGAGATAACCGTTTGGTGCGCCTATGGCTCTAGCGTTGTCCGCAAAAGCTTTTTTAATATTGTCTGATGGTATAAACGGTTTAAATTTACCAGCTTTAATTGCATTAAGCTGTTTGCCGGACACCCTGTCAGCAAACTGTAAATCTAATTGGCCTGTGTTTACACCTAAAGTTCTAGCACCATAATAATCTTTAAACATGTCTTGTTGAACTTTGTAAGCAGCTTCGTTAGCAATTTCAAATCTGTCCACTACATCTGCTGGATCAACGACTCCACCTCTAAGTAGTGGTGCTGTAAACTCACGTCTAGCTGCGTTAATACCTGTTCTAAAATCTGCAATTTTAAATTTCATACTTCTGATGGGATCAACTTTAACAGCTCTAAAACCAAAGATACCTGCTAACTCATCACCAAATTCGTATGTCCTACCATACTCATCTACCTCTTCTCTTATAGCTAAACCCATTCTGTTTAACGCTGGAATTGATCCTGGCATTTGTGTTTTAACTAAGTGACCAATAGTCAAAGAAACTTTTTCTCCCCATGGCGTTGCTTCTGTCCATAATCTTCTGCCTTCTCTAGTACGNCCACCTCTTAAAAATATATCTGATGCACCTTCAAACCAAATTGATTCACTTATAAAAGGTGACACTGTTTCTTTTGTTGCATCAAACATACCAAGTGCAACATTTTTCATAATTTCACCCTCGTCAATACCTTTGCCAACACTATTAATCATAGTGTTTATTGGACGAATCATTGTGTCATATGCATTAGCATGAGAAAAATCTACATACTTTAATTCACCTGTTTCAGTATCTCTTATTGGCACCAAAGTAGAGTTTTGAGACCATCCAGGAACAAATCTTCTCATCGCTTTCATCTCATCTTCGGTCACATTGTATATTGCTTTTGCAGCTTCTACTGTTCCGTAGGGAACAGCTACAACCGTTGTTCCGAAACCAAACAATCTCTTGTATCCTATGTCTTTAAGTGGATTAACAACTCTTCCATCATCTAATGTGTGTTGATAGTTTATTTCTTTTAGAGCACGACCTAATATATTTGTAGATGTTCTCATTATTTCTGCAGGGAAAGAAACAAANTTACCAAAAGGTAATTGTCTTAGTCCTTTAATAAAATCATTTACCATGTCATAGTTAGGTATGTTGTTTCTAACTATGCTAGCTGCTTCTTCGTTAAGCAATTCATCGTTAACTTTAATTCCATACTTTCCATAAGCTCTAGATAATCTTTGTCTTTCTAACGCGTAACTAGTAATTTTCCAAAAATCATCCTCAGCTGTATACATTTCTTCGGTCCATTTTTTAGCTTTTGACAATGGTCTCATTAATCCACGCAAACCTTTTTGTGCTGTAAGTGTCTCACCAAAATTAACGTCTTGTAATAATCTTTGTAAATCACCAAGACGAACGTTACTGTTTACAACACCTAGTCTTAATAACTCTCTATATGCATCATTAGCCATACGTGCACCAGGTATCTGTAATGCTTTGTATGCATCTTTCATAGCTGCAGCCATATCGGTTGGACTAACTAGTCCGGGTATTAAACCATTAGCTCCAGCAAATGCACCAGCTGATACAAAGTTTCTAACGTGTGTTATGGGACTTAAAATTGTTTTTGCAATTTGTGATGTGGCTTTTGGGTAAAGAATTAAACTGTCATACATTTGTCTAACCGTTCCTTTATCTCTAGCCAACATAGCTGATTCTTCAATAGCCTCTGCTACACCTCGCTCAGCATACTTACCGTTTAAAGGATTCGTGATCCCCGCTTCGATAGTCCTGGTTGGATCAATCTCTATTTTTTTTATGTTACCACCTAGCGCGTTGAACGCATCTAGTTCTGTTTCGTAAAAGAAACCTTTTTTACCAGCAGCAATATCATCTGCACTTTTTTTCATTAACTCTTCATAGAATTGATTACGCCTAGTGATTAAAGATAATCTACCTGAGCCGGCTAACATAGTTTGCATNGGNTCNNTNACNTTACCCAATACTTCGTCAATAACTTTACGAGCGTCTGGTGTTAATGAGTCAAGTGAAATTTTTGGATTAAATTCTAAATCAGATAGCACAGTTTTGTTTGCAAAAAAATCAGGAACTTCTAAATAAATACCAGAAGTTTTTTCTTTACTAGTTGCAAGTCCTCTAGGTAGCCTAGCAGACTCAACCATCTTGTCTACNAAGTGTCTAGCTTCTTCGTCATTTATAGTTTTGCCAGCTGTGCGTGCAGAGTCTTGTACTAATTTAACAGCTTTGTTAACCGCTTCTTCTGTTGGTGCATAGTTAAGTAAAGGTATTAACGATTTGTTTTGGAATATTTCGTAAGTTGATCCAAGATAACTTTTAAATTTATCTCCNATAATACCTTTAAATTCTTCCAATACTTTTGGATCAGCATCTGCCATAGAATAACCAAGACGACTAAACATGTGAGCCCAACCTAACCTCATTTGTTCAAATGAATCTAACACACCATCTATATCTTTTTGTTTAGCTCCACGATCTCTCATCATTTTAATAATTTTTCTAACTCTTTCTGGATCCATTTCACCAAAAGCAGACTTACCTGTTACGTCCATTTCTATTCTACCTGACAATAACGTTTCNTTAAGTTCGTCCATAAACTCTGCTCGACCTTTGTTACCCATTTTGTCAAATGGGTTTTTTACAAAAGGAAATATGGCATCGATATGTTTGTCTAATTTTCTTGCAACCTCTGATGCATAATTAACATCACCTGCTCTAAGACCTATGTTTCTTCTTTCAAGATCAAAAAATTCTTGTGGTTTTGCGCCTCTTGGTCTTAGCTTAGATAAAAATTTATCTAACGTGCTATTAGTAGATGACAAATCATTTCTTCTAGCTATCGCAGATTTTATTGAAGAACCTGTACCACCAATTACACCTAAAAATAATGCACCATCTAATCCAAATTTTATTCTATTCATTACTTCTCTTGATGCTTCTGTTGAATCGTTAGGTGTTAATTCTGTTGGCCCACCACCAAACATATCACCCATGGTGCCAACTGTTTCAGGGTCACCTACAAAGATTGCATCAGACACACCAGCACCTGCAGCTCCACCAAGTGTAGCAGCAATTCTGCCTTTAGCATTAAGTGCTGTCTTCATTCTTTCTTCTAAAGCAGGGTCAGTTATTCTAAAATAATTCCCGTTTCGTTTTGCAAGTAACGCTTTCTTTGTAACTTGTGTTCCCATTTTCCACGCTGCTGCACCAGGTATACCAAGGTTTGTTAATGTTCTAACTAGACTAGCCAACGTGCTTTGTTCTGCTGTTTCATCAAACTCGGTTAGATCATCAAACCATTGTTCTACTTTAGCAGCCTTGTTTGTACCTAGTCCAAGATCCATAAGAGCAGCACCAAGTGTAAACGCACCACGTGGTATGTCTATAATACCTGCACCTATGCCAGCTAATATACTTTGTATAGTTCCAACTTTATTTGTAGGTCCACCACCAATGGTCCCTGTTCCACTGCCCCCGCCAAGCGTGCCTGTGGCTTTTGGTGTAACACCACCTACCTGTTTACCAATACGACCACCTTCACCTACACCGACGCGGCCACCGTCTGATTTAAGCATAGCAAATTGCGCACTTGTTTTTGGTACAAAACCCTCTAAAACTATTTTTCTTTCTTTTGCAATTTCTGCAAGTTGTTCACCTAAAGACATTTCTTTAACATTGTATTTTCCATATATAGAAGTGTCGTTAGATATTCTAGCAAACTCTGGTAACCAATCATAACTTCTAGTGTCATATTTTAAAGCAAGGTTTGGACTGGCCGCTGCTTCTGCTGCTCTATCTAATTGAAATTTTATTATTCTTGTTTTTAACGCGTCTTCTAATGCGTTTGCTTCATCAAGTTTACCTTGGTTTCTTAAACTATCAATTTTTAACATTTTATTAAACGCACTATCTTTACTCCAATATCCTCCCATTTGAGTATTTTCAAATAACATATCTTTTTCATTGTTTGCAAGTTTGGTTGCTGCTCTTAAATTTTCATCTTTTAAGGCTAACCTTCCAACTTTTTTTATTTGTGCCGGGTCTGCATTTTCTAAAAATTCTTTTGGGTTAATTTTTAGTTTTTTTAAAACAGAAATAATTGCTTGTGTATGTTCTGTTTCTAATGCTTTGTCAGTCCTTCCTTTATATTTCTTTTTTGGGTTTATATACGCACCAGATTGTGCATTAATTTCTTGTTTAATTTCATCAAGTCTTCTTAGTTCTGCTTTTTGACCAGGAGTGTAATATTTTTTATTTAAAAGTTGTCTAATTTGCTGGGATACATTAGAACCTGGTGTTTTTCCTTTAACTTGTTTTATACCTAAATTGTTTAAAGCAGCAGCAAACCTGTGAGTTGGTTTTCTCATAAAAAGTTTTTGCATAGCTTCAGATGTAAGATTGGGATCATAGTTAGGATCTCTAACTTGATAAGGAGATTGTCTAGAAGCTTCAAATTTTTTTACAATAAAGTCTTTAATTTTTTTGTTTGTTGGAAACATGAACTGGGGATCTCTAGTAAGTTTTCCTGTTTTTTTATCAATTATGTTTTTAGCAGTTATGTCAACAAGACCTTTCCACGTGCTTGGGTCATCTTTATTAAAATTTTCAGCCAACTCATCAATAGTTTTTTGTCTATCTACTTCTGACTTAATTGTTTTTGTAGTTTGAGGACTCTTTTTTGCAACATTTCCTGACCTATCTATTATAGTTGTAGGTGTTGTTAATTTTTTTATTTGTGGTTTAGTGTAACCAAGATCATCTAAAAGTTTATTTCTGTCTTTTATTGCTTTTCCAAGTGTTTCTCCACTTTTTAAATTTATTTTGTTTAAATTTCCTTTATTGTCTGTAAATGCAATTCTAAAATATGGCGCTTTGTATTCTCCAGTTACTCGACTTATTGGTGTTTCCATGTAAATATAATTAAGGCCATCTATATCTTTTAAATTTGCACCATATTTAGAAAAAATTTGTCTTGCTGTTAATTTAAGAAGTGATGTGGCTACCATACCAGCCTCTATCCTTTTGCGTGGGCTTGGGCCTCTGTAATATCATTAAAGCCTTTAACCTGTTCTGGATCTTGATTGTTACTGCTAACAGCTACGTACATGCCACCATATATATTATATGGATCAAAGTACACTGAACCTGTGCTCATCTTGTCAAGATCAGCACCATCTTGTTTAGCATTTAATGGAAGTGTATCAATAACCCCTTGTTCGTAAGCTTCTATTCCTTTAAGTGCTTGTGATCTTGCATCAGGTGTTAAGTCTGGGCTAGATACAATTGCTAGTTTAGCTTGATCAACTAGTTGTTGTCTGTTTGTTTCAGCACCAATTACATCTTGAACTGCCATACCTTTAATTTGTCTTTCAACATCTTTTAATCTTTGCGTTTCTGCATCAGCTTCTTCACCTAACGCAGCAACAGCCATTCCTTTATCCTCGTCATAAATTGCACCAGCTCTCATTAAACCTTTACTTAAAGCACCAATTCTATCTGGTTCTTCTCCCATTAGCTCTTGGTATAATCTAGCTCGTTCTTCTGCGTCTTGCACAAGACCCGCAAACTGTTCTTCTTGTGTTTCAACAACATCTGCTACTGGTCCTTTTGATCCCTCTGCTGTTACTGAATCTGGTCCTTGTAAAAGATTTTGAATAGTACCTGCAGGTGTAAGAGCCATGTCATCAAATGATTGTCCTGTAAATGGTGACGCCGCTAATTGACCTAAGAAATTTATCTCAGCCAAAGGACCTACAGCAGATAAACCTTGAGCTCCTTTTCTTGCTAATTCAAGAGTTTGTCCAAGAGCAGAGTCCCCTTCGTATTCTGGTATGAAAGCGGCCGGAAGACTAATTGCTGTTCCTGCTCCTGCAGCCGACCCTAATCCTCTACCTATTGCACCACTAGTGGTTCTTCTTCCAAAATAACTTCCAAACTCATCATCAAATTGTTTCTGTGCTCTTTCTAAAGATTCCTTAGCTTTTTTATAAGCAGGAGATTTTTTCTTTGTCATAGCATTTAACGCTTTTCTTCTAGCTTCTAAACTTGCAGCTGCTCTTTCTCTTGCCATTGCATTAGTTAAAGCAGAACTGTCTCTAATACCAAATCTAGTTAAATCATCTGTTGCTGTAGTTCCCGTTCTTATAAACCTCGATAAGCCAGGCAATCCTTGATTAAACAAAGCTCTACCAGCACCTATGGTGCTTCGAATACCGGGCATAATAAAAGGTAAAAATCTTGATCCTACTAAACCGGCTAGTAAAGGGTTATGTGCTTCACGCATTTTACCATCTGGTCCTCGCATATAACCACGTGGTCTTGGATCTACTTTTCCACCGTCATCATACCCCGGTCGATTGTAATTAAGACCAGAGGTTAGACCAACTCCATGTGAGTTAACTTCACCACCTAACTTAAACATTTTTCTTCTAAGAGTGTGTGGCATTATCCGCCTCCCCATCCACCAAACATATTACCAATAGACATACCAGAACCTATGCCCATTAGTAAATTAGACATAGGGCTTGTTGATGGTTGTGCTTGTGGTGGCATAAATGTAGATTGACCACCTTGCATTGCACCTAAGTTACTTCCAAAGAAACCTATTCGTTGTTGTGGCTCGTAAGCAGCCATTCTTGCTGCTTGGTTTGCCGTATCTATGCCCGCTTGAATTTGTGCTTGTTGGCCTGTNCCCACTTGACCAAGTGATGCAAATGTTTGTTGCGCCAGTTGTGGTTGTAATGCAGCCAATCCTTGTTGTAATTGTCCTGATGTTCCAAACAAGTTAGCGTTCTGTGCAGCTTGACCTTGTAATGCGCCGGCTAAGCCCATTTGTCCTTGACTAGCTTGACCTAATAAATTTACATTTTGTGCTGCTTGTTGTTGTGCTTGACCAAATGCTTGTGATGCAGCCATCTGTGCGTTTTGATATCCTTGACTTAATAGGTTAGCTTGTGCTTGTGCTCTATTTAATGCAGCGTCAGCACCTAATTGACCTTGAGCAACTCCAAACCTAGAACCACCAAAAGCGCTACCCGCTTGTGCTCCAAGCTGCGCTTGTTGTTCTGCTACGTTTTGGTCATACGAAGCCATAGTTGCATCAATAACTTCTTGTTGATAAGGCGACATAAACTGTTGGTATGCTTGTGGCCCCATGAACTGAGCCCCAGCACCTTGACCAGCGAAGGCAGCTTGTTGAGCAGCATCCATAGCGGTTGTTGCTTGCCCTAAAGCTCCTGCGCCGGCACCTTGCCCCGCTGCTGCTGCAGCAGAAGCCGCATTTAAATCAGTTGCAGCCTGAGTTAAAAATGGTTGATAACCCGCGATCCCGTCTCCGGAACCCACGCTTGTTAATTGACCTGTAGTTGGATCAAATTGTAATGTACCGAGGCCCGCTTGTGTTGCAGCCAGTTGAGCGGCTTGTTGTTGTAATCCTGTTTGTGCCGCGGCTTGTGGTGCGAAAGCAGATGTATCAATTGGTGTGCCTAATTGTTGGGCCATCATTGGACCTAACACACCTTGTAACGCTTGCATCTGAGGTGATGGCAACGTCATTTGTGTTTGTTCCATGTTTTGTTGGCCAGCTTGAATTTGTTCTAATATGTCTTGGTAAGATGGATTTCCACCTTCTTGTAAACCTACACGGCCACCAGTTGCCGATTTATGTCTAAGCCTTATCATTTCTTCTTTAAGTTCGTCTAATTCATTAATGTCTAATTCTACATATGGCTTACCAAATAAATTAAAAGCGATTTCATCACGATCGTCTTCAGTGCCATCTCCACCATTACTTAATCCTACACGGCCACCTTTTGAAAGCAAACCGCCACCCGGTCCAAACACATTTAAAAAATCTAATATGCCCATTAAACCAGAACTTCCCAAAACGCCGCCAGCCAGTCCTCTCATTTTAGGCCCTGCATATTTTCTATCTTTCATATCGTCTCTTAAACGTTCGTAGATATTATCTAAATTATCCATTATACATTGGCCTCTAATTGATTCATTAGATCGTACATTCTTTGTGCACCTTTGTTTACATCTCCGTTGCCCATGCCCTTAACAGCATCAGACGTCATTACAAACTCATTTTTTGCTAGCATCGCTGGCACGTCGTCGTGTTTTTCTTGTGCACCCATAGGTATAAACGTTCCGTTACGTCCGTCTACCTGCATACCTGGTGGCATATTAGGCGCTATTTGTGATGGAGCAGGATTCATAGGATGCATTTGAGGTCCGCCCATAGCACCCATAGCAGCTCCTACACGACCACCTGCATTCATTTCCATTTCAAATGGATTAACAAATTCAGAATCTGTTTGTTTATCATACATCATAAGAAGCGGTCCAAGAATACCGCTGTATCTATCTTTTAAATCTTGTAATGCTTTTTCTTCTAAAGACATTTCTGGAAGGAGCTCTTCATTAACCATGTCACCCATAAATAAACCACTCATAGCACCAACACGACCACCTTTATTTACAAACTCATAATCTCCAAATATATTTTGTAATACAGGATCAGTTCCCATTTGTCCGTAGTAACCTGTTAAGTTTGATATGCCTCCAAAATAATCAGACATAGCTTGTTCTTGTCGAGCTAATGCAGCCGCCTCTTCTGCTTTTGCTTTGTCGGCCGCCAATGTCATTTGATCTAATAATACTGGTGCGCCAACAGT
>FUFK010039996.1_pt1 | contig 18159 bp, 19 predicted proteins | sample 1021851 | NCBI WGS metagenome assembly FUFK01 (sample SAMEA51879418, study PRJEB19060) | metagenome
CCGCCGCGGCCCCCCTCACCCTGCTGGAGCTGCAGGTGGGAGGACGCAGCGGCCTGGCCCGGGTGCGACAACTGCGGGTGCTGCGCAGTTTTTCCGGCCTCGGGCAACAGCTGGAAACACTGGCTGCGGCGCAGGCGCTGTGTGACCTGTGCCTTCAACTGGCGGCCCAGGACCCTGTGGACGGGCTGCTGGACACGATGCAGCTGCACCTGGAACGCCTGGAGGAGCACCGAGCCGACCCGGAGCTGGTGCTGGCCGGCACGGTCCAGGCCTGCATCCATCTGCTCACCCTGGGCGGTTATGGACTGCCGTTGCAGACCTGCTGCATCACNGGCGATCCCCTGGAGCCACCGCTNGGNCAGTGGNACTGGCGCTGCAGCCTGCTGCCGCAGGANGGCTTTGCGATCGATGAGCAGCCTGGGGCGGCGATTCAGCTGAATCCCTCCGAACTGGCCCTGCTCCAGCGACTGACCCGGGCCGAACTGCCCCGTCGCCGGGACGGTGAGCTGATGGGCCCCCCAGCCGTGTGGCGCCGGCTGCTGCGGGTGGTTGAGATCTGGAGCCGGACGCATCTGAACCGACCCAGCAAAGCCCTGGCCATGCTGCGAGAGACGCTCCTGGCAGGCGCGTGAGCCATCATGGCCGCGATGCAATTGCCCCTTGAGCGGACCGAGCCTCACCACCCCTGAACCCGCTCTGCCCACCGGCAGCAACCCGGAGGGAAAGCGTGGCTTGGAAGCCGTGCTGCGCCTCAAGGACTTCCGCAAACTCTGGCTGGGCCAGATCTTTTCCCAGCTGGCGGACAAGTTCTACATCGTGCTGATGGTCTTCCTGATCGATCAGCACCTGCTGCTGAAGGGGCAGGGAAGNGGCGTGCTGGCGGAGATGGCCTCGGATTACGGCCTCGACATCAGCACACGCACCCAGGTGATCACCCTGCTGGCCACAGGCATCTTTGTGGCCAACACCATCCCGGCCATGCTGCTGGGAACGGTGGCTGGCGTCTGGGCGGACCGCTGGCCCAAGCGTCGGGTGATGGTGGCCAGCAATGCCATCCGAGCCCTGTTGGTGGTGTTCGCACCGCTCTGTCTGCTGCCGGGGCCCGTCTGGCTTGGTCTGCCCTGGGGCTACTGGGGGCTGGTGGGCATGACCTTCCTGGAGTCGATCCTGACCCAGTTTTTCGCCCCCTCGGAACAGGCCACGATTCCTGTGGTGGTGCCGGGAGATCACCTGTTGGCGGCCAACTCCCTCTACCAAGCCACCAGCATGGGGGCAACGATCCTGGGCTTCGCGCTGGGGGAACCGATTCTTCGTGCCCTGCACAGCAGCCTGGCGATCATCGGCATCGATGGCGGCGAGTTTCTGCTGCTCCCGCTCTGTTACGGCCTCGCGGCCCTCAGCCTGTCGCGCCTGAAGCTGCAGGAAGCCCCCAAACCCCCCTCCAATACATCGGTGTGGACGGAGATCGGCGAAGGATTGCAGGTGCTGCGCCGGGTGCCTTCAGTGCGTGGCGCCATGATTCATCTGGTGCTGCTCTACAGCCTGTTGGCAGCGCTTTACGTGTTGGCGCTCCAGCTGGCTGCCCTGATCGAGAACCTGGGGCCCTCAGGCTTTGGTGCCCTGCTGGCCATGAGTGGACTGGGCATGGCGATCGGAGCTGTGGTGATCGCCCAGCTGGGCCATCGGTTCAGCCGCCGCCGGCTCACGGCAGCAGGCCTGGGAACCATCACCTGGACCCTGGTGCTGCTCAGCCAGCTGCGGGGATCCCTGGCCTTCACCCTGAGCCTCTGCGGAATCCTGGGCATCGGCGCAGCTCTGGTGGCGATCCCAGCGCAGACCACGATTCAGGAAGAAACCCCCGAAACCGAGCGCGGCAGGGTGTTCGGACTGCAGAACAACCTGATCAACATCGCCCTGAGCCTGCCGCTGGTGCTGGCGGGCACCTTGGTGAGCAGCATTGGTCTTCAACCGGTGCTGTGGCTGCTGGCGGGGTTGGCCCTGGTGGCGGCGTTGATCGAACGNCCGTGGCANCGCTGCTAACTTGCNNTTTCGCCTGAGGAGGCCCAACCCGCTTGGCGCAGATTGCGTGGCTCGGCAAGAAGTCTCCCTTCTGCGGGAATGTGTCCTACGGGATCAGCACCACGGAGGCCCTGCGCAAACGCGGGCATCAGGTGCACTTCATCCATTTCGATAACCCGCGCAGCCCGGAGCGCGACAACACATCGCTGCTGGCCAACGACCCGGACGTCAGCCTGCCTTATCTGGTCAAATCGCAGGTCTACACGATCCCTTCCCCCGGGGCGCAGCGGGAGCTGAGGGAATCCCTGGAGCGGCTGCAGCCCGATCTCGTGCACGCCAGCCTCACCCTTTCGCCCCTGGATTTCCGCCTGCCGGAGCTGTGTCAGCAGCTGGGCGTGCCCCTGGTGGCCACCTTTCATCCCCCCTTCGATGCAGGCCTGCGCAACCTGACGGCGGGCACCCAACAGCTCACGTACCAGCTGTATGCACCGGCCCTGGCCCGCTACGACCGGGTGATCGTGTTTTCACAGCTNCAGGCGGANTTTCTNGAGCGCCTNGGCGTTCCNGCCGATCGNCTGACGGTGATTCCCAATGGTGTGGACACCGACCGCTGGTGCCCCACCAGCCCCGGCACCCTTTCGCTGATGCATCAGCAGGTGCGGCAACGGCTGGGCCGAGAACGGATTTTCCTNTACATGGGGCGCCTGGCAACGGAGAAGAACGTTGAAGCCCTGNTGCGGGCCTGGCGGCTGGTTTCNCCGGAGGGCTGCCGGTTGGTGATCGTCGGCGACGGGCCNCTGCGCAACAGCCTGATGAACCAGTTCAACGACGATCGGATCCTCTGGTGGGGCCACGAGCCAGACCTGGACACNCGGGTTGCACTGCTCCAGTGCGCTGAGGTCTTCATCCTGCCGAGCCTTGTGGAGGGCCTGTCGCTGGCCNTGCTGGAGGCGATGGCCAGCGGAACAGCCTGCGTGGCCACCGATGCCGGTGCCGATGGCGAGGTGCTGGAGCAAGGGGCGGGAATCGTGCTGAGCACCCAGGGCGTCACCACCCAGTTGCGCACACTGCTNCCGGTGCTCAGGGACCAGCCGGTGCTGACCGCGGAACTGGGCCGCAAAGCCCGCCTCCGCGCCTTGGAGCGCTACACGATTTCCAGCAACATCGACGCCCTCGAACAGCTCTATGCCGACCTGATGCAAACCAGCACGGTCGCCGCCTGAGCCAGGCCATCAGCGCCAGTCCAAGCCAGGAACCCAGCCCACAATCGCCGGGGTGACTGCGGCGTATTGGCTGTAATCCGGATGCAGCACCCGCAACCCCTGCTCCTCGAAGCGGGCTTTGCCCCGCAGCACAGCCGCCAGGCTGACCAACAGCAACAGATGCAGCGGGCTGCCTGTGGCCAGCACCACTCCTGCGGAACACAGCAACACCGCCCGGTACAAGGGATGCCGGCAGATGGCGTAGGAACCTGTGGCGATCAACTGATTCGCCGGCTTGGGCGCCGGCAGCGGCGAAAGGCTGGCCCCGAGACAGCGAAACGCCTCAAGGGCCCGAAACAGNCCAAAAGCCAACAGCAGCAGGCCCAGCCCGAACAGGGGTTTGGGCCAAATCGCCACACCGAAGCTGGCGGGAGCTGGCCAGACCGGCAGCAGATGGGCCGTGATCAGCAGCAGCTGGGCCAGCAGCCACCACTCACCCCGGCGGTTGTCCAACCAGCCGCCCCAACTGAAGCCCCAATCGGAGAACATTCACTCGCTNACCACCAATGTTCGGACGTTACGGCGCTGCACCAGACCCGCCAGGGTCTGCATGTCGTCCCAGCGAATCAAGCCCACACAGCCGAGCGTGCCGCTGTTGGCGTTGCGGTTGGCACTGGGGTCGAGATGAATGCCCAGATGGCCTCGCCCCGTGGGGAACTGCGGTTCAATCCCAATCCAGATCGGCCCGAGCTCGCGTGGATCAGCGGGACCCAGGGGCTCCACCGGCCCAAGGACGTAGCGACCGGCGGGGAGCGGCGCGCGGGTGCCGGAGCGATGGCGATCGGCGTTCTGACGGTGGGCCCGACCGCTGACGGCATCGAAGTGCTGCACGGGCTGACCTGGGGTTTCCAGACGCAGACTCCAGATGGGATCGCCCGTGCGCGGGAGCGATCGCGTGGTGCGGTTCAGCACCAAGACCGACTCGTTGGCGGAGGTGGTGATGGATGGCGACGTGGTGGGGAGCCTGGAGGCAGAGGCCAGATCCATCTCAGCGGCAGAACAGGGCACGACCAACAGCGCCAGCAGCTTCAACGCGAGACACGACCGAACGACCACAGCAGCCAGGCAAACAGGCCGGAACCCTATGGGCGGTTTTTATTCGCTGAGGAAATAAAAGCCAGCGCTCTCACTGTCCCCTTCTGAGACCCAGCTCGAGAAAAGNTTCAGAGCTCGTTTTCGGCCAGCCGCAGCGCTTCAGCCTCCTTGGTTGGATCCANGGCGCAGCTGTCATCCAGCAGGCGCTGCAGGCGTGGGCTGACGGCGACCACCAGGGGATTGGTCAGCACGCGCCGGCTGATGCCCAACTCCTCGAGCGAAATCGCCAGGGCTTGGCTGGCCTGGCGGCGCGGCAGACGCCCCTTCTCCACCTGACAGTCGCTGCTGGCCTTGGCCATGGCGGCATAGCCGCGAATGCGGCGGGCCAGCACCACCACGGCAACCCGGCGCTGAACCTCGGGTGCCAAAGGAGCATCCTCGGCAGCAACAGGGATGGGTGTTGCCATGGGCAGACCCAGCAACAGCGCAGCAAGGAAGCGGTGGAGACGCATCAAGGTGTCTGGAACGCCCCCTCAGTCAAGCCTGGGAAATCGCTGGGCGATGCTGCTGCCGGTGTACTGCGCCACCCATCCCTCGGGGTTGTTGAACCAACGCACAGCACAGAACTGAGGCTGAGAGCCCATGTCAAACCAATGACGGGTCCCGGCAGGGACCCGCATCAGGTCGCCCCGTTCGCACAGCACGCTGAGCACCTCGGAACCGATGTGCAGCACAAACAAGCCGCACCCTTCCACAAAAAAGCGCACTTCGTCTTCGGCATGGGTGTGCTCCTCAAGGAACTTGCGGCGCAGGGGCTCGCGATCGGGGTGATCCGGCGTCATCCGAATCGCGTCGACCGTGGCGTAACCGCCATCGCGTTGAACCCGAGCGATGGCATCGGCATAGGCCTGGAGGATGGTGGCCTGGTCGGCCCCCTCCGGCAGACCCTGCTCCGCCGGCCATTGCTCAAAGCCGATGCCCCGGCGGCTGAGCTCCGACTGAATCACGGCCGGATCGTTGCTCTCCAGCGCAGGCATGGGCCCATTCACAGCATGGGCTGCAGCTTTCGTCTGGAAAGATGCTGAGACGACTCATCGTCTGGACCCCGGGCGCATCGACTGCTGACCATCATCGATCCCGCCACGACTGGGGGTCTCACACTGGTGGGGGTCGGCCCCGGCGATCCTTCCCTGCTCACCCTGGCCGCCGTTGAAGCCATCCGCCAAGCGGAGGTGGTGGCCTACCCGGTCGGACGACCGGGGGCCGACAGCATGGCCGCCAAAATCGCCGCGGCCTGGATCCGCAGCGACCATCAGCGTCTGCCCTTGTTGTTCCCGATGGTGGAAGCCGCCGAACCGCGGCGCACCGCCTGGGGAGCGGCGGCGCAGGAGCTGCAGCAAGCCATCCGTTCCGGCCAGCAGGTGGCACTGCTGTGTGAGGGAGATGCGTCGCTGTTTGCGAGTTGCAGCTACGTGCTGCTGGCCCTGCGTCAGGCGTGGCCCGACTGTCCCATCAGCGTGATTCCCGGCATCACCTCCTGCTCGGCAGCCGCGGCTGCGGGCCTCTGGCCCCTCGCTCTGCAGCAGGACCAACTGCTGTTGCGCCCTTGCCCCGACACACCCGAGGAGCTGGAGCGGGTGCTGGACACCGCCGCGGCAACGGGACAAGTTCTGGCCCTGCTGAAGCTGGGTCGGCGCTGGAGTTGGGTGCAACCCCTGCTGAAGCAGCGAGGCCTGCTGCAACAAGCACTGTTTGCCGAGCGGGTCGGCTGGCCCGACCAGCAGATCTGTTGCGCGGATGCCGTTGCGGCCGAACCTCGCCCCTACTTCTCGCTGCTGCTGATCCGGCAGGGATGGCCGGAGGTGCTGCCCTAGGCCAGCTCTCGGCTGCGTTCCGCAGCAGCAACCACCGCTTCGATCAAGGCGGAGCGCAGGCCGATGCGTTCCAGCGCGCGNACGCCGGCGATGGTGGTGCCCCCCGGGGAGGTGACCATGTCCTTGAGCTGGGCAGGGTGCAGATCGCGACGGTCCAGCAGCTCAGCCGTTCCAGCCAGGGTGCGGTGGCTCAGCCGCAGGGCCAGGTCCCTGGGAAGACCGGCAGCAACAGCCCCATCNGCCATGGCTTCCGCCACCAGGGCCACAAAGGCAGGGCCCGACGAGGTGAGGGCAAGGAACGCATCGAGCTTGGCTTCCGCCAACTCCAGAACTTCGCCCACATCGGCGAACAGCTGCCGCACCTGATCCCGTTGCCCTTGGTCGATCCCCTCCCCCCAGGCCAGAGCTGTCAAACCAGCTCCCACCAGCGCAGGGGTGTTGGGCACCGCCCGCACACAGCGATGACCGGGAAACAAATGCTGCAACCGCGCCAGAGACACCCCCGCCAACACAGAGATCAACAGCGGTTGACCCACAACAGGTCCTGCAGCTGCCGCAACAGCATCGAGTTGCTGCGGCTTCACCGCAAGCAGCTGGATCGGAGCCGTCCAGACCTGCTGAGCGGAAGGGTCATCAGCCGCAACCAAACCGATGCCAGCCGGAAGGCCCCCACGTCGTTGCTCAAGGGAGCCAGATCCTCCGACCACCGCCAACAGCTGGTCGGCCGGAATCCGTCCACGCTCCAGGAGAGGAACCACAAGGGCCTGAGCCATGCGACCCAGGCCGATCACACCGAAAGCGGGCTGCACTGCGGGCTTCAGAGAGCGGCTGCCCCCCAGGCGGGCGAGGGTGCGCTGGCGGATTCGTCGACATCCGCCACATCGGCCTCACGGCTCACCACCGTTGGAGCCGAGGCTTCGTCTTGACCGGTGTTGGTCACGGTGACGCAGCTGGGGGCGAACAGGAAGATGCTCTCGCCGACGCGCTCCTGGTGTCCATCGATCGCGAAGGTGCCACCAGCAACGAAATCAACAGCACGCTGGGCCTGGTCGGGCTCCATCATCGTGAGGTTGAGGATCACCGTCTTGCGCTCCCGCAGCGCCTGAATGGCCCGAGGCATTTCATCGAAGCTGCGGGGTTCCATCACATTCACCTCGGACACAGCATTGCTGATGCCGGGCATGCCGATCACGTTGGATCCAGGCAGATCACCACCCAGGTCAAACGGGTTGGAGTCTCCAATGGTGGCCAGTGCACCACCGTCAGCCTGCAGGGCGCGCTGGTCCTGGTCATCTTGCTCGTCGTCGTAGGCGAAATCATCCAATTCGCCATCGAGATAGTCATCGCCAGCGACGACGGCACGGAGACGGGAGATCAGCGACACCTTGGGATTCCTCTCGGTCTGAATGTGGTTCGAAAACCATGTCCCTGGATACCGTTTTCGCTGCGGCGGGGCAAGTCAATTCGCAGCGTCTGTTGACACCAATCTCGGACCGAACAGGGCCGAACCGATCCTGAGCCAGGTGCTGCCCGCTTCAGCAGCCTCTTTCCAGTCCGTGCTCATCCCCATCGAGCACTCCGCCAAGGCCAGCCGATCCGCCAGGGCACGGCAGTCGGAAAACAACGCCTTGCGCTGATCTGCAGCCATCTCGAGCGGCGCCATGGTCATCAGACCCGAGATCCGCAACCCCGGCAGAGCCTGCAGATCAGACCAAATGGCACCGAGTTCATCGGCCGACAGCCCCCCTTTGCTGGGATCGGGCCGCAGTTTCACCTGCAGCAGCACTTCAGGTTGACGGCCCTCCTCCACGGCGATGCGCGACACCCGTTCGGCCAGCGCCAGAGAATCCACCGAGTGAATGACGTCGAAGGCCTTCACCACCGGCCGCACCTTGTTGCTTTGCAGGCGACCAATGAAATGCCAGCGCAAGTTCAGATCGATCAGCTCCTCCTGCTTCGGCAGAGCCTCCTGAACGCGGCTTTCCCCGAAATCACACTGACCAAGCTCCGCCACGCAACGCACGGACGCGGCTGGATGCCCTTTGCTGACGGCCAGAAGCCTGGATGAAGAGGGGCGGNCTGCCTGGAGCNCCTGCCAACGCGCCGCGAAGGAATCGGTCAAGGGTTCAGATGAACGTNTGATCGAACAGCTGACTCCAGGACTCNAGGTCGTCCGANCCATCACGACGGCAACGGCCCANATGCACCTCAGCGTGGTGACGCGCATCCCCGTAGGGAATCACTTCGAACTGGGCNCCACGGGGCTGCAGGGTGACCAGGAAGAACATGCGCTGGGCATACAACGTGGCGTAGACGTCACGGCCCTCACCTGCCGGAGCCACCCGATAGAGCATCCCGAAGGTGGGGTGATTCAGATATCGCTCGGACGCCATGCCGTGATCGGAGCTCATAGAGCACCGTACTGACCACGGAGCCCAATCACCAAGACAAGAACGACCGTCGCCAGGCCATTCAGCAGGGGAGCAGCCCGATCAGGCGGCATGCGGAAGTACGACGGACCGAGAATTCGACCCCCACGGGCGACCAGNGCATCGGCCCCCTGCTCAGCCCTGAGAAGGATGTTGGCCAGCAGCCGCTCTCCGACGGCCAGCACCAGGCCGAAACCGGCCTTGAAGCCCAGCTGGCGCAGGTTGACNGCACGGCTGGCGAGAGAGCGCAGCAGATTNTGGAGCTCCTCCTGCACCAGAGGCAGAAAGCGAAGTGCCAGCAGCAATTGAAACCCCAGCCGCTCCACAGGACATCCCAGCCACTTCAAGGGAGCCAGGCACCAGCTGAGGGCCCAGACCAGATCCTCAGGCGGGGTCGTGATCAGCATCAGGTTGACGCTGTGAATCACGGTGAAGNTCAAGGTGGACGTNCGCAGCCCCAGCAGCGCCGAGGCCCGATCCACCACCAGCGGCCCCAGCTGGAGACCGCCCAACTGCAGGGGGCCGAGGCGNAAAAGATCCCAGGAGGGGCCTTCCGTCTCGAGCCCCGGAAGCTCGGCCGGATTGCGCAGCGGGAAGGCCGCAGGGGGATCCACAGCCGGCAAGAACATCGACAGGAGACCCACCACAACGGCCAAGGCCGTCAGCAGCAGCACAGACCTCCACCACAGCGAGCGAGCCAGTCCACTGCCGAGGGTGATCAGCACCAGAGCCACCACCAGGCCAACGCGCCAGAGGGGCCCCGCCAGAACAGGNGTGAGCAGAAAGACAAGGGACCAGGCCAGCTTCAGGCGAGGGTCCAAGCGCCGGAGCCAACCCGTGGACCCATCGACGTATTGACCCATCGGGACCTGGCGCAACCAGTCCATGGCTCAGCCTTTACGACTCTGCTGACGGGCCAGGTCGCGTTCGGCATCACGCTGTTGCTTGCCGCGCCAGAACAGACGCAGCGGGCTGCCATCGAAACCGAGGCCCTCGCGGATCTGACGCTCCACATAGCGCCGGTAGGTCTCTCCGAACAANTTGGGGTCGTTGACGAACAGGGTGAAGCTGGGCGGCCGGCTGGCCACCTGGGTGCCGTAATACAGCTTTCCTTGGCGTCCACCGCGGGTGGTGGGGGGACTGCGCCAGCTCAGTGCTTCCTTGAGCACCTCGTTCACAACGGANGTACTGACGCGGCGACGGTGCTGCTCAACCGCCAGGGCGGCCAAGGCAAAGATGCTCTCCACACGCTGGCCGGTGAGCGCAGAGGTGAACAGCATCGGAGCCCAATCGAGGAAATAGAGCTTGGAGCGCAGCTCCTTTTCCATCGCCGTCATGGTGTGGCTGTCTTTTTCCACCGCGTCCCACTTGTTGACGACCACCACGCAGGCACGGCCGTCCTCTTCAATGCGACCCGCCAGGCGCTGATCCTGCTCGGTCACCCCATCGAGGGCATCGATCACCAGAACACACACATCACTGCGTTCAATGGCCTTGAAACTCCTGTTGATGCCGAAGAATTCCGGGCCGTAGTTGACGCTGCGCCGCCGGCGGATGCCCGCCGTGTCCACCAGGCGCCAGGGACGATTCTCACGAATGATGCTGGTGTCAATCGTGTCGCGGGTGGTGCCGCGGATCGGGCTGACAATCGCCCGCTGCTCTCCGCAGATGGCATTCAGCAGACTGGATTTNCCGACATTCGGCCGTCCGATGATGGCCATCTGAATCGGCTCCTCCTCGTCACCCTCCTGATCCTTCGGGGGGAAAAAGGTGAGCACCTGATCCAGCAGTTCTCCGGTGCCGGCGCCGTGGATGGCCGAGATCGGATGGGGTTCACCCAGGCCAAGGCCCCAGAATTCGCCGGCCATCGCCAGGCCCTGTTCCGGCGACTCGCACTTGTTCACCGCCAACAGCGTGGGACAGCGGTGACTGCGTAGAAATTCCGCGATGGACTCGTCAGCAGCCGTAAGCCCCTGCTGACCGTCCACGATCACCAGAGCCACACTGGCTTCCTCGAGCGCCAGAGCCGCCTGCTCCCGGATCTCCGGCAGGAACTCGCTGTCGTCGTCGAACACCAGTCCACCGGTGTCGACGACCTTGAACTCCCGATCGCCCCAGTAGCCGTCCTGGTAGGTGCGATCACGCGTCACGCCAGGCTGATCGTGAACGATGGCTTCCCGGCTGCGGCACAGCCGATTCACCAAGGTCGACTTACCGACATTGGGGCGTCCGATAATTGCGACGACAGGACGCGCCAAGGGTCTGCTCAGGCCAATCTTTCACCCTACAGAGACGCCATAAAGCCCCCTGGAGAACCGAAATTCTTTCGGAGCGAGACAAATGAGTCTCAATNGAGACAGCTAGGGCGGGTTCAGTTGTTCCCTCGCCATGCTCGAGCTCGTCGCCAGCCTTGTGGTCGACCTCTCCGACCAACGCCTGACCGTCTACAACAGCGATCAGGAGGTGGTTCGCGTGATTCCGGTCAGCACCGGCAAAGCCTCAACGCCAACACCGATCTTCAACAGCAAGGTTTATACGAAGTACCGATCCACCACGATGTATGGACGCACCTACACCGTTCCCGGGGTGCCGTTCACGATGTGTGTGAGCNCGAACGAGGCCATCTGCCTCCACGCCGCCCCCTGGCAGGAGAACGCCGGGAAACCCTTCGGCGTGCCCCGCAGCCATGGCTGTGTGCGCATGCCGCTGAACCACGCCCGTTGGCTGTTCCACAACACCCCGAAAGGCACACCCATCACGATTCAGGCCTGAGTTAGGCCGCCGGATCACTTCACCGGCAGATCGCCGGGGTGCCCCTGCACCGGATCGGCAGGAGGGGGAAGCTCAGGGCCCAGGGGCCCCTGCTCCGGCAGGGGCTCGCTCCGCTGGGCCAGCCAGGCCAACAGCCAGTTCACGGCGGTGGCCCGTCGGGTTCGGCGGGGGTACAACTCACCGATGCGGTACCCCGCGAAATTGAGCTGTTGTTTGAGCAGCTGTTTGTGTTCCTTGGGAACCGAGCGGGTCAAACGAACCGACGCCGGACGCTCCGCGATCAGCTCGGGAGCCTCAGGGAANGCATCGGCCCATTCGGNGGGTGTGTCGGGACCGGCGCACCACTGCGGNTCAGCAGGCTGATAGCCCAGACGTTCCCANATCCTTTCGCAGACAAAGCGATCGCTGCAGCGGTCCTCGAGGATCTGCANCAGCAACGAACGACTGAGCGGCCAGGGCATGTCGGTTGCGTTGTGCAGCATGGACCCATGATTGCTTCATCCCCTCTGCAGCTNCCCGGCAATGGAACCGCGCGTCAGCTGCGCTGCCGCGTGTTGCAGTCGCCGCTNGCAGGGGTGAGCGATCGGATCTTTCGCGGTCTGGTGCGGCGCTGGGCGCCCGACGCNCTGCTGTTCACCGAAATGGTGAATGCCACCAGCCTCGAGATGGGGCATGGGCTCTGCAAGGTGGAGTCGCTCGCCGAGGAATCCGGCCCCATCGGCGTGCAACTGTTCGACCATCGCCCCCAGGCCATGGCTGATGCGGCACGACGGGCTGAAGCCAGTGGNGCCTTTCTGATCGACATCAACATGGGCTGCCCTGTGCGCAAGATTGCCCGCAAAGGGGGTGGTTCCGGCTTGATCCGTGATCCCGAGCTGGCCATCAAGATCGTGGAAGCGGTGGCAGACGCCGTGGCCGTGCCCGTCACGGTGAAGACACGCCTGGGTTGGTGTGGCAGTGATGCCGATCCCGTGCACTGGTGCCAACAGCTGGAACAAGCCGGTGCACAACTGCTCACACTGCATGGACGCACCCGCGANCAGGGCTTCAAGGGNGCNGCNGACTGGAGCNCNATNANNCANGTNNNGGANGCCCTCACGATCCCNCTGATCGCNAANGGCGACATCAACAGCCCCGACGATGCCCTGCGCTGCCTGAANCANACCGGCGCAGCGGGCGTGATGGTGGGCCGAGGCACGATGGGGNCCCCATGGCTGGTGGGNCAGATCGACGCCGCCCTGGCCGGTCGNNCGATCCCCGCCACNCCNNANCCNTCAGCACGNCTTGCNCTGGCCCGCGATCAACTGGANGGCCTCGTGCAGGATCGCGGCGACCACGGGCTGCTGATTGCCCGCAAACACATGGGATGGACCTGCACGGGCTTCCCCGGTGCCTCGCGACTGCGTCATGACCTGATGCGGGCCCCCACACCCGCCCAGGCCAGGGATCTGCTGACTCAGCAGATCGATGCCCTTGCTGCGTCCGCTTGACTGGACGCCCCGACGATCAGGGCGTGGAGCCTGCCAGCGGCCAAGACAACAGCACACTTGATGCTCAGGCTTGGCAGCGCTGGCGGTCTGGTCGCGCCAGCCCCGAAGAAATCGAGCGTTGGCAGCAACAGCTCCAGCAACAGCTCCCCTTGCTCCCGCAACAGCTGCTGGACCCGTCGCTGCTGCCCATCGCCCTGTTGCGCAACCCAAGCCAGTGGTCCCCTGAAGACAGCGGGCTGGATCCCATTGATCTTTTGGCCTGCCATCGGGACCTCACGGACCCCAACCAACTGCTGAACAGCGGCCGGCTGGGCGAGATCGCCCTTGGACAGCGCAGCCTGTTCACGGATCTGCCGCCGGTGCACCTCCAGGCCTACAGGGATGGGTTGAGACCAGCGGCACGTAACGACTCCCTCAGCGCCCTGGAGCATCTGGGAGGCATCGGCCGTCAACGCTTCCAGCAGGGACGGCCCCTGGGCATGGATCTCGATCGCTACCAGCCNCCAATCCCAGACCCGGCTCCAAGGGGGCCCATCCCCTCAGCGGCCACGGTGTTGGTGGTTCTCCACCCCACCCAAGAAGAAACAGAGGCTGAGTCGGCGCGCAGCTCGCCAACAGAAGGATGGAGTGAGATCCGGCANGCCTCGCTCGAGGATACCTCTGGATGGATCGGAGNTCCGTTCCCAGACGACGAAATCCTCGTCAGCTTCTGCCACGCCAGTGATCAGCTGGATTCCCAGGCAGCCCTGCGCATGGCCCACTGCGCAGCGCAACACCCTGAAGCGGTGTTGCTCACCAGCGATGAAACCCTGCGCTGGAGTGACGACCCTGGCATTCCTGCGGGGAACCGCCAGAACAGAACAAGCATCACACCGTTTCGTCTGCTCTGCCGGGGATGCATCGGCGGTCTGGTAACCCTCCGCTGGTCAACGCTGCAACAACTGACCCTGCCGGCATCCACCGGTTCGCTGCATGCCCTGCTGCTGGATCTGGCGCTGCAGGTTTGCCGCCGCGGCGATGCCGTGGCCCACTGCCCGGAGGTTTTGCTACAGCGATCCATCCGGGCGAACCCGACCGTGCCCGACGTTGCCTCCCCAGCCGACCGCCACTGTTGGACCCCTGAGCTCAGCGCTGAGATCCTGGCGATCACCCAGCGACACAGCCCAGGCTTTCTGGAGCTTGGTGGAGAGCTCAATTCCTCTCAATCGCTGAGCGCCTGCCATCAGCTGAAGCTTCGCGCGGATCCCAGGGTTCTGGTGTCGGTTCTGATCCCGTTTCGCGACCGTGTGGATCTCACCCAGAGCTGCGTCGCCTCCCTACGCCGCTGTGCCGGAGCTGTGGCCTACGAGTTGATCCTGATCGACAACGGCAGTGAGGAGGCCGCCACCCAGGCCTGGCTGGATGAACAGGCGCAGCTCGATGACGTGTGCGTGGTGCGAGTGGACGAACCGTTCAACTATTCGCGGCTCAACAACATCGGCCGACGCCATGCCCGTGGCAGCCATTTGTTGCTGNTGAACAACGACATCGAATTNCGATCNGCCGAGGTGCTCCAGGCACTGCTGGATCCATTCGCCTACCGCGGCACCACTGCCGTGGGAGCCAAGCTGCACTACCCCGACGGGAGCATCCAGCACCAGGGGGTCGCCCTGGTGAAGGGGGAACGGCGCTGTGTGGTGGAGCCTGGCAAACACCTGCACAGCGCTCCTGTGCTGGCCACCCTCACACCTCTCCTCCTTCAGGAGGAGTTCACCGCAGCAACCGGAGCCTGCCTGATGCTCCGCAGCAGCGATTTCGATGGCATCGAAGGCTTCGATGAAAATCTCGCTGTGGTGTTCAACGATGTGGATCTCTGCCTGCGGCTCCGCGCGCAGGGCGGATCAATCGTCGTGACCCCCTATCTGGAGATCGTTCATCACGAGTCGATCAGCCGCGGCAAGGATCGGGAAGGTGCTGCACTGGCCCGCCATCAACGGGAGTCCGGTCTGCTGAGGGCCAAGCACGCCGGGCTATTTGCCACAGGCGATCCCCTCACCAGTCAGCGGATTCATCCCCACAGCAATCGCTACCAACCCCGGGGACCCGCGCCGCGCTCAAAAGGTCCGGTTGCCGATGCCGTGCTCATGCACTGGAGGGATCCGAACTTCCAACCCAACCGTCAACGACCGATCGTTGTGCTGGCGCATTTTTCAGCCGACAACCGGTTTCGGGATGACCTCTTCCCCCTGATTGACGAGTACCAGCGCTTCGCCGACGTGATTGTTGTGTCGTCAGCCAGCGGGGTGCGCTGGCACCCGAGAACCCTGCATCGGCTGCGCCAACGCTGTGCCGCGATCGTGATCCGGCGCAACCAGGGGTATGACTTCGGCAGCTGGAACGCAGCACTCAACCTTCATCGGCAGGACATTGATCAAGCAGCGTTCCTGGTGCTCACCAATGACAGCTTTTGGGGACCGATCACCCCCCTCGACGATCTATTCCAACGCCTGCACGCCAGCACAGCGGATGTGATTGGGCTGACTGACGATCTGATGTACGAACCGCATCTGTCGTCCGCCTTTACGGCTTACAAACCCAAGGCCTTGCAGAGCCAAGCCTTCAACAACTTCTGGAATTCCCTGCAGATCTGGCCCCGCAAACGGGACCTGGTCAAACAATGCGAAGTGGGCCTGCCGGTGCAGCTGCGGGCAGCGGGACTGAAGCTCGAGAGCCTCTACACCCACAACGCCAATGGCAATGTTCTCCACTACGACTGGAAGCACCTGATTGAGGAACGCGGCTTCCCCTTTCTCAAGGTGAGCCTGCTGCGCGACAACCCCACTCGGCAACCGGTTGAGATCTGGCCCGAGGTGATCGGTCAACGCAACCCTCAGCTATCGGCCAGCATCGAACGCCAAATGCGGCCCCAAACAGGGCTGCAGCGGCTCCTGGGACGGTTCCTTCGTTGACTGAATGGGAGTAACCGCAAGGGGTCTCGTGCTGTAATGGCGCCGACTTCACACCTGTGAACCAGTCGATGAGCACCGCATCCAATCGACGGGGAATCATCCTGGCTGGCGGGAGCGGCACGCGGCTGCATCCGATCACCCAAGCCGTCAGTAAACAGCTGCTGCCTGTTTACGACAAACCGATGATTTATTACCCGCTTAGCACTCTGATGCTGGCGGGGATCCGTGAGGTGCTGATCATCACCACCCCCCATGACAGGGAGGCATTTGAACGATTGCTCGGCGATGGCAGCCGATGGGGCATGACGATCGAGTACGCCGTGCAACCGAGCCCCGATGGCTTGGCTCAGGCCTTTCTGATCGGTGCCGACTTCCTGGCGGGCCACCCAGCCGCGTTGGTGCTTGGAGACAACCTCTTCCATGGTCACGACCTGGTGCCCCAGCTGGTGAACAGCAACGCGCAATCCCAAGGAGCGACGGTCTTCGCTTATCCCGTCAGTGATCCGGAGCGATATGGCGTGGCCGAGTTTGATGCTGATGGCCGCGTGCTGAGCCTGGAGGAAAAGCCACAACAGCCCAAAAGCCGCTACGCCGTCACCGGTCTGTATTTCTACGACGACAGCGTCGTGGAGCGGGCCCGCCTGGTGAAGCCCTCAGCGCGTGGAGAGCTAGAGATCACCGATCTCAATCAGATGTACCTCGATGAAGGGCTGCTGCGGGTGGAACTGATGGGCCGCGGCATGGCCTGGCTCGACACCGGCACCTGCGACTCTCTCAACGATGCTGGCAGCTACATCCGCACGCTGGAACATCGGCAGGGACTGAAGGTGGGCTGTCCGGAGGAGGTGGCCTGGCGTCAGGGCTGGATCACCGCCGAACAACTCGACCAACTGGCGCAACCTTTGAAGAAAAGTGGCTACGGCTCTTATCTCCTGCAAATGCTCGAGGAGAGCGTGAGCGATCACGCAGCCCTGCAAACCAGCCTGGAGGTGAGCCATGCAGTTTGAACAACTCACAACCTCGTCCGGCGTATTGATGCAGGGCCCCCTGCTGATCACGCCCCAGGCCTTTGGCGATGACCGTGGCTGGTTCTACGAAAGCTGGAATCAGCGCAAGTTCGATGACGCCGTCGGCGAATCAGTGCTGTTCTCGCAGGACAACCACTCCCGCTCGATCCAGGGGGTGTTGAGGGGTCTGCACTACCAGCTCGCTCCGGAACCCCAGGCCAAGCTGGTTCGTGCCACGGTCGGGGCGATCTACGACGTTGCCGTCGACATCCGACGCAACTCACCCAGTTTTGGCGCCTGGGTCGGCGCCGAACTGAGTGCTGAAAACAAATGCCAGCTTTGGATCCCCGAAGGCTTCGCCCACGGCTTCCTCACCCTCAGCGATGTTGCTGAGGTGCAATACAAGGCACGAGGGTTCTGGAACAAATCCTGCGAACGGGCCATCATCTGGAATGACTCTGATCTAGCCATTGCCTGGCCGCTTGAGCACCTTGAAGGCACAGAGGTGAGCCTGTCGGGCAAAGATGCCGACGCAGCAGGGTTCAAAGCCGCTAAGGCTGCTGGAGACGTCTTCCCATGAAGGTGCTGCTCACCGGAGCTGGCGGCCAGCTGGGCCAAGCCTTGATCGCTTCCGCACCTAAGGAACTTCAGCTGGTGGTCACCAGCCGTCAGCAGCTTGACTTGGCGGACCCTGACGCCTGCCGCGGCGCCGTGGAACAGCACCAACCCGACTGGGTGCTCAACGCCGGTGCTTACACAGCCGTGGACAAGGCCGAGTCGGAGCCCGAGCTGGCCCATGCCGTGAATGCCGGGGCACCGGAGGCCTTTGCCCGCACCCTTGATCAACAGGGGGGACGCCTGCTCCAGATCAGCACCGACTTCGTTTTCAACGGAACCCAGGGCAAGCCGTATCAACCCGAGCAGGCCCGCGACCCCCTCGGTGTGTACGGGGCAAGCAAAGCTGCAGGAGAAGCCGCGGTCCAAACGATTTTTGGAGCAGGAGGACGGGGACTGATCCTGCGCACCAGCTGGGTGATTGGCCCTGTGGGCAAGAACTTTGCCCTCACCATGCTCCGCCTCCACCGCGAACGGGATCAATTGGGTGTTGTCGCCGATCAAGTGGGCTGTCCCACCAGCACTCTCAACCTCGCTCAAGCCTGTTGGCAGACCCTTCAGATCGCTGGTGACCGCGAATTGCCAGCTGTGATGCACTGGAGTGATGCCGGCGCTGCCAGCTGGTACGACGTGGCGGTGGCCGTNGGCCAGATCGGTGCTGACTTGGGGCTCATCGACACGCCCGCAGCCGTTCAACCGATCACAACA
>FUFK010041133.1_pt1 | contig 18159 bp, 19 predicted proteins | sample 1021851 | NCBI WGS metagenome assembly FUFK01 (sample SAMEA51879418, study PRJEB19060) | metagenome
GATTCAAAGGAAAAGGTATTGGTGGATTTAGTGATCCTAGTTCTGTATTCGTTGATTACGAAACCCCATGACTTTAGTTAACACACGAGCAGCTTTTGAAAAAGCAGTAACAGATGCAGTTGTAGACGTAGATCCAACTGTAGAAATGATCTATGACAATATGGTTTATAAAACACCTGGTAAAACTAAAAAATATATTGTTATGTCAATAGATTTTGCACAAGCTACAACACAGACTCAAGGTGCATCACAGGATTTTTACTCTGGTGTAATTCAATGTAATATCTATGTTCCTAGAGGAAAAGGTAGTGCTACGTTATCTGAATTAGGTGAAGCGGTAATTGATGGACTTACTTCTGTTAATGCTTCTGGTTATACAGATACTTTTAGTTGTGATCCTAGAGTGCTTGATATTGTCGGCCCTGCTCCTATCGAATTAGATGACTCTTCACATTTCCTTGGCTTAATATCTTGCCAATTTACCGCAAACGCTTAGTATACTAAAGAGAGTATACTAATTTTATGACTAGAGCAGTTGACCTTTTAAGAAACAAGTTTGGGATCTCTCAGCTTTATAAACATGATGTTATTAAAAATGATGAGGTAATTTTTTCTGTCTATTGGCATCCTTTAACTATTGCTGAAAGAGAATCCATAATTAAAAAAAGTGGAACTGAAGATAATAATGATTATGCTTTACAGATGATGATAGAAAAAGCATTAGATGAAGATGGTAAAAGACTTTTTCAAGATGGAGATAAGGCATCTTTAAGAAGAGAAGTTGAAGCATCAATTCTTGAAGAGATACAACTAGCAATGGTTAATTCTGGTGCTGATAAGGAGGTAAGCGAGGCTAAAGCCGATTTGAAAAGCTAATAAGGATTGGCAGTTTTTATTTTCTTTAGCCAAGACATTACATAAAACTGTAGCTGAGTTATGTGAGACTTTGACTATTGAAGAAATGATAGGTTGGGCTGCTTATAACGAGATTGAAAATGATGAATATAAAAAACAACAGGAACAAGCACAGAAAGCTAGTGCTTTACGAGGCAAAAGAAGGTAATATAGAGAAAATGTTTTAATTTTTATAGCAAGTGGCTAATTATAATGTAGATATTGCTGTTGCTTTAAAAGGTGCTAAGAAACTAACTGCTTTTAATAAAGATGTTAGGACTACACAATTACAAGTAGAAGGATTAAATAAAACTTTAAAAAATGTTGCTAAAGATCAAGGTTTACTAGTAAAAAGTTTTGATAATTTAAATCAAGTTTTAGCAAAAGCTAAAGCTAATTTTAATGCTGTTGCTTCTGGTACGAGCTTACAAGAAAAAGCTGCAAGACAATTAGTACTTGCAGAAAAACAACTAAATAAAGAATATCAACAAAGAGAAAAACTACTAAATAATTTAAGAACTTCATTTACTCCAATGCCTTTGCCTGGTTCTGGAGTTGGATCAGATCCTGTTGCAAAATCCATTGCTAGAAGAAGAAGAAAATTATCTAGAGGAGCAAATCAATATAGTGGTCCGATAGGCCCAGGTGAAGCTGTATCCGCAAACCTAAGATCTCCATTACCTCCTAGATCTGATGTTTTTCTTTCTTCTCCATTACCACCTAGAGTTCCACTACCTCCTAGATCATCAATAGAACCTGGTCAAAGTTTATTTGGACAAAGTGTCAATATTGAAAAGTCATTAAAAGAAAGAATGGCGATACAAGATCAATTGTTCAAAATGGAGATTGGTCAGACAAAAGCAGCAAAGGAAAGGACAAAACAACTCAATAGACAAAATGCAGAGTTGAGAAGAATGAAAGTTGCAAATCAAGAATCATTGCTTACTCAATACTCAGGGCCAATAGGGCCAGGAATGGCATCACCGATAAGACAACGACCTATTGGAGGTAATATTCCAACTTTTGGTGGTTTAACAAGTCGTTTTAATTTAAGAAATCAATTTGCACCTGGAGGTAGTTTTGCTGCTACAGGAGGACAAAGATTAAGAGGTGCTGCTAGTAATGCTCTTATTGGTGGTGGTTTTCCTCTGTTATTTGGTCAAGGTGCTTTAGGTGCTGCTGGTGGTGGTATCGGTGGTGCTTTGGGTGGTGCTCTAGGTGGAGGTTTTGGTTTTGGTTTATCTATAGCTGGTACTGCAATAGCTCAACAAGTACAGCAAGTTCTTGATTTTAGAAAATCTATTAGAGAACTAAACAAAGAAATGCAACAGATGGGAATAAGTTCAAATATAAGTGGATCACAAGTGAGACAACTAGGAAAAGCTTTAGGTATTACAAAGGAAGAAGCGGTAAAAGCTTTACAAGAGTTTAAACGATTTGGAAATGATGCGGTATTAATTGCTAAAAAGTTTGGTGGAGATTTTGCTAAATTTGATGCTATTGCACAAGCAAATACTGTTCAATCTGCATTAGCAGCGATAAGAAAGATTAATAAAGATCTAACATTAGATGATGAGTTGAGATTTATAAATTCAGTAAGAAGGCAAGGTGTCGAAGCAACAATAAATCAAATCCTTGATGAAATGTTGGAAAAAGAAAAAAAATTAAAAACAGCAGGTTTTGGACAGGGAGAAGGTAAAAATGCAGGTGCTAATCGAAAAAGATTAGGTCAATTAAAACAAGAAAGTGCTGCAACAAAAGAATTAGTAAATGATAATACTGAATTTTCAGCAAAATTAACAGAAATTAGAGATAAATTTATACAAAATAGGGATGCAGCAGAGGCAGCTAATCGTGGAATTAGAAAAGGATTAGAAGATGTAAATGCTGAACTAAGGAAATTAAATGATGTACAGTTTCAAGTGGTTGAATTATCTAAAACACTTGGTTCTGCTTTTTCAGAATCTTTTAAAGGAATAATAAAAGGAACAATGAGTGTTGGAGAAGCATTTAGAAGTATGTTTATGCGTATAGCAGATCATTTCTTGGATATGGCTGCACAAATGATGGCTGCACAAATATCAAGAGGATTTATGGGATTATTTGCTAATGCTTTTGGTGGTGGGTTTAGTATTCTTGGAGGAGCTACAAATACTTCTTTAAGTACAGCACAACAGGTTGGGCTAGATAATGCTTTATATGGAAATACATTTCCTGCTGGCTCTTTTGCTAATGGTGGTTATGCACAACGTAATAAATCTTATATAGTTGGAGAACGTGGTCCNGANTTATTTACNCCTGGAGCNAGNGGNGGTCAAGTNAGNCCNATGGGTTCNACAANTATNGTNGTAAACGTNGATGCTTCTGGTTCTTCTGTTGAAGGAGATGAAGAACAAGGTAGAGAACTTGGTCGTATGATTTCAGTTGCTATACAATCAGAATTAATTAAACAAAAACGACCAGGAGGTATGCTNGCATAATGGCTACGTTTCCTTCAATAAAACCTACCTACGGACAACAAAAAAGATCTGCACCAAATACTAGAACAATTCGTTTTGCTGATGGGTTTGAACATAGAATTTTATTTGGATTAGCACAGCATCAAAATCCTAAATTATATAATTTTACTTTTAACGTTTCTGAAGCAGAAGCAGATACTATAGAAACCTTCCTTGATGCCCGTGCAAATGATAGTGATAGTTTTGATTTTGAAGCACCTGGAGAAACTGCTGCACAAAAATTTGTTTGCGAAGCATGGTCGAAATCTATACCTTATAACAATAGAGCTACAATTCAAGCAACATTTAGAGAGGTATTTGAACCATGAGCACTGGTCCTATTATTACTGATCTACAAAAGATCAATCCATCAGCAATCATTGAACTTTTTAGTTTGACGCTTGATAGCACCTTACATGGAGCTTCAACTGTTTACAGGTTTCATAATGGATCTAGTTTGGTTTCTAATGGAGATATTGTTTGGGCAGGTAATAGTTATGTAAAAATGCCGATACAAGCAGAGGGTTTTGCTTTTCAAAAAGGTCAATTACCCAGACCTAAACTTGTTGTTAGTAACGCATTAGGAACAATTACAGCAATCTTATTAACTGTAAACCAAACAACTACTGGAAATGATTTAACAGGAGCTACAGTTAAAAGAATAAGAACTTTAGCTAGATATTTAGATGCTGTAAATTTTTCTGGAGGTACAAATCCATTAGGAACACCAGATCCTACAGCAGAGTTTCCGCAAGAAATATATAAAATTGATAGAAAATCATCAGAGAATAGAGANGTNGTTGAATTTGAATTAGCAGCAGTATTTGATTTAGCTGGTATTCGTGCTCCTAAAAGACAATGTACAAGAACTGAATTTCCTTCCATTGGTACGTTTATCACATGAGTTGGAAATATAAAGCGTTACTTCATGCTAAAAGAGAAGATCCCAAAGAGTCTTGTGGTTTACTTTTGAATGTTAAAGGTAAAGAAAGATATTTTCCTTGTCGTAATCTTTCTATGACAGATCATCAATGTTTCATAATAGATCCAGAAGATTATATAAAAGCAGATAATACAGGTGAGATTACTGCTGTTATTCATAGTCACCCTATTACACCTCCTTCTCCTAGTGAGGCAGATAAAATTAGTTGTGAACAAAGTAATCTTCCGTGGTATATTGTAAATCCAAAAACAGAACAATGGGCATATTTAGAACCTTGTGGATATAAACCATCTTTATTGGGTAGACCATGGGTTTGGGGTGTTACTGATTGTTGGTCTTTAGTAAGAGATTGGTATAAGCAAGAAAAAAATATTGATCTTAAAGATTGGGATAGACCTATAACTCCTGAGGAGTTTGTTCTTAATCCGTTGTTTGAAAGTTGTGCATGGAGAACAGGTTTTAGAGAACTCAGGCCAGATGAAAAGTTAATGAACGGTGATGCTTTACTTATGTCTATTGGATCTCCTGGTTTAAATCATGTAGCTATTTTCTTGGATGGAGATGTTTTACATCATTTAACCGATAGACTATCTTGTAGAGAGCCTTATTCTCAATGGTTATTAAAATGTACAGGAGGTAGGTATCGTTATGTTGCGTAAATTAAAATTATATGGCGAGCTTGCAGAGTTTATAGGACATAAAGAATTTGAAATACAGGTAGATAGTCTTGCAAAAGCGGTAAGTTTTCTTGTTAATAATTTTCCGCAAGTAGAAAAATATATGAATCCTCAATATTATCAGGTAAAAGTTGGTAATTATGCGATAGATCAAGAAGAAATATATCACCCAATAGGACAGGAAGATATACATATTGTTCCCGTAATAACTGGTGCTGGTAGAGGTGTTGGAAAAATATTATTAGGTGCTGCTCTTATTGCAGGTGCTTTTATTATTAATCCTGCTCTATCATTTAGTTTTAAAAGTGGTGTTACTGGCTTTGGTACTTTAACTGGATTTTCTGGTGCTGTAACAAAAGCTGCCGTATATCTTGGTGCTTCCTTAGTGTTATCTGGTGTGAGTGATATGTTATTTCCCTTACCTAAACCAAAAGAATTTAAATCAGAGCAAGACCCACAACTTTCGTTTAGTTTTTCTGGAACTCAAAATACATCACGGGCTGGTACTCCTGTTCCAATAGTCTATGGAGAAATAGTTACAGGATCAGTAGTTATTAGTGGTGCTGTTGATACTCAGCAGGTACAAGCATGACAAAAGCACCAAAGAAAATTATTGGTTCTGGCGGTGGTAGTCCTCCACCTCCCCCTCAACCGACAAGAACTCCTGATACTTTACATAGTAGGCAGTTTGCTACTTTTCTTGATCTTATTTCTGAAGGAGAGATTGAAGGTTTTGCTACTGCTTCAAAAGAAGGAAGAACACAAGGCACAACTACATATAATAATGCTGCCTTAAAAGATGTATTTTTAAATGATACTCCTGTTTTAAAAGCATCTGCTGACTCAACTAATCCAACTACAACTGATTTTAATTTCCAAGATGTTGGTTTTAATCCTAGATTCGGAACTTCAAACCAAACAAAAGTTTCTGGAATTGAAAGTAGTTCTTCAATAACAGCAGTAGGTGTAACAGTGGCTAAAGATACTCCTGTTACCAGACAAATTACAAATTCAAATGTAGATGCCGTAAATGTAACTATAACTATTCCTCAACTACAAAAAGCAACTGACAAAGGTGATTTATTAGGCTCTTCTATCTCTTTTAAAATTGCTGTGCAATATAATTCTGGTGGTTTCACCGATATTATTGATGAAACTATTACAGGAAGAACTGCTGATGCGTACCAAAGAGATTACAGAATAAATTTAACTGGTTCTTTTCCTGTTGATATAAGAGTTACAAGAATTACTGCTGATAGTACAGATTCAAGTTTACAAGATGCTTTTCAATGGACAAGTTTCGGAGAAATTATTGATGATGCTTCTACTTATGCCAATAGTGCTTATACTGCTATCCGATTGGATTCTATGCAGTTTCAATCAATTCCAAGCAGAAAATATCGTATTAGAGGAATAAAAATAAGGATTCCTGGTGCTGGTGCTTCAAGTTCTGGAACACCTACCGTAGATCCTGATACAGGAAGAATTATTTATCCAGATGGCTATATTTTTAATGGAGTTATGGGTGCTGCTCAATGGTGCTCGTGTCCTGCGATGGTGCTACTTGATCTTCTCACAGATACTAGATATGGATTTGGTAATCATATAACTGATAGTTCTCTCGATTTGTTTTCTTTTGTTACTGCTAGTAAGTTTGCAAATACATTGGTATCAGATGGATTTGGAGGACAAGAAGCTAGATTCAGTTGTAATGTAAATATTCAATCATCTAGTGAAGCTTTTGATTTGATAAATGAACTTGCTGGTGTTATGAGATGTATGCCAATATGGTCTGCTGGTAGTATATTGCTTGCTCAAGATAGTCCAAAAGATGCGAGTTATTTATTTAATTTAGCAAACGTAACCGAAGAAGGATTTAGTTACTCAGGTAGTAGTTTAAAAACAAGAAATACTGTAATTTCTGTTTCTTACTTCAACATGGACAGTAGAGAAATAGATTATGAAGTTTATGAAGATGCTGATGCTATTGCTAAATTTGGAGTAATTATAAAACAGGTAAAAGGCTTTGCCTGTACATCAAGAGGTCAAGCTAGAAGATTAGCAAAAGCAATTTTATTTGCAGAACAAAATGAAAGTGAAGTTGTTGCATTTTCAACTTCTATAGATTCTGGTGTTGTTGTAAGACCTGGTGCTGTAATAGAAATAGCTGATCCTGTTCGTTCTGGAGTAAGAAGAGGTGGAAGAGTTAGCTCTGCAACAACAACTCAAATAACAGTAGATGATTCTGCTGCAACAGATTTAGCTTCAACTAATAACGCAAAACTAAGTGTCATATTACCTGATGGAACTGTAGAACAAAGAGATGTAAGTTCAATAGCTGGAAAAGTTATTACAGTATCTTCTGCTTTTTCTCAGACACCAAATGCTAATACAGTTTGGCTTTTGCAGAATGATACAGTTGAAGCTCAAAAGTTTAGAGTAATAACAGTAGAGGAATCTGATGGCATAAACTATGCGATTACTGCTCTGTCTTATGTAAATGCTAAATATGATTTTATTGAAGATGGTGCAACTTTACCAACAAGAACTGTATCAATACTAAATCTTCCAAAACCTCCTCCCAGTGCTTTACAGGCAGAAGAAAAACTTGTTGAAATTAATAATCAAGCGGTAGCAAAACTTATTGTTAGCTGGCAACCTATTACTGGCGTTACTCAATATCAAGTCAACTATAGATTTAACAACGGTAATTTTGTTTCTACAACAGTTTCTTCCCCTGACTTTGAAATATTTAATACTGATATTGGAACGTATGAGTTTCAAGTATTTAGCTATAATGCTGCATTACAGACAAGTGCGACTTCTGCTGATCTGACGTTTAATGCTGTTGGTAAAACTGCATTACCTTCAGATGTAAGTGGATTATCAGCCGAACCAATAAATGAAAAATTAGTAAGGCTTAGATGGAATTTATCAACTGATTTAGACGTTACTCATGGAGGTCTTGTTTATGTAAGACACTCTACAAAAACTGATGGAACTGGTACTTTTTCTAACTCTGTTGACCTTATTCAAGCGTTAGCTGGTAATACCACGACTGCTGAAGTTCCATATCTTGAAGGTGAATATATTTTAAAGTTTCAAGATGATGGCGGTAGATTTTGTTCTGGAGAAACGAGTGTAATTATTGATCTTCCTGATAATCAAGCTCCTTTAATAGCACAAACAAGAAGAGAAGATTTAGATAGTCCTCAATTCCAAGGAACAAAAGTTAGTGTGGCTTATGATGCTGATACTTCAAGTTTGAATATAATTGGTGCTTCTGAGTTTGATACGATACCTGATCTAGATAATGTTTCTTCTCTTGATGATTTTGGAGGCATTGTTTCCACTGGTACTTATGATTTTGGAGGAACTGCTGGTGGAACTACTTTGGATTTAGGTGGTGTATTTAGTCTTGATTTAAAACGGCATTTTTTAACAGAAGCATTTTATCCTAATGATTTGTTCGATAGTAGATCTGCTTTGTTAGATACATGGACAGATTTTGACGGTCTTGCTGCCACAGAGGTTAATGCTGAAATGTTAGTAAGAGTTACACAGGATGATCCTAGCTCTGGATCGCCTACATACACAGACTTTCAAACATTTGCTAACGGCACTTACAAAGGAAGAGGATTCCAGTTTAGAACTAAATTTACAAGTAATGACCCTGCACAAGATATTAGAGTAACTCAATTAGGTTATACAGCATCTTTACAGAGAAGAACAGAACAAGGTAATGTTATTGCAAGCGGAACATCAGCAAAAGCTGTTACGTTTACCAATCCGTTTTTTGTTGGTACTTCTTCTTTGCTTGGAGCAAATACTAATTTACCCTCTGTTGGTATCAATGCTCAGAATATGGCATCAGGAGATTTTTTTGAAGTGTCCAATATATCTGGAACGGGTTTTACTGTTCACTTCAAAAATTCATCAAATGCTTCGATTGATAGAAATTTCACCTATCAGGCTGTCGGTTTTGGCAAAGGAGGGTAGAATGGGTAAAAAGTTTACAAGTTAGATGGCTACACACGACTATGTAATTGATAATGGTACGGGTGCTGCGGTTAGAACCGATTTAAATAACGCATTGTCTGCAATCGTTAGTAACAATTCAAGCTCCTCCGAACCATCTACAAAATATGCTTATCAATGGTGGGCTGATACTACAACAGGTATTTTAAAAATAAGAAATAGCTCTAATAACGGCTGGGTAGAGTTACTTCAGTTAGATGGTACGTTAACTCTTGAAGATGGCTCAAACTCTACTCCTGGACTAGCTTTTCGAGATGATCTCAATACAGGTATATTTTCAAGTGCTGCTGATACTTTCGATATAAGTTGCGGAGGAACAACTAGGGGTAGTTTTAGTTCTTCTGGATTAACTGTTACAGGAAATGTTACTGGAACAACTTTTGTAGGAAACATAGATGCGGTAGATGGAGATTTTGACGGAACACTAGAAGCTGATGCGATTACTGTTGCAGGAGTAGCTCTAAACACAGTGATAGCAGGGGTTACAGTTACAAATGCCACTAATGCTGCTCATGTTTCTGTTGCTGATAATGAGTCAACAAATGAAGAAAATAAAATTCCATTTATTGAAGATGCCTCTGCTACAGGTAATGTAGGACTTGAATCTGATGGTGATTTCTCGTATAACCCTAGTTCTGGAACGGTAACTGCAACTGCTTTTAGTGGTAATGGAGCTAATCTTACAAACGTAAACGCTGCAACATTAGACAGTGTTGATTCAACTTCATTTTTACGTTCAGATGCCACAGACAGTGCATCATCTACAATTACATTTTCTGGTGGTATTGCTGTTGAGGGAAGAGCAGGATCACAAGTTTCATCTGTTTCAAGTGCCTCTACAATTACTTTAAATTTTCACGATGGTCCAAATTTTGCAGTTACGCTAGGAACTAATGCTACTTTTGCTTCTCCAAATAATCAAAGCACTGTGGTAGGACAAGCAGGGTCTATTTTTATCACACAAGACGGTACAGGTTCAAGAACAGCCTCATTTAACAGTGTTTTTAAGTTTGCTGGTGGAACTGCTCCTACACTATCAACTGCTGCAAATGCAGTGGACAGAATTGATTATATTGTCAAAGCAAATACAGAAATTCACGCTGTTATTACATTAGACGTTAAATAAATGGCAATTATTCCTGGAAAAAAGAACTTTACTGTTGATAGAAGAGCAGATTTTCCTATCAAACTAACATTCAAGGATTCTACTGGTTCTGCTATAAATTTAACTGGATATACTGTAGCTGCACAGGTTTACGATGAATCACGAACCACAAAATATGCAGATTGGACAGTAGCTTACACAGATAGAACTAATGGAATTGTTGATATTTCTTTATCTGATACTGATACAGCAAATTTTACTCCAAGTATCTTGTTTTATGACGTATTATTAACAGAACCAGGTGGTAGCAAAAACTATTATTTAGAGGGTAAACTATTTATAAGTGAGGGTTACACAGCATGAGCAGTCCTAATCAAATTACAGTTAGTCAGGTTTCTGACGTAACTACAGTTGAAATTACTACTCAAGGTCCACAAGGCCCATCAGGTAGTATAAGCGGATTAAACTTTGATATTACTGGCAAAGTTGACAATGCAGTGCTGTATTATCACGCTGCTTCTGATACATTTAAAGCAGATAACACAACAACCAAGCTCACACTTGTTAATGGAGGTAATTTTTAGGCCATGTCAAATACTATAAGAATTAAAAAAAGATCGGCTTCTGGGAGTGCTGGAGCACCATCTAGTTTATCTCCATCTGAATTAGCTTTTAATGAAAATGATNTAAAATTATATTATGGTTTTGGTGATGATGGATCTACTCCACCAAATGCAAGTTCAATAATAACAATCGGTGGTTCTGGAGCGTTTTTTAATAAGACAGATACTAGAACTGCAAATACTATATTATCTGGCCCTACAACTGGAAGTGCTGCTGCACCTACGTTTAGGTCACTTGTTGTTGCAGATATTCCAACGCTAACAGCATCAAAGATTAGTGATTTTGATACACAAGTTAGAACAAATAGACTTGACCAACTTGCATCTGCTACAAGCACTGTTTCTGGAGTTACACCCACTGCTGATGCTCATTTTGCAACTAAGGGGTATGTTGATTCTGTCTCAGAAGGATTAGATGTAAAACAAAGCTGTCAAGTAGCTACAACTGCAAACATTACTATTGCAACAGCTTTAAATAGTGGTGATTCTATTGACGGAGTAACTCTTGCAAATGGAGATAGAGTTCTTGTTAAAGATCAAAGCACAGCTACACAAAATGGAATTTATGTTGTAGGAGATACACCAGTAAGGGCTGATGACTTAGCTGCTGGGGCTGATGCTGCTGGTGCGTTTACTTTTGTTGAGCAAGGATCAACTAATGCGGATATAGGGTTTGTTTGTACGAGTAACAAGGGATCAGCGGTAGTGGCAACGAATAATTTATCATTCAGCACATTTTCTTCAAGTGGTAATGTGACCGCTGGAGATGGTTTAGATAAAAATGGAAATGAATTAAGTGTTGACCTCAAAGCAAATGGTGGTTTAGTTATTGAATCAACTGAATTAGCTGTTGATTTAGCTGCTAGTTCGATTACAGGAACTCTAGCAATTTCTGACGGTGGAACAGGTGCTACAAGTGCAAGTGCAGCTAGAACAGCTTTAGGACTTGCTATTGGAACTAATGTTCAAGCCTATGATGCAGATTTAGATGCTTTATCTGGTTGTCAATCGGGTGGAGCAGCAGCTTTAGCAGCATTGACATCATCTGAAATTCAAATTCTTGATGGTGCAACAGTATCAACTTCTGAACTTAATAAATTAGACGGTGTTACCAGTAGTACCAGCGAATTGAATATTCTTGATGGTGTAACAAGTACTGCGAGTGAATTAAATGTTTTGGATGGTATTACTTCTACGACCTCTGAATTGAATCTTATGGATGGTGGTACTTCGGCTACTTCAACAACCTTGGCAGCAGCAGATAGATTTGTTTGTAATGATGCTGGAACGATGAAACAAGTTGCATTATCTGACCTAGTTACATTTTTAGAAGATGAAAGTGCGTCTAGCTTCAATATAGACGGTGGAACTTACTAGACCATAGGAGGTAAAAGCCAATGGCTAATCAGATTCGATTAAAAAGAGCAAGTGGAAGTGACCCTAGTGCTAGTGATCTAGCAACAGGTGAATTAGCAATACGAACCAGTAATTGTAAGTTATTTAGTAAGAATGATAGTGGTTCTGCGATTGGCATAGTAGCTGGATCGGCTGATACTCTGACAACAGCAAGGACAATAGCTGGAGTCAGTTTTGATGGATCGGCAAATATTTCACTTAATAACAACGCTATTACAAATGGTGCAGGGTATTTAGCTAATATTGTCAGTGATACTTCGCCTCAACTTGGAGGTAATTTAGATGTTCAATCAAATAAGATAACTACAGCGACTAGCAATGGTAATGTAAAAATCGAACCAAACGGCACTGGAGTTGTTGAAGTCAGAGGTGCTGGAGGAAATGATGGTGCTTTAATGCTTAATTGTTCAGCACAAAGTCATGGTATTAAATTAGTATCTCCAGCCCATAGTGCAGGGCAATCTTATACCTTTATCTTTCCTGACAATCAAATTGCTGCTGATAAATATTTAAAAGTAAAAAGTATTTCTGGTTCTGGTTCAACTGCCAGTGGTCAACTTGAATATGCCTCACTTGATGCTAATGATTTAGGTGAAGGAACTGTGCCTGATGCAAGATTTCCTTCTACGTTACCAGCACTTAATGGATCAGCACTTACCAATTTAAACGCAGATAATATATCTTCTGGAACTATTTCTGCTTCAAGAATACCAACACTAAACCAAAATACCACTGGATCTGCTGCAACTTTAACGACAGCAAGAACGATTGCTGGTGTATCTTTTGATGGATCTGCAAATATTTCTTTGAATAATAATGCGATTACCAATGGTGCTGGCTACATAACTGCAACTCTGACCAACGAGCAAGTCCAAGATATTGTTGGAGGTATGCTTACTGGTAATACTGAAACAGGTATAACGGTAACTTACCAGGATGGCGATGGCACTATAGATTTTGTTGTAGGAACACTTAATCAGGACACTACAGGAAATGCTGCAACTGCAACGGCTCTTGAAACTGCACGAACCATAGCTGGTGTCTCCTTTGATGGAACCAGCAATATTTCACTTAATAATAATGCTATAACAAACGGTGCTGGCTATATAACCTCTGCTGATGGAGGTAATGCAGCGACATTAGATAGTATTGATTCAAGTCAATTTTTAAGATCCGATACTGCTGATTCAGCTAGTGGAATACTTAGCATTTCTGCTGGTATAGATTTTGGTGCTGACGCAAGATGTACTGCTGCTCTTTCATCATTATCTGATGGATCGACAATCACTGTAGATTTTAATTCTGGAATACATCATACTGTGACTTTAGGTGGGAACAGAACATTTGGAGATCCAAGTAATACAACAACTTGTGTAGGACAATCAGGGTCAATTTTTATTGTTCAAGATGGTACAGGTTCTAGGACAGCATCATTTCATTCAGATTATAAATTTATTGGTGGAACAGCACCAACTTTATCGACATCAGCTAATGCCGTTGATAGACTAGATTATGTGATACGAGCATCAGACAATGTTCATTGCGTTCTTTCTTTGGATGTAAAATAAATGGCTTTATTTGATTCACCGAGAATAGGAGCTTCAGGAGTAAGCACAGGTTATGAAATAGAACGTAGTATAAGATTAAATCGTTCTGACGATTCTTACTTTGAAATAAGCAGATCAAGTGATGGTAATAGAAAAAAATGGACTTTTAGTACTTGGTTAAAAGTTGCAAATCATGGTGACGATTTAAGAGGAGTCATTGCTTATAATGGAACAGGTAACAACAGAGAAAATTTAGCCTTTGGTTCAAACGGTAAACTTCAATATCAACTAAGAGTAGGCGGGTCAACAAAAGCTCTTTTAGCTACTACGGGTGTATTTAGAGATACAAATGCCTGGTATCATATTGTATTTATATGGGATAGTGATAATGGGACTTCTGCTGATAGAGCCATAATTTATATAAATGGTGTAAGACAAGATATGACAACATATACAAGTGTAGCGTCAGGAGCATCCACTTATATAAATTCAACCACAACTCATTATATAAACCATGATGCACATTGGGGGGCTGGAGATTATACTTTTGCTGAAACATATTTTATAGATGGACAGGCTTACGATCCTACATATTTTGCAGAAACCAATTCTGATACAGGAGAATGGAGTCCAAAGAAATATACAAGTGGATTTTCTGGAAATAGTTTTTATTGTAATTACAGCGATAATTCTGGAAATACTTCAACAACCATAGGTAAAGATTCAAGCGGTTTAGGAAACAATATTACTCCTTTTAATGTTTCTGTAAGTGCTGGAACGGGTTATGATTCACTTACTGATACTCCAACAAATAATTTTCCAGTATTTAGCCCTTTATATTCATTTAGACAATGTGGTGGTTCTACTTCATATTCTCAAGGTAATCTAAAATTAAATACATCAGCAGGAAGCTCAGGTGGCGAGTTATATCCATTTGGCTTTGCCTCATTTGGCATAAGAAGCGGTAAATGGTATGCAGAATTTACTTGTGATACAGGCAATGCTGCTGTTGGTGTCGCACATACGGGACAACTAGATCGAGACGTAACAACTAATCCTTATGGAGCAGCAGCAAGTACTTCAATAATTTATACATCTAGAGGAGAGGTAAGGACAAATAATGGCTATGCTTCGCAGTCTGCTCCTACATATTCAGGTTCAGATGTAATTGGTGTTGCTCTAGATTTGGATAATAATAAAATATACTTTCATAAAAATGGTTCATATATTAACTCAGGAAATCCTAGTACTGGTTCAAATGGATTTACTTTTGGAAGTGTACCAACTGGTGTGTCTGGAGATTTTATTTTTTCCTGCGGTTCTGATGGTGTTCAAAGCATAGGAATTTTTGGAAATTGGGGACAAATAAAAACAGCTAGTACATCATATTCAGATGCAGGTGGTATTGGAAGTTTTAATTATTCAGTACCGACAGGATTTAAGGCAGTATGTTTTAAAAATATAAACGATCCAGTTATTGCTTTGCCAGAAAATCATTTTGATACAAGAACTTATACAGGTACAGGAGCAAGTAACACACAGACTTTAACTGGTTTTGATTTTTCACCTGATTGGGTTTGGGGTAAAAGTAGAACAACTTCATATAATCATGGGATGTTTGATACTGTCAGAGGAGCCACAAATCGTTTATGGCCTAACATAACTAACGCTGAAGCATCTAATAATGCTCTTACTGCTTTTACATCTGATGGTTATACAGTTGGAACTGATGCTTTTAATGAAAATAGTCAAGTTACCTGGAACTGGGAGGCTGCTGATTCAAATACCACAAACACTGACGGCACAGTGAGTGCAACAATAAGAGCAAATACCACAGCAGGGTTTTCTATCTGTGCATGGACAGGCACAGGAAATAATTTAACTGTAGGTCATGGATTAGGTGTAAAACCAGCATTTTATTTAGTTAAAGCAAGATCAGGAAGTTCTGGATGTGATTGGTTTGTCTATCATCATTTTTACGGTGCAACAAAAAATATAAGATTTAACAGAAATTATGCAGTTTCTTCAGCATCTGATTTGTTTAATAATACTGAACCTACGAGTTCTGTTTTTTCAATAGGAAATAGTAGTTGTATAAATGAAAATGGTGGTACATATATTACTTATGTATTCGCTGAAGTTCATGGTTATAGTAAATTTGGCCGATATTTTGGAAATGGAAACAGCAGTGGTGCGTTTATTGACTTAGGTTTTAAGCCCGAACTCATAATAATTAAAAACACAACTAATACTCATAACTGGAGGATGCACGATTTAACAAGACAGCCTCAAAATATGCCTAGTAGCACTGATGGTCACTTATTAGAACCTAATAATTCAGTTAATGAAACAAATGAGTACGATCTTGATTTTCTTTCAAACGGTTTTAAAATAAGAGTTAATAGAGTATATTCGAACAACACCGATTCTAATTTTGCCTATTTTGCTTGGGCTAAAAGTCCATTCAAATATTCAAGAGCACACTAATTATGGCATTTAAGTTAAACGGAAATCCATTAGCAGTTGATGTACCTTTCACAGTTGGTACAGGAGAAGATGCTGTTAATTATCCTGCAAATTGGTTAAGACTTTCTACTGCTGAAGAAAAAACAGCAATAGGTATCACAGAAGTTGCTGATGACCCTGTATATGACCAACGATTTTATAAAACAGATGGAACTGCTAAAGAAATTAATGATGTTACTGAAACCATAGATGGAGTTGAAATAACAACTTTAGGTCTGAAAACTTTATTCAAAGTTCAAGAAAAAGAAATTGCAAAAAATTTGCTTAACCAACACGATTGGCAAGTTGTAAGAAAAGCTGAAAAAGGTACAGCAATGGATTCAGCAGTAGTTACATATCGTGACGGAATACGGGCAGCTTATACAACACGCAAAACAGAAATAGAAAACTGTGCAGATACAGCAGCTTTAGTTACTTTGTATGGTTCAACAGAAAAAGATGGAGTTGTTACACCAAATATGACGCAATATCCAGAATTTACAGAATAAATGGAAAATTTAATTCAGAAACAAATACTTGAATGGAAAGAAGAGCTTGATAAGCAAATAAAAATTAGAGATAATGCTCAAAAAGTTGTAATAGAAACTAATAAAACTATTTTGATGATTGAGGGCGGTTTACAGGCGAAGGAGTCATTATTGAGGAAGATCGAGCAAGAATCCCTGCCAACAGGTACAGTGGAGTTAGGCCAACCAACAAAAAGAAAACCATCAAAGTAATTGGTGTAAGTGCTTTTAAAAATGCTTCTTTAATCATGTTTCAAAAAATTGCTAACGTCTTAAGTATTGTTTCATTTGTTATGGTAGCTTCCATGACTGCCACAGGAGTAATAGGTTACAGGTATGTAACTTCTGAAAATTTCAAGTCTCAAGTTATGAATGAGATTCTTGGTAACGTGCAAGGTATGATGCCTAAATTATTAGATAATGGTTTGCCTAAAATGACGGGTCCATCTATGCCTATTATTAAATGAAATGTTATTGGTGCGATAATGAATTAATTTGGGGTGGTGATATTGATATAGATGAGTCTATGCCAACTTATCCAGAGTTTTCAGTAATGACTAACTTATCTTGTCCTAAATGTTTTTCAGAAGTAGAAGTATTAAAGAAAAGAGATGCATTTGACTAATGATTTTTGGTTTTATAAAAAAACTAATAAAATATTATGTAGATAAACTTGTGTCTTGGTTAAGAGTAAAAAAACTACAATTTGAATTGGATAATGAGATAAAAAAGTATCACGATAGTTTTGAGAAAAAAGAAGAACCTAAAATAAGAGAAGTTGGAAAGTTTGGAGAAGATGGATGGTCTATTTCTATAGGAGATATAAAGGATGGAAATACCAAAGATTAGTGTAAACAGGATTGAGATTCATAAAATACCGATATGGAAGCCTAACGTACCAACATTAAATAACATAAGTAAACCTATAGTTGATATTCCTGGTTGCGTAAGGGTACATAGAAATAATCTTACAAGTCTTATTGATAGTGATAAAGATGAATATGGCACATATACAGAATGTGGTAATTTCAGTATTCCTAGTTTTGAACCTCTACAGTACAACCCCAACGAATTTGTATATACGCAATCAGAAACCCCCCAAAATCAAGAACAAGAGTTTGTCCAACCTACAGTAGAACCTCCAAAATACGAACCAAAGAAAAAGAAAGATGACCCTCTTTTTGTTGCTTGCCCTGGCAAAAAAGATCAAAGAGTAGGAGATTATCGTAACGAATTTAAACTGGAGCGTGTCATCGGGCATGAAAGAAGCGAAGATGGTAGTGAATGTATAACTTTGTATGAAAGTACTAAATTCATCGAGCAATACATACCGAATCCTCCACAGCTTGTTAGCACTGCTGTTATTGCTACTGTTGCTGCCTCTAC
>FUFK010044810.1_pt1 | contig 18151 bp, 8 predicted proteins | sample 1021851 | NCBI WGS metagenome assembly FUFK01 (sample SAMEA51879418, study PRJEB19060) | metagenome
CACCTAAATTTAATTTTGCAATCTGTCCAGTTGAATCGTAATATAATACATCTCCTCGTGTTCCTGCATNTNTATTTGTTCCTGCTAAATCTAGAGTTGAACCAGCAGCGTACGTGGTCACACCAGTGATGTTTAATCCACCACTAACCGATAAGTTATGGGACTCAGGTATCGTAACCGTTGTAGAGGTTCTCGATTTAATATTATCTACTCTTAATGTTGACATACTGTTATTCCGCTATGGCAAAAAATGTTGAAACTATTTATATAACAAGGACGGTGCCCTCAGTTACATCGACTGTGACACCACTATCTATATCGAGAGCAACGTCTGTCTGAAAGGTTGTAGGTATTTGTGAGTATGCTACTCTTTGTTTACCTGCTAAAGTAATTGATGTAGTTATCGCTGCTCGAATATTATCATCGAATCCAGCATTTTTTTGTAAATTTGTTCCTTGGTCAGGAGTTGTAAAAAAGTTCATATCAAAATCAGTCTTATCAGTTACCACTAACATCGCATCATCATCTATATTAAGAGTGACACCAGTATTGATTGGCACATCTCCATCCTCATGAGAAAATATTTCAAATATTTTTCTCGGTCTTCCAACTGTGGTATTTTCTGAAAATCCAGCATAATGTACAAATAAAACTTTGTCAATGTCTACATCAGCTTTATAAAACTGTGAGGCAGTAATAATCCCAACACGATAATTTGATGTGGTGTTCAGACCACATCGATCAATTCTTGTTAGAGATTCTAAAGTCATTATACTTTTTAGTTATTTATTGTTACCATTGTTGATAAAGTGTTGATACTTCACTTGAAGTTAAAACACGATTATATAATCTCATATGAGCCATCTTACCTCTCCATCTGTATGAACTAGCATTACCTAAGAGTGAACTATGTTGACCCACAAGTAGATATCCACCAGTGAAACTAGCACTACCACCAACTGTCCCCGAATTTATAAATGAACCATCTCTATAATGTTGGACAAGTCGATTGCTATGATTATATGTGACCACCAGATGATGCCAGTTGCCAGTGAGAATACTTCCCGATTGTATAATATCATAACCAGAGACACTTCTCCATTTGGGTGCGTTTGCAGATTCGTTAAAGAAAGCCCATCTAGTATTCACAGTTCCTTCGGAAATAATCCATTGGTTTTGAGTACCTGATGTTTTAACCCAAACACTGATTGAAAGTCCAGTAAATCCTGATGTTGCATCTATATCAGTAAAACTATTTGATGAAGATTTAAGATAATGATTTCCATCAGCAGTTCCAAAATCAATACAACCACTAAATTTAGTTTCAGTTGTATCATCTGTAATTGTTCCATTCACAGTTAAGTGTTGACCGTTTCCACTTACGTCATTATATGTACTACCACTTCGAGATGCAGTTGAAAATGGCCAGTATGCGAGTAATCCACTTGTGGGTGCTGCTTCTAATAATCTAACTCTCTTCCAAGAAGAACCATCATAAAACTCAAGATTTCCAAGAGAACTATTGAAACGAAGTGCACCTGTGGTATTCACTCTCTGTGCTGTGGTTCCAGAAGGTAAAACAATATGTCCAGTAGAGTGGAATGTTGTATTTCCAACATTGTTAATACTCATTCTTAACACACTATCATCATAAATTCCAAATCCATCTGAACCAGCAAGACTACCTATCTGGTGACTTCCCCACCCACTATTATCAAAATGAATTATTGATTTATTCGATGCTTGTGATCCACTCCAGTTAGTAATATAAAGTGCTGGAGTTGTTGTACCACCATTACCCATGACACATACTGCTACATCAGACCCAGCTGCTGTTCCAACTCTTAATTTACTTGAAGAGTCTCCTGATGCTTGATTATTTGTTCCAATATTTACCGTTCCGTTTGATTTAATGCGAAGTCTTTCTACAGCATTTGTACTAAATGACATATGATTGCTACTATGATTATAATCAATCACACCCCTATATTCATCACCACCAGAAGTTCCGTCAGCGAAGAATATATTTCCATTACTACTAGTTCCTGAACGAATGGTAATACCGCTGTGCCCACTAGTTGATACAACTAAATCATCTGCGTTAGCATTTCCCTGTGGGGTGCTTGTTCCGATAAGAAACTTACCTGCTGATGTAATGCGGACTCTTTCCGTTCCACCAGTTTGAAGTAAAAGAGTTGAGTTGTTTATATTACCTGATACATTTCCATCAAAGGTTGTTGCGGTTAAAATACCTGCTTGCCCTAATTGAATATTACTTCCAACATTTACAAAATCTCCAAATACACCGTTGTTTCCTGATATATTTCCTGTTACGTTTCCATTTAATGTAGTTGCACTTATAGTTCCATCAAAATTAAATCCAGACAAAGAATCAATAAGACCATCTGTTGCTGTTATTCTATCGTTGTTGTTAACACCACTGATTACTATTGCCATTATCTTTTTAGTTATTTATAGCTCCGCTGATAACCAAAACTGATCATTATTTCTATCAATAGAAACTGTTCCACTATATCCAGTAGTTGATGATCCTGATATTGTAAAATTCATCATTTGAACACTATGTGCATGTGCAGGAGAATAATGAGTATGTGCAGCTGGGGAGAAGGCAGTGATATCATATTGATCACGAGGTTCAATGTTTATATTTGAAAGAGTACCACTCCTTGTAAGTCCTTGTGATACTCTTGCTCTCATTGCCACTGGATGATGAGCAGCACAATGAAAAGTTGTTGCACTATTCCAAGAACCAGATGCTAATGTACTAGAGCAGTAAAAATAACGTTGACAACGTTGGAGTTCATATTGAATTGGTATATGTTCATATTCAGTCGCAGTATCACCGATTTCTAATTGAATGCCCGTAATCTGCCAAGATCCATTTGCAGAATCAGCAACATTTTTTGCACCAGAAAATCTATAATCATCACTCGAAACCCAAGTGCTTGTTGCAGCACCTTGATGATTGCCACCAGAACCTAAATCCCAAATTACAGCTAATCCACCACCAGTACCTGTTTTTGCCCAAGTTCCAGAAGTATCACCAGGAAATGTTATCGTTTTTCTTTCCCAAGTATTCGCAGAACTTATGCTATAACTTTTAATATGAGTTCGAGTAGTATTTCCTGGATAAACACCCCCAGTGAGATTTCCCAATGCAACAGCCCAAGTTGATGATGCATAAGATGATTTCACATAGAAAGATAATGTAACAGTCTTTGCACTTGATGTTCCAAAAGCAAGTCGAGCAACGTTAGTCGCCTCAATTATTTGTTGAAAGAAAGTGTAATTTGAATTACTAGGATTAAACTGATTACTATCATTAGTAACTTTAAATGAATAAGCAAACCCATCAGGTGCATCAGTCACACGTTGTCTTGCAATATTTGATGCACTTGGAGAAGCCATTCTCCATCTATCAACAACACCATTCTCCACTCCATTTACTATACCATTACCACTATTTGCTTTTGTAGAAGAGAGATTTTCAAATCTTTGTGAAATTAAAAATTCACCGTTTTCAATTATATTACGATTCGGTGCAGGTCCAACAGGTCCACTAGATCCAACAAAAGAAGTTGCAGTTAAGATACCTGTTACAACTGCACCTGTGCTGGCAGTTTCAAATTTTTTGCTACCACTGAAGAATAATCGACAACTACTGTTAGGTACAAACTGAGCAAGAGCTTGAGTAGCATATGTGAATAGATGTGATGCTCCAGAAGAGTAATAATAATTATGACCTCCGTGAAATATACGAAGATCTCGACTATTTCCGATTTCAACTCTTCCACCACTTGATTCATTACCATCGGGTACTCTTACATATCCATCTACATCTAAATTTCCATTTGCATCAATGTTACCTGTAAATGTTGATACACCCGTGACTGCAAGTTGAGTTGATGTTGTTGTTCCTACAATATTAACACCTGACTTAGTTGTTCTTAATCTTTCTAAGATAATACCAGCACCGTGATTGTGATATAATCTTGGTCCTCCTCCTTCATTCCCATCGGTGACTGGACTGTAAAACAGTGTAACGGATCCATTACCATCATAACTTCTTATACTAAAATTATTTGAGTGAATTTGAAAATGACTACCACTACCAGCATTTCTTAAATAGGAATGACTTGGATCTGAGATTAGACTTAATCGATCATTAGTTCCAAGATACAATCTATTTGTTCCACTTTTGATATGAACGTCTTTATAGAATGTTGTTATACCTGCGACTTCTGCCTGACCATTTGTTTCAATTGTGACACCAGTTCCAACTTGGATGCCTTTAGTAGTAGTCTGTATTTTTTCATCACCACTATAATATAGAGATACCTTATTATTAGGTATCGCTGATATCATATGTTTAAAAGTATTACCTATATTTGAAGCAATTGAAAGATTTCCACCTTTGGTTTGGAAATGAGTGGTTCCACCTGAATCATAGTAGATATAAGAACTACTAGAACTACCAAAGTTTATTCTTTGTTGGTTATTTAATTTAATACTATTTGCAAAAGTTGTAACACCAGCGATGCTTACGTTGTCTAAGTTTGTATGACCATCTACATCTAAGTCTCCGTTTATATCTGCTCCTGTTGCTGTAATAATACCTGCGTTTCCTAATTTTATATTACTTCCAACCGCTATTTGACCACCAGATACATTTATACCATTTCTCGCTGTAATTAATCCAACTGAATCTATACTCGTTACATCCTCATAAGTCAACACACCACCAACTGACAAACTACCACTAACATCTACATTTCCATTAATATCTAATCCGATAGAAGTTACGATTCCTGTAGAGTTTATATTATGTGTATCGTAATTTTCGTTGGGTTTGATGACACCCTTTGTAATTCGGGTAATCGCCATCTTATGTAATCTCCATTATTGTTAATGTTGCATCTATACTGTTATTGGTATCACTATTAACTGTAATTGTATCAGATGTTTCCATGACAACTTTATTTCCACTCATAAATTCAAGCGATGAACCTTGAGGTATTGGAACATTTTTTAAAACTTTTACATCGTCTGCCGAAGGTCTTGTAATTCCTACTCCAACTAAAACACCAGAACCTGAAACGTTTGCAAGTGTAATACCAATCACAACTGTTGTAGTTGCACTTGGAACAACATAAACATTCTGAGTTGTGATACCCACATTCGCTTTTGTTTTTAATTTGAAGGTATTTGCCATTTTTTGTGTTTATCCTAAAGCGATTGCAAGTGCTGTAGCATCATCGGTAGTAGCACCTACAATAGAGACACCATTAACTTGTACATCTGTATTGCTATTTATCACACCGTGAACATCTAAAGCGTAAGATAAGGTTGGTGCAGTCGTGTTTATTCCAACTGAATTTGCTATACCAACCTGACCTGACGAGTCATCGACAGTTATAAAATTTCCGACTTGTGATAGTTCTCTGTTCTTTGCCATATTATTTTTTAGTTATTTATCCTATGAGATAGCCTTCAAAAAATCTATAATCACCTCTAACATTCATTGCAGTTCCACCAAATTGAGTTATATACACTTGAACGTATTGGTTTGCAGTCAGATAAAATATTGCTGAATTTTCAACTGAAGCAAAGTTACCACCGCTTGGTCTGGGCATCATTCTCTCTCTACCTTGTGTTGTTCCATTAATTTTAAAATCCAAGAAACAATAAGTAAATCCTGATAAATTAGAATCAAACATACAAGTCGCATGGAAGAAATAATATCCAGATACAGGTGCAGTAAATTTGCTTTGACCTGCAGTTGGATCGTAATTATTACCACCATTATCAAATAATTCTGATGTGTAATCAATATGAGTGCCTGAACCTGCTGTATGAGTTGTAACTCCTTTTGCAGCAAAGCAAGGTTTGGTTGGGTTTGTATCATACTTACCATCACTAATATAAATGTTACCAACCATTCCACTGTGAGATGTACACTGATAAACTAATGATGATGGAGAATCAAAAGTTGGTGCAAAATCAATATTACCTGATGCTGCTCCGTTGTTTGTTACACCTGTGCTATAGGCTGAACCACCGTTAGATACACGAATTTGGAAAGGATGTGAACCACCTGAATTATTAATAAAACGATATTTCTGTCCTCTCATCAAGTATAAATCTGGGTCATCTGCTGTGCTTACAACTCCATTACCCTCAAAACGATATGCAGTAGTTCCATTTGCAGTGACCTCATACACAACTTGTATGTCAGATTTAGTTGGATCTACTGTAGGTAGATTTGTAAGAGATGCACCTGAACCTGAGAACGTTGTTGCAGTTACAACACCAGCATTACCAAGATGAATATTACTACCAACACTAATAAAATCATCGACATCTACACCAGATCTTGCTGTTATAACACCTACAGAATCTATATTAGTTACATCTTCATATGTCAATGTTCCACCAATAGAAACTGTTCCAGTCACAGAAAGAGTTCCACCAATGCTTACGTTTGTACTAATCGCTACATTGACAGCATTTAAATTTAAATTGTTAGGACTCTCAATCGTTGGTGTTCCTGACGCACCAATCAGATTAATCTCCTTTACACCAAAACCCTTTTCTGCCATTATACTTTTTGATTATTTATGTGAGTGAATATGATATCCCTGAAAGTATCAAAGGTTTATCAAGATATCTACCTTTCATCGCATCAAAATTATGTTGAACATCAGATGCTGTGAGTCCTCTTGAATATATACGTACTGCAGCGAATTTACCATCCCAATAAAATCCTGCAGGACTAATAGTCCTATATCCAATAGAAAGTCCAGAGAAATTATGAGTAGGACTACTACCTGGAGTGTTAGTCCATGCTTGTGCTCCATTCAAGTATCCAGTAAGAGTATTACCAGACCTAGTAATTACATAGTGAGCCCATGTATTGTTAGATAGAGATCCAAAAGATTGACCGCCAGTTATAGTAGAATAATATATTATAGGACCATTATTAAATTGGAATGTCTGATCGCCAGGTGTAGACCAGATGTGATTTGATGCTGGTTGAACATCAGTCATCAACCAAGTTTCATATGAAAAATCACCAGTGAATGTTAGATTAGAATTAGTAGGCAGTTGAATATAATCATTACTCCCATCTAATATTAAATATCCTCCATTATCACTGCTGTAACCAGGACCACCAACTAAAGTTCCATTATTACCCTGTCCACTTGTATCAGTCCAAGTCGTACCACTTGTATAATTATTCCCGTCTAAATTAAGAACTAATCCACTTGTGATAATACTCTCACCACCAATAACACCAGCAAACGTTGGTTTTAAATTAGATGCGTATGGATTATTCAAAACTCTACGAGGTGCACCCCTTAAATTTCCACATCCTCTTATATTGTAACACTCATTTGTAATTGGTGCGTCAAATGATGCATCAACGTCATTTGCAAAGTAAGATGCGTCATTTATATCTGGGTATGGATCGGAAAGTTCAGTTGTCCCCATTGAAATTGCACCAGGTCCATTAGCAAAAAAGTTGTGAATGTCTTTTTGATTTAACTTTCGATTTGATTGTAATTCTAATGCTATTACTGAGCAAGCATTAGGTCCTGCCGAACTTGTGCCACCAAACCATGTATCATAATAATTTGAATCATCCTCTCTTGCATAATCTTCACCACTTGCATAGGAAGCAGCCATGGTGCTGTCAGCGGGTGCCCAAACATTAATCATCGGACCATTAGAGGAATAGTATACTTTTCTTATTGAATATTTCGTTGCACCTTGTTTTTCATCTGTTGGTTCAACAGAACAATCTAATGCACCAACTCTTATACTTCCTTTTAATCTTTCATCATCACCTGAAAATCCCTTTTGAACACCAAAAACACGATTAATATAAGTGGAATTATTACCATACCAATTGTTGTAATCAGGATCATTTTTGTCAGAGAGTTTTTGATTATTATTTCCAGCAGATGCGACTACAATACAACCAGCAGCGATTGCATTCTCTACAGAAGAAGATGTTGCTTGTCTAGTTGAGTCATCAGCTAGATACAATCCACTTCCACCACCACCAGCTAGAACTGTCAAATTTGGAATTTTGTAACGGTATAATCTTATACATCTTGCAGATCCTGAATTTGCAGGAATAATAGTATTTGAGCTATTTCCAGTGTATGTCTGAGTATTTCCTCGATATCCAATCGTATATGTTGTTCCATTAGAGTTTCCAGTTGAAGCATTTGCACCATATGAATTATTANTTAGAGTTGGATCAGCAACATCTTGTGCTATTTTTTTAGCATTATGAAATATCGTGCAAGCATCTAAAGCTGTGCTCGCATCAAGTATACCTCCAGCACTACCAAGATCAATTCTTATATTCCATAAGTTACATTCAAATGCTAGTCCGTGCCAATTACCTCCTATCTGTGATGCACAACAAGTTCCATGATTACTTGAAACTGCGTTTGTTCCATTTTTACTATGTGCGTGTATCCTTGTATATAAACTCGTTATTGATAGAGTTCCCAAACTTTGAAACTCTGTTGACCTTATTGAAGTATTTGACCACCAAGAACGTGCTCTTGCTTCTTGAGCACGAGTTCCGATGTTAACACCATCTATTGTGATTGTTTCTGTATATCCACTAAAAGCTGCTGGATCAACCTTATAAGGTCCGTCAAGTATCACATCTCTTACTCTATATGTTCCATCATCAGCAATAAATTCTGGATGTAAAACACTGACACCAGAGTCTATTATAACTGCATCTACCCCCTTTCCAGTTAATGAAAATAAAATATCGTCATTTACAGTGTCTGTTGCAATCCCTACTCCTTTATAAGGGAGAGATTTTTGTCCTCCATTCACAAAAGTATGAGACCAGTTTGATCTAATAGAGTTTGTATGTATTCTTGATTCAACACCTTCATTTCTTGTGAGTAATGGTTTATTAAATGCAACATTTTTTTTAAATTTAAAATCGAATAATGAACTTGGTTGCGGATATTTTTCAGGATTTAATAATACATTTTCAACTTTTGAGTGAGATTTTAAAATTTCTGCCTCATCATGACTCATCATATAGATTGAACTTCTTAAAGAAAAATTTTTATCATTAATACAATCTATTTTTCTATTTGGTATTCCATCAATTTCATTTTCATTAATAATGTAATTATGAACCTCTTCCCAATCCTCTGGTAAATTTACAATAACCAAGTACTGATCAATTGGATTAGGTCTATAATAATTTGAAGTAGTAACCTCATTGATATCTTCATCAAATTGGGATACGTCCATTACATAACCTCACGTTTTATTTTATAGGTTGTAGAACCAGAAATTCCAGATTCAGGAGTTGCTCTTAATAATATATTACCACTACTAATTGTAGCATCACATTGAACTAATAGTGATGAACTGAACATCACTGCGAACTGAGTTGAATGAATTGTTGTGCCATCTCTCATTGCTAAAAGTTTTTGTGTCTGGAAGTCACTTCCATTCTTAATGTATATTGTATACTCAACAACTAAATCACCACTACCATATCCAAATGTGTTGATTGTAGAAGGAGTTCCTGCACTTGCAGTGAATGTTCCTGAAAGGTTAGTTGTAATACCAACATCAGTTCCTCCACCTGTTTGATCATTAACCCATGCATAATCACTTCCATTCCAACTTAATATTTGTCCAGAGGATGCACTTGAAACATTAAGATGATTATTAACATCAGTATTTCCATAACTTCCTCCACCAGGTAGATTAGTTAAGTTAGAACCATCACCAACAAACGCTGTTGCAGTTATTATACCAGCGTTACCAAGATGAATATTACTACCAACACTTATAAAATCATCTATATCAGCATTTGGTGAAGATAGATTTCCACTTGAGTCTATATTTAAATTACCTGTAATATTTTGATTACCAGATGTAAGTGTTGATGAACCACTACTATAAAGTAAACCACCATGATCTTGAAGTTCACCACCAGATCCAGCAAGAACAACACGACCATCAGTTAAGTCTTCAACTTTAAATGTATTAGCCTGTCCACCTGCATTTATATCTAATAAACCACCAGTAGTGGTAACACCAGCGACACTTACATTATCTAAGTTTGTATGTCCGTCTACATCTAAATCTCCGTTTGCATCTATATTACCATTGAATGTTGAAACACCAACAACTTCTAATGTGTTTGTTCTTGTATTAGTAGTGCTTCCAGCACCAATACCTGTCAACTGTGATCCATCTCCAGTATAAGATGTTGCAGCGACAGTTCCTGTAACAGTTATGCCTGTGTTTGATGTTGATAGTTTTGGTGTATTATTCCAATTTAGAGTTGCTGCACCACCATTTGAAAATGTTGCATATGTTTGACCGCCAGCAGCGTTCTTTAAAATTAACGAATTAGAACGTATATCAGAAGCAACATTTATTGCACCAGTAAATGTTGATACACCAGCGACTGAAACGTTATCTAAGTTTGTATGACCATCTACGTCTATATCAACAAAGTCACCATTACCAGCGAATGTTGTAGCATTTATAGTCGATACATTGACAGTGTTTGCAAAGGTTGTTACACCTGCAACATTTACATTATCTAAATTTGTATGACCATCTACATCTAAATCATTTGCAATATTGACTACACCACTAATTGTGGAGATACCAGATCCACCACCTGTAGCAGTTATAGTTACGATACCAGAGGAAATAGGTGATACAGAAAGATTAGTTCCAAAATTAATTGTTCCTGCAGTACCAACTGTTGTGCCACCATTCTTGATCACAACTCCTGAACCAGAAGCAACGATACCAGTTAATCCTGAACCATCACCCTTAAATTGTGTTGCAGTTATAATACCTGTGATATTAACATTACCAGTTCCTGTGATTGACTTATTGAATAAATCTAAATCACCACCAAGTTGAGGTGTTAAATCCTCAACAATATTTCCAAGACCAAAAGCTCCACCGTAGTTTGATACAGTGTTATAAGCAACAAGTTCTACAATATCTCCAACAAAACAACCCACTGCCAACACAGTGCTAGTACCATTTGTTGCAGTAAATTCTGAATCAGCTAACTTTATTCCATTTACATATACATCAAGAAATCCAACTGTATATGCAAAATTAAATGTTGTTTGTCCTGAAGACGCTGTGAATGTATTTTTTGTTCTGAGTGATGGAAATGACCCCCAATCAAGACCACTTCCAGTTGACATCAAATATTCACCATTATTACCAGTTGTGCCATTTGCAGTGATAGAGGTATTAAATTTTGCAGTCCCGTTGAATTCTGCTGTTGTTGCAAAAGTTGTGACACCAGCGATACTTACATTGTCTAAGTTTGTATGTCCGTCTACGTCTAAGTCTCCGTTTAAATCTGAGTCTCCATCTATAACTAAACCATCTGCAACTGTATTACCAGTTACGTTGATTCCTGTATTAGTGGTGGCAAATTTAAGACTATTATTAAATCTTAACTGTACGTCTGAACCAGGATTGAATTCCGCACTTGTAGTACCATTATAGATATCTCGTATCCTTATCGCTTCACCTCGAATGTTTAGACCACCTGTGCTATTCTGAATTAATATGTTGGAATGATTATTATTGCCATCATAATATATCTGCATTGGTGCAACAGCAGCATCACCAATATAAAAACGTGATAAATTTGAATTAGAAGTTTGAGCACTAGGAAGTCTTATCTGAGCAGCAGTAACAATTCCAGAAATATTTGCGTTATCTAATTCTGTATGACCATCTACATCTATGTCCTTTAATATTTTTACAAGATTAGTGTGAGTGCTTAATACTTTATTATTATAACTACCATATAACTGAACAAAACCATCTGCACCAGTTCCACCTGACATTTTGTCAAATAAAACATAGGTGCCAGATCCACCATTACTTTGAATATATTTAAATCGTGTATAAGAACCACCTTGAATAGTTAAGGTTTTACCATGTGCGTTTGATGTATGACCAAAAAATGCACTATGGTTTCTAAATTCTATTGTACTTACGCTACCATTCCAACGCTGATACATTACCATTTCATCAGTACCTATTGATAGGTATTGACCTGTTGGAACAGCACTACCATAATATCTTGGAATGTTTAGTTGATTATAAACTGTTGCGATACCTGCTATCTGTGCATTACCATTATTGTGAAAGGTATGACCAGTTCCCACTCGTAAAGTACCAACAGCAGTGGTGACACCTGCGATACTTACATTATCTAAGTTTGTATGACCATCTACATCTAAATCCTCTAGTATATTAATTCCTGTTGCTGTAGTTCCTAACTTTTTAGTTGATCCACTATGATGATATAAATTTGTTCCACCAGTTTCACTGAAACTAGCTAAATTATTATTACTTCTATCTCTTATTACAAGTCCCCTACTCTTAAGATACATCGAACCATTACCTGTATTCTGTATCATTACGTTTGCTTGGTCTTGAATGAATAAATTACTACCAACTTTTATACCACCACTACCAACAGACCCAGCTTCTATGAAATTAGTAAATGTAGCAACACCTGTTACTCTCATTCTATCTAATTCTGTGTGACCATCTACATCTAAGTCACCGTTTACATCTAGAGTAACAGCAGTCGTAACTCCAGTCACATTTAATGATGTTGTAGTCGAAGATGTTGAAACTAAATTTCCAATATTATATGTCTCAGTTCCTGTTCCAACTACACCATTGATTTCTCTGTTAACTAATTCTAACCAATTACCTGCGTGTGCAAAATATCCTCTACCTGTTGCGTGAACGTGAGCAAACATACCATGATAACTTCCAGCAGATGGAAGATTACCCATTGCAGCATATAATGATGGTATCTTATTCTCACCTGCTTGTGCTTCAATTACACCGCCAGTTACATCAATACCTGCCTGTGCTGTAATAATACCAGCTACACTCACATTATCTAAATTTGTATGACCATCTACGTCTAGGTCTGCATTTATATCTACTCCTACAGATAAATTTGAAAATCTTACTAGATTAGGTTGAAGACGAAATCTTTCCGTACCATCAACATCAAATTGTATAATACCATTTGAGGCAAATCCAAATCTAGTATTAGTATCATTAGGATTATTACCATAATGATATATGTAATTAGTAATACCAACACCAACCCCATCAAGACGAAGAGCTTCAGTTCTACCATTTGAATTATTAATATAAAATCGACTTGTATATGAGTTTAGTGAGAATACCTCTTTGAGTCCAGTTGAACCATCAGTAGTACGAAGTCGGAAGCCACCTAAATTACCAGCATTACCGACTGCTGGCATTAATTCTGCTAAAGTTCTACCATCACCTGCAGGACCAGCATCACCTTCATTTGGAGAAGTCCATTTTAATTTCCAAGGTCCTGTTGTATTCCAATTACCACCCCAAGTATTTTCAAGAACTAATTCTGGGTAATTATTCAGAGTTGTAGTAAATAAACTGGTTTGAATTCCTTGATATCCACCATGTTTCACAACGAATGGCATCATACCATCATTATTAGAACCTATTCCTTCTACACGAAATGATTTGAATACGGTTGTGATTCCAGTTGTATACAAGTCACGAGTAGTAAGACCATATGAAGTTGTCGTAGTAAATCCAGAAAGACTGGCTTGACCAGATACATCTAATTGTGCATTAATATCAACGTTTCCAGCAGTCGTAGTAACACCAGCAATGCTTACGTTATCTAAATTTGTATGACCATCTACATCTAAATCTTCATTTACAATCACACCTGTGTTTGATGTATATAATTTTCGACTACCATTAAATCTTAATTCCGCACTATTACCATTAACCTGTATGACTGAATTTCCTGCAGCATTTATTAATCTAGTGTCATCAGCTTGTATTCTTAATGTACCGCCTTTTATAAAGAGTGAACCTGTTCCCTGTTCTTCTATGTAAGAATTGGCTCCATCATGATATATTTCTAAATCCGCACTTCCCGCTGCGTTTCCAAATTGAGCTTTCTGATTATCAGGTAAGAATATTCCTGCTCTTGCAGTTACAATACCAACTGAATCAACGTTCTTAACATCTTCATAAGTTAGTACACCACCAACAGTTAAATTACCAGTAAAATTAGCATTACCAGTTAATGCCAATGTTGTACCATCAAAAGTAAGGTTGTTACTATCTTCTAATTCACCACCAGTTCCAGCAAGAACAACTCTACCTGAAGTTAAATCCTCTACTTTAAATGTATTTGCTTGTCCACCAGAATTAATATCTAATAATCCAGAAGTAGTCGTAACACCAGCGATGCTTACATTATCTAAGTCTGTGTGACCATCTACATCTAAATGTCTAGTAACATCTAAATCACCTGTAATAGTAACCTGTCCATTACTTGCGATTTTAAATCTGTCTATGCTACTATCAGCATCTTGAACCGTAAATGTACCATGATCATTTCTTATATTGAAATCATTTTCACTATCAGTATCAGCTAAAACGATAGTCGGGTGAGTTGAAAATATTTGTAATTGAGAAGTTGTTCTAATATAACCTGATGCTGTAACACGTCCAACTTCCAAGTTACCACTCATCGTGGTCATTCCAGATATGTTTACATTATCTAAGTTTGTATGTCCATCTACGTTTAAATCTTGGGTAATCGTTGTGAAACCAGCGATATTTACGTTATCTAAGTTTGTATGACCGTCTACGTCAAAATCCTTGAGAGCAAATACATTTCCAGTTAATGTTGTTACACCACTATTATTAATTTGTAATCTATCAACATTATTAGTGAGAAGTCTGAAGTAATGATGCCCACCAACTGTAAAAATAGAACCATGACTTGAACCAGCTTTGAATAAAAGTCCATTACCACCATCATTTCTAACAATTTGTATTTGTTGATTACCAGTGCCAGCAATGTCTAATCTATTACTTGGACTTGCTACTCCTATACCAATATTTGCTTCTGCATGAATATTACCAGTGGCAGTTGTAACACCAGCGATGTTTACATTATCAAGATTAGTATGTCCATCTACATCTAAATCTCCATTAATATCGGCTCCTGTTGCGACTGCTGTGCCATAAACAGTTACACCTGAACTATTAACTCTAAACTTTTCAGTAGAAGAAGAACCATTAAAATGATAAAGACCTACACCATTACCAACTGCAGATCCAGCTACAAGAAATCTGTCATTGTTTTGATTTCTTAATTCATGATTGACAGCATTTAAGTAGATAGATGCATTAGATAGATGTTTAAAACGAACGTTAACATCATCTATTATATGTAAATTGCTACCAACTTTTATACCATTATTTACACCACCTCTTGCTTGGATAAGACCATTTGCTGTAGTTGAACCACCAATAGATACATTACTAGCAAAGGTTGATACACCAGCAACACTTAAATTATCTAAATTTGTATGACCATCTACATCTAAGTCACCATTTATGTCTGCTCCTGTAGCAGTAACAATACCTGATACAGATACTCCCGATTGATTAAAACGAACTACCTCAACATTTGATGGATTTCCTACAGGAACTCCCTTGTAAAATATAAGATCTCCACTATCATAATATACGCTACCATTTCCACCAGCAGTTTGGTCAAAAATTAATTTAGGTGACTGTCCACGAAGAACGATTTGTGCACCAGCACCAGTATCATTAATAGCTAATGTTGCAGCGTTATTATTGTATATACTTGTTAGTTCTGATGTTCCAGACTTGTTTATTTTTACAAGATTATTAAATGTTGTTACACCAGCAACGCTTACATTATCTAAATTTGTATGACCATCTACATCTAGGTCTGCATTTAGATCAATATCATTACGGAATGTAGAGATACCACCTTGAGAACCAACATCTAAATTTCTTTCAACTGTTAAATCAAGGAATGAAAATGTAGATATACCCGATGTAGGTGCACCAGTTTGACCAATGTATCTGTAACCTACGATGTAAATATTATCAGTCTGAACACCAGAGGGGACATTAGTATCATTAAAATTGAGAACACCAGCAGAATAATCAAAGAACCAACCATCATTGTTACCTGAACCAGCAGCTGATAATTGAACTCCTCCTGAATTTGGATCTCCTCTAAAAACTTTAATTAAATATCCAGCACCAAACTGAGTATCAATCCAATTGTTTANTCTTGTNGATGATGNATNATTATAAGTTGANAAAGCAATNAAGGCACGATTATTNGCAACAGTGGANTCAACNGTCATTCGATGACCAGAAGNNGCAGCNAGNTATACTCTTACTTGATTTGTATCAGAANCNGGTGGTGTTGCNGGNATTGAGTCAGCTTCATTCCATACAGATGAATTTGCAATAATTAAAGGTGATGGAATCGCTTCAGCAAAACCTGCTTTCTTAGTTCCAGTTAACGTTGAGTCAACAGCAAGACCTGTCTTAGTCTTCGTAAAACCAAGTTTCTTTAATAGAAAATCAACCTTTTGTTCTTGTGATACTGCCACTTATGTTACCTCTATGTTGCTTGGAATGAAATTGTTGAAATTGACTGTCCAGAAGTCAATTTGAATCGAACCAAAATTTTATTATTTCCATTTGATGATGATTCTTCACCAAATACACAAGTGAAAGATCCACTTGAGCCACTCATCAATGAACCAAGAGCACAACCATTATCAGCATTGTTTGGATTACCTGCACCAGAATATGCATTTGACATGTCTGCCCATCCGTTTGTATTGCTCAATCCCGTTGTCCAAGTTGAGTTTTCTGGAAGACAGACAAAACAACCTGCATATGTTCCAGTAACATTTATCTTAAATTCAGATACCGCAGCTCTTGTTATGAGAACTTGGAAGTATTGTGTACCACTTCTACCTGATGATAAATTAGGACCAACAGGAAGAAATGTGAGGTAATTTGTTTGATCGTGTCTTAATGTTCCTCCTCTTACAATTGCTTCGTAAACAGCAGGGGTTGCACTTGAATTAAATGTAGATGAAACTGGTGTTGGTGTATCTGATCCAGCACCTGCATTTACACGAATTGCATTTCCAGATCCTGAACCTAAAGTTCCAGATATGTTAATATTATCTTCGTCTACTTGTGATGTTGTTGCTGTTGTTCCCATAATATTTAAACTTGTACTGAAACTAACTCTCTGATTAGTATGATTACCATAAGGTGTACTTACATCATACCTGTTAAAATGGTTTGATGAAATTGTGTTATGAATATTTCTTGGAACACCTGATATTAGTGTTGTTACACCAGCACCAACTCCATAATTTTGTGTTGGTGGATTAGTTCCTCCTGCAAAATCTGTATAATTTTTATTTCCTGTATTTGAAAATGCACTTCCCGTATTACTATCTTGAGTTACAAATTGATTTTGATTGTACATATCACCTGATGCATTAGTAACTGTCAATACATATGTGAATGTATTATTTGCTGATTCTGTATAGTGTGGGACACCAGATGAGAAAGCAACGGTGTGAGATGAACTTGATGGAGGTGTAACACCACTAAAAGATATGACAGGTGCACTCACTGTGCTTGGGTCTTCGTACCAAAAAGATTCATTAGTTGTAGCAGATCCATGAGTTAAAAATGCCTTATTAAATCCGTCTGGAGACGCTGCGTTAACTAATCTAACATCATATACCTGATAAAATGCTGCGTCTATTCCAGAATCTCTTGTCGATAAAGAAGCATCTTTATTATCACTTATAACAAGAGCACCGTTAGTTCCATTATTTACATTTGTATCCATCGTGATGCTTCCAACATTGGTAGCATTTACAAATCCAATAACTGTACCATTATCACCAGGTCCAACATCATTTATAGTGGCCGTGTTTACTGTGTTATCTGTATTTCTTATGTATTGTGTTCCTGCTGACGGTGCTGCACCACCTGTATTATTTGTTGGTGTAAACCCTGCACATAATCTACGAGTGCCACCATTTGCCTGTATACTCAGATTTAATCCATTAAATGTTGTAGGTGCAGCAGGGACTAACTTACCTAATATAAAATTAAGTTCGTTGATTGAATCTTTTGTATGGTCTGTATTGCTTATCGTAAACGCTCCTGA
>FUFK010041078.1_pt1 | contig 18150 bp, 19 predicted proteins | sample 1021851 | NCBI WGS metagenome assembly FUFK01 (sample SAMEA51879418, study PRJEB19060) | metagenome
ACATCTGCTAATTCATTCGGTATAAGTTTTCTAAATCGTTCTTTTAATTTACTACCAAGGCCATACTTTTCTCTTGGAACCACATTTGTAATCCCGCCTTTATTACGCAACTGTCTTGGCATTTTTGCTCTATTAATCATATATGTTAAATGTTGTTTATTTTAAAAAGGCAGGAATTTCACCTGAATTTACAGTATTACTCGTTTTTCACAAGTAAATCAAGACTATGTTGTAACCTCTCTAGGCTTAGATTGTAGGGCCGAAAGAACCACATGTAGTCTATTTGCTGTAGCTGCAGTCACTTTTAGTATCTCACTTTCTTCCAATACTAAAGGTGCTGATAATAATTCTGTTGTGCCATTTGCTGATATGGACTTTGTCTTAAATAAGCTAAATACATTNTCACTAGTATCAGTAATCGTTACCGTGATTGTATCTGCATTTCCAGAGTCCTCTGATACTAATATAGATTTTATGATAGCAGTGGTTGCCGTTGGCACTGTATATAGTGTCGTAGCAGATGTAGTGGTTANATCTACTTTTTTATTTACAAATGAATTAGCCAAAGAAAAAAGCCTCCGCCTCTGCNTCGTCTTTTAAATCTTGTTGATANGTTGTGTTTAATTTTTGCACAATACTATCTACATCTCTAACAAACGATTGTTGTATCTGTTGATCGTAATCCTCTGCTGGTTGTGTTAATGCTTGTACTATTCTAGCCATTANGCTTTTTTAACTCCTTTAATTTTTTTCTTATTTANTGATGCATAAAAAACCTGCTCACCTTTTTTCTTACCATATTGTTTTTTCATAGAACTCATTATCTTTTTACCTTTTTTATTTAATGGCATTATCTTCTACCATCCGGTTGATAGTCTATTCTAAATGTTCCTAATTTCCAAAACTGACTAGTGCTAGTATTTTCTACTTTTAAAGATATTTCTCTAGCTCTGGCACGTGTGTCTATTTTAGTTGAGTTACTAGTAATTGTAAATGGACCTAAAGAAGAACTAGCTTTTGTTTGATTAGGAAAATCTTTTAAATTTAATGTTACTCTTGCATCGCCTGTTTGTGATAAAAAATCTGGTATTACCCTTCTTATTTTCATCATAAACTCACCATCACCATTTAAACCTTGTGAACCAATGTCAAAACTACCAGACTCTATGTTTGCTGTAATAGCAGTTGTTTGTCCTCCTTTAACTTGATTTAAACCAGTTTCATGTTCGTAATATGTTGATGCACCATCTGTATTACCATGAACGTAGTTAACATCTGTGTCTGCTGTTTCTGCACTTGAGTCATATTCNGTTGCATGTGGTTTACCAAATATAGCGGAGTCTTCCCATGCTGTTCTAGCTAATGTGCCTGTAGTCCACACTGGTCGCTCAGGACTTGAGTCTAGATAATTGTATGCTACCATCCTGTTAACAACACCAGAACCTGAGTTTGGATAGAACCATATAACTTCACCAAATAAATTATTTAACCCTGCATTAATATGTTGTTTAGGTGTAGTGTTAATATCATCGTAAACATGATCTTCAACTAAACATGGTAATGATTCTAGTTTACCTGTGTATCTAAAGAAACCATTTTCTGACATCCAATAAGCTGTACCATCAACCTCAACAGCTGCGTTCTGTCCGATTAATCCACAGTTTGTACCAACCTGTTGAAATGAGAATGTAAATGGTGGACCAACAAAACGCATAATAAATAATGCAGTATCAGTCCATATGTAAATTGCATCACGACCTCTGATTGCTCCAACAAGTTTAGATCCATCTGCAAGTCTTTGTGTACCCGCAGTGTTGGTTGCACTTGGTGTATACGTGTTGATATCCTCTTGAGAAGAGAATCTTATAAACATAGGGTCTTGCGTAGATTTAGTTCCAATCGTTGTTTCTGTTCCAAAAAATATTAAGTGACGGTCTGGAGTAGATACTAAACTAAATGCCGAAGCAGTTGGTGCTCCTGTTATGATAGTCGCTCTTGTGTTGTTTGCTCCTGTAGGATTTGAGTCCCACTCAAAACTTTCACCGCCATTTATTGTAGCAATTAGTTTATTACCTAAATTATCTAAAGACCATAAACCTGGTGCAGTTACGATATCTCCTGATGCTGCAGCGTTCCATGCAAAGAAGTTTGATGCATCTGTTACTGTCGCTCCAGAGGAGTGTGTAGCTGCTGTTGTCCCTGATGCACCTCTTGTCAAACCAGATAAAGTCCCACTATTATCATTAGCTGTGTAAGTGATTAACTCGTTATCTACTAATACTGTACCTGATGATGGAAATGAAGATGAACTAGCCATTGTTAAACTTGTAACACTAGCGTTTATTGATGACGATAGTGTAGATGTAAACTGACCTGCTTGTTGCCCGCCCCATGATCCAAGACTCCAACCTGTAGATGCAACCTCAACAGCTGGTCCAACAGAATAATAATGTTGTACTCTTATACCACCGGATGTAGATGCACCCGATCCTGACTCATTAGAGTCCATCTCTATCGTAAGTGTAGTGTCTGTTGGTATTGATGTTACCATGAATTTNTTGTCATCAAAATCTGATGATGTAAAACCAGAATTGGTTATAGCAGTAAGATTGTCTAATAATATAATGTCAAACTTATTTATATTGTGTGCTGATGCAAAAGTTATTGTTACAGTCTTTGACCCATTAGTTGTACTAAATGCATTTGTTAAAGTTGTTGTAGATTTAATAGGGTGTATGTCATAAAATATACCACCAGAGTATGCATATAGAATTCTGTTTGTTCCTAAAATAGCGTACTTAATACCTGATGTATTTACAAAGTGATGAATAGCTGTTGCCCTACCTGTTATCTGCACNGATCCTAATTGTGACCAACCACCTATTTTTTCAGGTGTGCCATATCTAAAACGAACATTATCACCATTGACCCATTGGCTTTCACCACCTGTCGATGTAACTTGTTTATTAAATCCTGGTGCAAATTTTACTTTTTGTAACATATGATTCCATTATAATACTATTTTACAAACGATGGTAGACCCAACTTAGGTCTTCCGTCAAATTTGTTTTTATCAGCAAATGGGCCATTTACATGATTATAATGTAGAAATACTTGACCACAAATGTTACCCTCAAAAGGCTCTCGCCAATGTTCGAGTTCACAGCCACTATATACCAACATGTCACCTACTTCAAGCAAGAGTTTTTCACCTTTTGGAGCGTTAGGTTTATGTATTTCTTGGTATTCATCTACGACATTATTTGACCCTGTGGGGTCTATAAATATAGGCCAAGGATCTCCACCTAAATTAAGTGTTGTTGATATCTCACAAGAAGGTCTATCTTTATGTCTTCTTAATTTATCTCCTCGTTTGTAAGCTCTCGCATAAGAGTACGTAGGTATTAAATCTAAATTTGTATGTTGTTTCATAACTGGTAACATTTTCATCAACAGTGTGTCCATAACAAAATCACCGTAACATGAGAATGTATTTGGTATTTGTGTATCACCCCATGTTCCAAGTATTGAAGACTCAGCATGTATGTTGTTTTGATACATAAAATTTACCGCGTCTCTTTTAAGTAAAAAATAATTAAATATAAAATTAGCTAGTTCGTAAGGTAATGCATTTTTAATAATTTGATATTTTTTTATTTCGAACATATTAAACTATAAAACATTTTTGCATGAAATTAAATGATACAGATATTCTTATATCATTAGATTGATTAGGATCAACACAATGATTTAACCAAGATGGAAACATAATAAGTCTTCCTGGTTTTGGATCATAGCTTGCCTCTCTCCATAATCTTTGCGGTGGTTTACCTTCTTTCATTCTGGGTCTTACCATCAATGCTACAGATCTTGGATCTTCCATTTTTAATTGGCCAGAGTTTTCTGGTGCTTTAACATAATAGACACCAGACCATAAAGAGTTTGGATGTATGTGTGCTCTGTTCATACCACCTGGTGGATTAATGTTAGCCCACATATTACCTAAAAAAGGTTCACTATCTAAATGCTCTTCTTTGTATATCATGTGTTGTGCTTCATACAAAGCATCAGTTAATCTTTTGTACTCTGGTCTTACATGCATATCAGTTTCAGAATGCCAACCTTGTATATTTGTTCTAGTAATACCTTTGTCTTGGTTAGACCAAGCAATAATGTCTTTTTCTAATTGTACATTTAANGATGGATCGTTGTGGTCAAATATATAAATAGGTGTTGGAAAATGTAAGTCTCTCATTTAAATGGTGTCCCGCCAAACCACATAACTAAAGATTTTCTGTTACCTTTGATAACTGGTTTTACTCTATGTCTAATAAACGATGCAAAGAATACTGCATGACCTTGTTTTAGTTTTGCAATTTTACCTTCAGCCATCAACTCTAAATCACCACCTTCAAACTCAGATTCAGGTGACAATAAACAAGTCATTGATATTTTTCTTACAGGTGGTTCGTGTTGAAAGTTTACCTCATTATCAACATGCCAATCATAGAACCCTCCTTCAGGATACTCTGTGTACTGTGCCATTTCAGTTATCTGCATTCCATCAAAACCAAAATGATTTCCATTAGTTGCTTTCATCATTTTTTCAATATCTTTGTACATATCAACCATCTTTTTAAATGGTATCCAACTAATGTGAGAAGTTCTAGTTTTAGTATCTAGCACACCACCTTTAATACCGTGTTTATTTCCAACTTGTGCATCATTTTTAGGTTCAGCACGTCCAGCTTGAATAATCATTTGACATTGTTTAGGTGTAAACAATGGTGTTGTAGTTTCTACAATATAAGATTTCCAACGTGGCTCGTATATCATATCGCCCCTCTGTTTTTAATTGGATCAAACTGTACATCACAGTTTGCAGCTAAACTTCTTCTAGTCTCATTGGTGCCATTGAATGGATACACACAGTGTCTCATGTCATAAGGAAAAACATAAAAGTCTCTAAGCTCCATAGGTGGTTGATAATCTATCTTTGCAAACTGACCATTAGCTGCACCTAATATCTGCAACTTACCGTTTTGTGGTGTTTGCTCTGCTGAGTATTCTTTACCAAATGTAGAGGGTAATTTTAAAATCATCACACTTGATAATCCTGTAAATAACATGCCTCTGTGAACATGTGCAGGATTGTATTCATGTTGTCTCATTTCATTAACCCAGATAGAATTAATATGCATATCGTAATCTTTAATTTTGTTAAAAGCTAAATAATGTTTAAATATAGTTATAAAATAATCTGTAACATTTCTTGGAAGTAAGTTATGGTTTTTCATCTTTGTTTGATCTGCACCATGATAAAATAAAGAGTATTCATGTTCTATTTTACCAACCAATTGTTTATTTGCTCTTTCAAGGTTATGTATATTTTTTTCGTAAATATGATTAATTGCAGTAAAAATATCGAGTGGCACTTGATATTTTAAAATAGATTGACCTAAGAATACAAAATCAAATTTGATCTTTTGGTTTTCCATGTTGTGTAATTTGTTCTTTCTCTTGATAGCTTTGCTCTAGTTCACCAGATGCTCTAATTCTTTTTAAAGATTCTAATTGACCCATCACATTAAATATATCTGTGTCAGAGGAATTTTTATTTAGTGTTTTAGCTTTTGCTGCATACTGTCTACCATAAGATTCTAACTGATGTTGATTAACATCTTTGTCATTGAATGAACCATCATTAAATTCTTTCTTTAATTTAGACCACATTTTAATTTCTCTCATTCTATGTTTTGCAACTTTTTCCATAGAAGCTTTTGCAAATCTGCACTCATCTAAATCTATTTGATATTTTGTCTGTTTATATTCATCCTCCTCTTTTTCTACTTTACTCTCTAACCATTTAATCTTTGCCTCGTTTCTCCTATAGTCAAATGATAAAGTCATGAGGTTATCTAAATATGTTGATTGTTCTCTAACACACTGCCAATATTTTGCAGCTTTAGTTGGATATCTATTATCTTGTAGTACAGAAAATCTTGCTTCTGTTTCTGTTCGAAACATTTGTTTCTTGGTCCATGTGTCTCGAAGCTCGTCCACCATACCTTTGAACGCAGATAGATCTTCTTGTTCTAATAAATTATTTAAGTGAGTTTCTTCTTTTTGTATAATGTCTTTAACGTCTTTTTTCATGTCTTTCTCCATTGTTAAGTATAATATATATTATTTAATATGTAATACAAGATCTAACTTGTAGTAATATTAAGTGTTAATAAACCATCACCATACCATTCTTCTGTTGCACCTGTGAGAGGTGATGCATCTCCACCAAAAGCTAAACCTAATGTTGACGTACCAGATCCTGCTAATCGTTTTCTTGCAACATTAAGATTTTGATCATTAATCCAACTAGTTCCATTCCATGATTCTGTTATTGCTGAAATTGGAGGTGGAACATCCCCACCAAATGCTAGTGCTGCTGTTGCTATTCCAATACCTCCTAGATGAGAACCTCTGCCTGCATTTAAATCGTTTACTTCTGTCCATGCAGATCCATTCCAAGATTCTGTTTCTGCTTTATTTGGATTTCCACCAAAAGCTAATGCTGATGTATTACTAGCTCCGCAACCTGCCAATTCATTTCTAGCAGTATTTAAATCTCCAACTTCAGTCCAGCTTGTGCCATTCCATGATTCTGCAATTGCTACGGCAGCAGCTGTTGAAGTTTCACCTCCAAATGCTATTGCTGATGGTACAGTTCCTGCTGCCGCTAAATCTCTTCTAGCTGTGTTTAAATCGTTTACTTCAGTCCAAACATAGCCATTCCAAGATTCTGTTTGGTCAAAATATTCTCCAGGAGAACCTAAACCCCCAAAAGCTAAAGCTGCTGTTTGTGTTCCTGTTCCTGTTAAAAACCTTCTAGCTGTATTTAAATTATTTACTTCACCCCAAGTGCTTCCATTGTATTGTTCAGTTGCTGCAGTAGTATCATCTCCACCAAAAGCTAAAGCTGCATCTTGTGTTCCTGCTCCTCCTAAACCTTGTCTAGCAGTATTTAAATTACCTGAAGTAACCCATGCACCCACAGCAATATTAGCATTCCATTCTTCAGTTGCACTAATAGGTAATGGAAAACCTCCAAAAGCAAGTGCAGCAGTATTGTTAGCACCTCCTCCTGGAGCACCCTCTCTAGCCACACTCATGTCATTTGATTCAGTAAATACAGAGCCATTCCAAGATTCTGTAGTTCCTACTGAACCAGACCCAGGGCTACCTCCATAAGATAATGCAGAAGTTGATTCACCAACAAAAGCATTATTAGTTACTGCTGCATTTAAATCATTTAATTCAAACCAACTTGTGCCGTTCCATGATTCTGTTAAAGCTCTAGTTGGTGGTTGTCCTCCAGCAACCAAAGCATCTGTGTTACTACCAGCTCCTCCAAGAACTTGATCTCTTCCAGTATTTAAATCGTTTACTTCAGTCCAAGAGCTACCATTCCATGATTCTGTAACAGCTTGTCCTGGATTTCCTCCAAAAGCTAAAGCATTTGTATTACTAGAACCAGTGCCCATTAAAATTCTTCTACCAGTATTTAAATCTCCAGTTTCTGTCCAACTAGTTCCGTTCCAACTTTCATTTATTGCTCTAGGACTAGGATTACCTCCAAAAGCTACTGCTGATGTTGAAGTTCCTCCTCCTGCTAAAAAACGTCTAGCTGTATTTAAATCATTTAATTCAGTCCAAGTAGAACCATTATATAATTCCGTTTCTGCTAANTCAGTGNNTCCATCATCACCGTCAATTCCACCAAATGTTAGTGCAGCAGTTTGAGTCCCAGCAGCAGCTCCATGTCCTTTAGGGTTATTTAAATCACCACCACTAGACCAAGCATTACCAATAAATTGTTGTTGAGCCTTGAGTTGATCTGTTGTAGTATTATACCAAACTTGTCCTGTTACAGGATTAGATGGATCTGAAGATACTACCTCAATATTAGTTCCTATTATTTCTTTGTATGTTGCCATATTAATCTGTTGTTACTGTTTTTGAAAAAATTGAATCTCCGTACCATTCTTCGGTTGCTGATAAATTAGGTGGAGAGCCAGCAAAACCTAAAGCTGCTGTTTGAGTTCCCGATGCTCCTAATTGATTTCTTGCAGTATTTAAACTATTTTCATTAGTCCAATTAGATCCATTCCATGACTCTGTTGCTGTTGTAGGAGATGGAACTTGTCCGCCAAAAACTAAAGCAAGTGTTGATGTTCCTGATGCTGCTCCGTTAGATCTACCTGTATTTAAATTGTTTACTTCTGTCCAACTTGAACCATTCCAAACTTCTGTTTCACTTGATTGACTAGGGCCACCAGTAGATAACGCTGCCGTGCTAGTTCCATTTCCTGCTATAACATTTTTTGCTGTATTTAAATTATTAACTTCAGTCCAGCTAGAGCCATTCCAACTTTCAGTGTTATTAACTGAATCAGCTCCTGGAGTTTCTCCACCAAAAGCTAATGCTGCTGTGTTGTCTGCACCAGCACCTGCAAACTGTCTTCTTGCGGTATTTAAGTCATTAACTTCTGTCCAACTAGTTCCATTCCAAGACTCTGTATTATCTACCACAGGCTGTCCACCAAATGCTAACGCTGATGTTGAAGTTCCATCCCCTCCAAAAGAACTTCTTGCAGTGTTCATGTCGTTTAATTCACCCCAAGCCGTTCCATTATATAACTCTGTTGCTCCTGTTACAGATCCTGTATTTCCCCCAAAACCTAAAGCAGAATCTCTAGTTCCAGCTCCCTCTAAACCAAATCTAGCAGTGTTCAAACCGCTTGCAGTAACCCACGCACCATGTCCAAAGTCTGCGTTCCATTCTTCTGTGATTGTTTTTGCACTAGGTGAACCAATAGATAAAGCAGCCGATCCTGTACCTGTGCCAGCATTTAAAGATGTTGTTACATTTAAATCAGATGTTTCAGTCCAATTAGAACCATTCCAAGCTTCAGTGTTTGCTATATCTGCTGTGGTAAAACCGCCAAATGCTATGCCATCTTCTGTGGTTCCTGCACCTCCTAGTGTGCTTTTAGCAGTATTTAAATCATTAACTTCAAACCAACTAGTTCCATTCCAACTTTCAGTGTTTGCCACATTATTTGGATTTTGGCCACCAAAACATAATGCATCTGTTTGAATTCCAAGTCCACCAGCTTTTCTTCTACCTGTATTTAAATTGTTTACTTCAGTCCAGCTGCTTCCATTCCAAGTTTCTGTATCAGCTATCCCATTGTTTGGTGGCTCACCGCCAAATGCAATTGCAGAAGTATTAGTAGCTCCTGCACCATTAAAAGAATCTCTTGCCGTGTTTAAATCATTGACCTCTGTCCAACTAGTTCCATTCCATGATTCTGTTTGTTGATTTGGAGATATTGAACCCCCATATGCTAAAGCTGAAGTTTGTGTACCATTTGATCCAAAAGAGTTTCTAGCAGTGTTCATATCGTTTACTTCAGAATAACTTGAACCATTATATTGTTCAGTCGCTGCTGTGTTCGGTGGAACATTACCACCAAATGCAAGTCCAGCCGTTTGAGTGCCTGCTGCACCTAAAGCTATTCTTCCTGTGTTTAAACTACCACCAATCGACCAAGCAGTAGAATTAGTAGTCGCATAAACACGAAGACTAGCTAATTCTTCATTATACCATAGCTGTCCTACATACGGATTGTCAGGATCCGATTCATAGTTCTTTACCTTACCACCATGTGTCTCTTTGTACTCAGCCATTGTTCTCCTTATTACTCAGTCAATGTTATGTCAGCTGGCCTTGTACCTAATCTCTCATTTTTATCGTCTGCACTTTCGCCACTTACATTATCGGCATCCCATGCATTTTGAGCTTTGGTAACTTCAGCACTAACAATAGTCTGAGCTTCAGATAACGTTTTAACAGNTCCNNNTACTTTTGCAATCCAAAGNTTTGCATGTTTGTTGTAAGCGGGAACTTGCCAAACATTACCAGGAAAACCTNCAAAAGTAATTTTTATTGATTCNACGTGATCAATAAATCCTTTTCCCCAGTTTTCTGCTACACAGTATTGATATGTTTTTGCCATAGTTGTCCTCCTTAATCTTCTGTTGTTGTTAATGTTTCTATATATAAACCTGTTCCTATCCACTCTTCTGTTGTTGCTATTGCTGGAGGCCCACCTCCTGCTACTATTGCAGTAGTAGTGGTTCCAGCTCCCATCGCACCTTGATGGGCTACATTCATACTACTTGTGTTAGACCAATTAGTTCCATTCCATTCTTCAACTCCTGTTTGTGGAGACGTATTACCCGATGAAGATAATGCTGCAGTTTGAGATCCTGCAGGAGACATTTGATTTCTAGCTAAATTCATATCATTAACTTCAGTCCAACTAGAACCATTCCATGATTCTGTGTTTGCAATATCAGGCCCTGGAAAAGTGCTTCCACCAAAAGCTACACAAGCTGTTGAAGTTCCAGCTGCTCTTCCATGAAACTTTCCAGTATTCACATCTCCTACTTCAGTCCAAGAACTACCATTCCATGATTCTACTCGTTCATCTGGAGTATCACCTGATTTAAGTCCACTAATACATAAAGCAGCAGTTTGTGTACCTGCACTACCTATACCTTGTCTACCAGCATTTAAATCATTAAGTTCAGTCCATGTATATCCATTCCAAGACTCGTTAGTAGTTGCGTAAACACCATTAATACCACCAAATGCTAGTGAAGCAGTTTGAGTTCCTACTCCTCCTAAACTTCTTCTTGCAGTATTTAAATCATTTACTTCAGCCCAAGCCGTTCCATTATATTGTTCAGTAATAGCTACACTCCCTGGAGGGGTACCTCCAAAAGCCAAAGCTGCTGTTTGTGTACCTGATCCTGCAACAAAGTGTCTTGCTGTATTTAAATTACCACCCGTGATCCATGCTCCAATGGCTATACCTGCGTTCCATTCTTCTGCAGCTGTTAAATTATTTGTTCCATCAAATCCTCCAAAAGCTATACCTGCAGTTGCTGTTCCAGCAGCTCCCATGTCTCTTTTAGCTATACTTAAATCACTTGTTTCAGTCCAAAGAGTTCCACTCCAAGATTCTGTTTTAGCTGTATCTGTGCTTGAAGGGCCTTCTCTTCCACCAAAAGCTAGTGCCGATGTATTTGATGATCCAGATCCACTTAATTGTCTTCTAGCTGTATTTAAGTCTGCAACAGGAGTCCAAGAAGTTCCATTCCAAGATTCTGTTTTAGCAGAATTAACTTCTGAAGAATTTTCACCACCAAAAGCTAAAGCTGATGTTGATGTTCCATCACCTGCAAGTTGTTGCATTGATGTATTTAAATCATTAACCTCTGTCCAACTTGTACCATTCCAACTTTCAGTATTTCCAGTATCATCTCCAGAACTATTTTGTCCACCAAACATTAATGCAGCTGATTGAGTTCCAGCATCTCCACTTATACCTCTTGCAGTATTTAAATCATTAACTTCTGTCCAACTTGAGCCGTTCCATGACTCTGTTAATGCAAGTGCAACATTACCTGGATCTTCTCCACCAAAAGCTAATGCAGATGTGTTGTCAGCTCCTGCTCCACTTAGTTGTCTTCTAGCTGTATTTAAGTCAGAAACTTCAGTCCAACTAGAACCATTCCATTGTTCTGTATTTGCTTTCATGGTAGGCCCACTTGAATCATGTCCACCAAAAGCTAATGCAGATGTTTGAGTTCCCGCTCCTCCTGGTTCACGTTTAAGTGTATTCATANCATTNNCACTAGACCATGCATCACCATAAGCCTGTTCTTGATACCTAAACTCTCCAGCTGTGCTGTTATACCAAAGCTGTCCTTTAACAGGATTATCTGGATCTCCAGCAACGGTTTGAACTGCCGTTCCAATAACTTCTTTATATTCAGCCATGATTATTTAGACTTAAACAACCAACCTTGTGTAGAGTCTGTGAACACTAGTGTATTGGCTGCCCTTTCTACTGCAATTGTTAAATCTGCTTCAGCACCAAGAATCTTACTTGAGTTTCTACCAATAGTTAAATTATTAGTGTCAAAAGTTCCTGCGTAATCTATAAATGAGACCTCATCACCAATAGAAGGTGAGGCAGGTAGAGTTAAAGTAAATGCACCACCTGATGTATTACAAAATACACCTTGACCAGCTGAAGCTGTGAAGTTTGAAGTTTTAACTGCTTGCCAAGAAGTACCACCACCAATATAAGTTTTAATTCTAGACGCTGCAACTTTTCTGTTAGTTCCACCTGCACCATCATCGACTATAAATAAATCTGCATCTACAATATCAGCGCCAATATCTGTTGCACCATCTATATCTAAATCTGCAACTGCAATACTTCCATCTGGAAATACTGGTGCTTGTGAAAATGTTACCACACCATTTGATGCGATAGCTATTGCATCTTTATCAGATGCAGAACCAATATTACCAGCATCAGCAATAACTATACCTGCATTAAATATGGCTTCACCTGCAGCTGACATGTCTAATGTTAGTGCAGTTATATCTGAAGCATCATCTGTACCTTTAAATATAATATCTGAATCACCAGCTTGTGCATCAATCGTTATGTTACCGGAGGTAGTTGTTAAATTAACTGCTGCATCTCCAGCCGATATGTCATCTGCTGCTGAAGATATACCTGTTTGAAAATATGTTTTAAATGTAGCGGCACTAGTAACACGCATCGTGCCACCATCATTGTGAATAATACCATCACCATCAGCAATTGCCGTAGTTCCAATTGTAGCCCCACCATCTATTAAATTAATTTCTGCTGCTGTTGCAGATATAGCTGTGCTATCTATTGATAAAGCATCAGTTTCTAGTGTACCATCAACATCAACGTTACCAGATATATCAAGAGATGCTGCTATTAATTGATCAACTTGTAAATCCTCATGTGATGAACCTAATTTTAATTCAAACTTAGGACCTGTAGTATTGTATGTGAATGTAGCGTCATCACCTGAACCACCCTCTATTGTAATACCCGCACCATTAATAACTGCAGAGGTGCTATTGCCAGTATCTAATACAATATTATGATCATTTAAATTAACTGTAGTTGAGTTTACAGTGGTTGTTGTGCCTGATACTGTGAGATCGCCTGTAACAGTTAAATTGTCTGCTACAGTTACTTCAGAAGTGCTGTGACCTAAAGTTATTGCAGTGCCTGATATACCTGTACCTATCGATACAGACTCACTGCTGTTAGCCGTATCTATAATTAAATAAGCATCTGATCCTTGTTTGATTGTAAGTGCAGTCGCTGAGTTATCAGAAACCGCTATGTTAATATCTGTTGCATCCGCACTGATAGAATCAAGTGCTATGTCTCCTACGTTAGTTATTGCATTATCATTAAAAGATGTAGCTCCTAAAGATATGGTCCCTGTTGCAGTTAAGTTACTAGAACCTATGTCTATGTTACCAAAACCACTAGAAATAGAACCACTGTTTAATGCACCTGTAGTCACTAGGTTTGACATTGCAGTTATTTCATCATCAAAGTATGCAGCTAAATCTGTAACTGCAACTTGTTTCATTGTGCCGCCATCGTTTAATACAACTCTATCTGCGTCTGCAACTGTAGTAGATGTGGCTGATGTGTCACCGTCTAGTATGTTTAATTCTGCTGCAGTCGATGTTACGTTAGTGCCACCAATATCCAATGTTGTTACAGAAATTTCTCCTGCAACCGTTGCAACACCATTAGCTAGTGTAATTAAATCAGTATCATCCGTATGACCAATTGTTGTGCCATTTACAATTACATTGTCTACAGTTAAAGTTGTAAGAGTACCAACCGATGTAAGATTAGGCATCGCTGTAATTTCATCATCAAAGTATGCAGCTAAATCTGTAACTGCAACTTGCACCATGGTACCATTGTCATTTAATACAACTCTATCAGCGTCAGCAACTGTTGTAGATGTAGCTGACGTTCCGCCATCAACTATATTTAATTCTGCTGCAGTTGAATCAACTGCTGCAAGTTTTGTTAAATCTGCTTGTACTAATCCTGATACTCCATCTAATAAATTTAGTTCTGCTGCAGTCGATGTAACTGCCGTGCTTCCTAAAGTTAAACCACCATCAGGTATAACAACACTGCTACCAGACTGCGCAGTAAAAGTATTTGCAGTAAATTGAAAATCATCTGCTCCTGCAATTTTAATATCTATTTGATCGTCTGTATCTGCTGTAATACTTGTATCAGCATCAGCATCTAAAATTAGTTCTTTACCATCAAGATCAGTTCCACCACTAAATCCTGCATCAACAATATTAGTTCCATCTGAATAAAATAATTTTGTAGTTTTTTCTGATACACCAAAAGTGACACCAGTTCCTGACACAGTTTTAAATTGAACAGTAAAAGCACCTGATGTGCCGTTGGTTACAATATAAACTTTTTCTATAGAATCTGGCACAGTTACAACTTGATTACCTGTAATTGTCCCTGTTAATTTTATAACTGCATGTCTTGCAACAGATGTTGACTCAGTGGTATCACCGTCTGTAATTGATAAGGTTGTTGTTTGTGCACCGCCAGCGATAGATTTTTCTACATAACCAGCAATTGCTTTCTCTACAATTTGTAAATTAGTATTAGTTTTTGTCCCCCATGTACCGGCATTCTCGCCGGTTGCCATTAGTTCTATACCCAGATCTGAAAATGTTGATGCCATAATTTAATCCTTAAGGTGAAGGTGAATTAACTGGTATTCTGACTGTTCCGTCTGTGTAGTCATCTCTTCGTCTTCTACCTATTTGTTCTCCTCCAAATTTTTGTACTTCTTGTTGATACTTTTGTTCGTATAATTGCAGCATATCAGCTGGGCCTTTTAAAAAACCATAGGTTTCTGCTAGACAACAATATAGCAGACCATTTGGAAAATTCATACTAATATAATTAGTATCATCATTTTCTAATAATGCTGGTGCTGCGTTGTAGTGTATTTTATATGCAAATGTTGCGCTCGGTGTTGGTGATACAATAATAGATCCAGAGTTTGATGAACTCTCTCCAGTTGCTCCTGTATCTAACATTGCATAGTATTTTGGTGTACCAGTAGATGTAGTTGCTGAAATATATTCTTCTAAAAATGTTAAATCTCTTTTTTCTAGGTAAGTATTAGCACCCGTATAAGTAGATCCAGTTGCAGTATAAACCTGCACTGCTCTAATAAATACAGCTCCTGCTGGTACAGTTACAGTGCCTGTTCCAGATGTAAAATTACCTGTAGCTGTTTTTCTATCCGCATCAATCGGTACATCTCTAAAAATTCTATATTGTGCATTTAATATTATATTTTCTAATACACTATCTGATAAAACAGTTGAGTCTACTTCTGTATAACTTCTTATTTGTGTTTTTAATCCTGATGCACTTAATCCTGCCATTATGCNGATAGACTAACTGGTCCTGCAGACACAGTTGGTCCTCCTCCTTTTTCTGTTACACTNGGAGTTGCCCCNAAACTAAAAGTGTATTTATCTGTTGTTGTAACTGTTATACTAAATCCTGAAGCATTTTCAAANGTAGATGCAGNCACTCCACCAGGGCTNCCTCTAACATTTCTAAATCTTACAGTNTCGCTTGAACTTCTNCCATGNTTTANTTCTGTNACNGTNATTGTTTGAGANCTTGCAGTAATAGANAAAGGATTATTNCCTAACANAGCNGCAACNTCATTTTCTGTTCTTGCAGGTCTTGCATCTCTTAAACCTTGAGAATCACCNGNNCTTGATNTTANTTCTAANTGTGGATGTTTTTCNTCATANTCAGATTTNTGNACAAAATGACCATTCCATTCTTTNACCATNTCATTATATGGAAACTCCATTCCTGATCTGTCTGATATTGCTTTTGCGTGTTTTCCTCTTGNNAATGCCATTATGCTCCTGGGTAATAAGTTTTAGGTGTTATTATTGTACTAGAAGAAGATCCATCTTCAGCAAGTGCTCTGCCTAATTCATCTTCATAATATAGTTTCATAGCTTGCACTCTATCTGGTGCGTATTTTTGTGCTAAATAAAAAGCTAAACCAGACACCATACATGGTACAAATCTATATGGCACATCTGTTGCGTCTGTATAAGTTGAATCTACATCCTGTATTCTTTTTACAAAAAAGATGTGCATATCTTTTGATGCTGCTGTGGAGTCTGGACACGGATATATAGTAACAGTTGTTTTATCTATAAATCTTTGAACAAAATATTGAGAGGGAGTTCCTTTAGATAATTTTCCNGANAAACTAGAATATGTNGATCTGTCAATCTTTGTCATTGCTGCATCAGATTGAGTAGTTTGAGTTCTNTTTTGTCTAAATGTTGCCTCNAATACATCCGCNATACCATANGTGCTTGATCCACTTGTACCACCAACNGTNACNGCTGANGTGCCNTCAGCACTNGATCTAAANAAAGTATANTCTGCTTGACCTTCAATAAGATCAATATTCGTATCTCCTATCTCCCAATAGTGCAAACCTCTATTACCCCATTCTTGAAAAAGAATATTTAAAGATCTTCTTGCTGATTTTAATTGGTATCCAGAAGTTACTTGTGAGCCTATACGCTCATATGCCTCTGCAATAATATCATCAACTGCAAAAGTTTTGTCAAAAGTAACTGTGCCGGAAGTTGTGTTGGCCATTCGTTACTCCTAATAAATTTTTTGAAATTCTGCTATAACCGTATACATGTTACCATCATCAGCGCCACCAGGTACAACAAAATTAACATCACTTTGATTACTATTAGAGGATTTATCTGCTGGTATCCCACCAAATTCTCTAAAGTCCCAATATCCTGCGCCTGTTAATCCGATGATAGGAATATCTCCATCAGAGTCNTCTTCATCTAGTCTTGCAAAAGAGTCTCCTCCGTCGCCACCTTGACATGAATACCAAACTCTAAGTAGTCCTAAATGTGCTACTGCAGTTCCATCTGATCTAGCAGCTAGTGCTGATACATCTCCAAAAACTGTAGTTCCACCTGTTCCGTCTGATTGGTTTACTATTTTAATAACNACNCTNTTATCGTTTTGTTGTAAGATAGTTGGTCCTGTTACTGTNTCTGCCATGTTTCCCTCCTTAATTAAGAAACTGTGAGGGCCGAAGCCCTCACATTAATTATTAAAATACTGAGTATTCTAATTCTACTGTAAATCTTCCAGCCGTTATATCAGCGTTTACTGCTGTAGTAGCAAAAGCATATAAGTTTTTACTAGCAATCGCCGCTGTAATGTTCGGAACAAAGATGTGGTAGTTACCAGCACTATTGTTAAAGTTTACATCAATTTCTGTGATTGATTGTGTAGCACTTAACTGTTCGTTAAAAGATGTTACACCAGCACCAACAATTTCAGTTCCAGAAGCAACTGCAGAATTAGTTGCTGTTCCAGATGTTGCACTTAATGATAAACCACCAGCAAGAGTTTCTCCTGCCGCAGTTGTAATACCAATTAATGCTCTGTGAATNAAAAATTTAGTAGGTGTTACTAGTCCGTCTGGTGCGTCTGTGTTTAATGCACCAAGCTCTACAAGAACATCTCCATCGCCATATGCAGTTGATGCTGCATTTGTAGATGCTAAGGAACCTGCAAAAGATTGAATCTTTCTAGTTCCCATTGATACTAGTTGTCCAGTTGAGTTAACTGAAAAACCAGTTTCTGTGATCGCTCCAGTAGAAGCTGCTTTGTTAATTACATTAAAACCACCTTCTGATCTAACCGGACCACTAAAAGTTGTATTTGCCATATTAATATCCTCCTAGATATTTTAAATGTAGTCCCTAGGGATGTCGACTATACGCGTCTACATTTAATTTATTTTAATTTGTATAGTGTGATTTTTATATAATAGTTTTTAGTAGAGTGCAAGAGAGTGTGTAGTGCGGATGATATTCTCCAACGATGTAGCTTTTTATTAAGTAGCTACAGAAACTTGCGGAGCTGCTCCTTCAACAGTGTTCTGCCTGTGGGCAATAGCTGCTTCTTCCAGCTTAATCTTTGTAATGACTTCCTTAACTTTGTCATCAATTCTGACCATCTCAAGAGTGTATCTACCATTAGACAGATGCTCCTGTTCCCACTTCAACTCCAAGGACCTTTTTTGTTT
>FUFK010065213.1_pt1 | contig 18147 bp, 19 predicted proteins | sample 1021851 | NCBI WGS metagenome assembly FUFK01 (sample SAMEA51879418, study PRJEB19060) | metagenome
AAATTGGCAATCAACAAAAAAGAGAGATACTTTTTTTACTGGTATAGCTGAAGCAATGGCGGAGCAATGGAGTTAAATGAAAAAAATAACTATTCCATATAAGCCAAGACAACTGCAAAAGGAAATACACGAGTCATTAAAGAGATTTAATGTTTTAGTATGCCACCGTAGGTTTGGTAAAACAGTTCTTTGCATCAATGAGATGATTAAGAAGTGTTTGCAAAACGAATTACCTAATCCACGATACTACTACATTTCACCAACATATTCGATTTCAAAAAGAAACTGTTGGGATTATTTAAAATATTACACAGATGTCCTCCCAGATGTGCAATACCATGAAACCGAGCTGCGATGCGATTTACCGAATGGTGGTCGTATTCAACTGCTCGGCTGTGAACGACCAAATACCTTGCGTGGTTTGTACATGGATGGCTGCGTTCTCGATGAAACAAGTCAGATGCCGAGCAATCTATGGACAGAGATTGTACGACCTGCATTAGTAGATCGTGAAGGTTGGATGATTAGCATTGGAACACCTGCCGGAAGAAATAGCTTTTGGGAGTTGTTTGATTACGGACAACACCATGAACAATGGTATGCAAAATCTTTTAAGGCAAGTGAAACAGGAATTGTAAACGAAGAAGAACTGGCAGAAGCAAAGAAGTTAATGCCACCAGAAATCTATGAAGCAGAGTTTGAATGCTCGTTTGATAGTGCAGGGATTGGCTCAATCTACGGCAAGAGCTTACAACTGGCTGACGAACAAAACAGAGTTACCAAAGTTCCCTATGACTCCAAGCATAAAGTTAATACTTTTTGGGATTTAGGAATGGCAGATAAAACATCTATTTGGTTTGTGCAGCAAGTAGGATCTGCAATACATTTGATTGACTACGAAGAAGATAGCGGTGAAGGTTTAGAATACTATGCAGGGATGCTCCAGGATAAAGGTTATGTGTATGACACACATTACTTTCCTCACGATGCAAGTGTAAGAGAGATTGGAACTGGAAACTCCAGGATTGAAACAGCACAGAGTTTAGGTCTGGTAACGAGTATTGTTCCGAAGCTGCCAATAGAAGATGGCATCAATGCGGTACGAATGATTTTATCAAGATGTTGGTTTGATCACGAAAAAACAAAATTAGGATTAGATGCACTTCGTCAATATCGGTGGAGTACAACTGAAAGAGGAGAAGTTAAGAATAGACCAGTACATGATTGGACTTCGCATAGTGCGGATGCTTTCAGATACCTGGCGGTTGGATTAAATACATCATCAAATTGGAGTACAGAAATTAAATATCCAAGTTTAGGAATTATGTAATGGCAAAAAAAACAGATTCAGAATTATTACAAGTAATATCACAAGAGGTGCAAAACTCTTTAGGGTATTACACTTCCGATTTATCGGAACAACGACAGCAATCGCTAAAATATTATCTCGGAGAGCCATACGGCAANGAGGTTGAAGGCAGAAGTGCTGTTGTTACACAAGAATTATTGGAAACAGTAGAGTCCGTCTTACCAAGTTTAATGCGAATGTTTACGCAGAGTGATCGCATGGTAAGATTTGAGCCAACACAACCAGAAGATACGAAGTTTGCAGAGAGTATTTCAAACTATTGTAACCACATTTTTAATAAAGATAATGATGGTTTTAGTATTTTATATGATTTATTCAAAACAGCTTTACTTCAAAAGAATGGTTTTTGTAAAATCTATTGGAATCCAAGCAAAGAACAGAGAAAAGAGCAATATCAAGACCTCACCGAAAATGAATACAATTCACTACTCCTTGATACAGAGGTTGAGATAGTCAATGTTGAAGAAAAAGCATCTGACGATGCTCTTTTCCCTGTCAAATATGATGTTGAATTAAAAAGAATATCAGATTTTGGCAGAGTAAAGATAGAAAGTGTACCACCAGAAGATATTTTGGTGTCAAAAAGAGCAACTTCCATGAAAGATTGCAATTTTATAGCTCATAGAGTTTATAAAACGAGGTCTGAATTGATAAATATGGGTTATGATGCAGAAATTGTTAACGATTTACCTGTATCTGACGAAGAAGTGTTCAATACGGAAGCTGTTACACGAAGAAGTTATGATGATGCGTCAACAGACTTAAATGTTAGCACATTAGATCCTTCACAAGCCGTAGTAAATGTAACCGAATGTTATCTAAAAGTTGATATGGATGGCGATGGCATTGCAGAATTACGAAAAGTTACTGTTGGTGGCAACGGATATAACAATTACAAGCTGCTAGAGAACGAAGAAATACCTTTTATGCCAATAACAATGGTACGAGCTATTCCTATGCCGTATCGTTTTTTTGGATTAAGTTTTTACGATCTTATTGCTGACATCCAGGCAGTATCATCAACAATTTTACGAAATACACTTGATAATATGTATTTCCAAAACCACGCAAGAACTCTTGTCGTGGATGGTCAAGCAAATTTAGATGATTTATTAACTTCACGAGCAGGTGGAGTTGTAAGAGTGAAAAGTCCAAATGCTGTAACACCAATGCAAACACCAAACTTCTTAAATGAAGGTTTGGCTATGATGAAAAAGATTGATGAAATCAAAGAATCAAGAACTGGTGTAGCAAAACAGCAAATGGGATTAAACCCAGATGTAATTAATAAATCACACACAACGGCTACATCAACAAATCAAATGATGGCAGCTCAAACACAACGCATTGAACTTATTGCAAGAAACTTTGCTGAAGGTGTNAAAGATATTTTTANAGTTATCTTTGCTGTTGTTTGTGAATACCAGGATGCTGAAAGAATTGTAAAAATAAACAATGAATTTATACCAATGAATCCTCGTGATTGGTTTAATCGTTATGATGTAACCGTACAAGTAGGACTTGGAACTGGCAACCAGGATCAACGATTAGCTGTTTTACAAAGAGTTCTAGCCGTGCAAGAAAAAATGATCATGCAAGGNGGAATGAATATGGTGAGTCCGCAAAATATATACAATACTCTTGAACAATATTTACAAAACTCAGGTTATAAAGATGCATCACCATTTTTCAATAATCCTGCTACTGTGCCACCACGACCAAGACAACCAAAGCTTGATCCATTAACGGTGGCATCACAGGATTTACAAATGAGATCACAAAAGAATGCAGCCGACATAGAACTTGCAAATAAAAAATTACAAGTTGATTCTACTCTCAAAGCAAAGAAGCTTGATTTAGAAGAACAAAAACTAGCTGCACAATTAATAAAAGATACAGACAACCTGGACATGGAAAAAGAAAAACTAGCAAATAAAATCATACAACAAGGATTAAACTAATGATTGATTTTATGAATACAGATAAAGCAAAAGGTATTATTGATCAGTATTTAACAAAAGGTGTGTATACTGCTCCACCTGATATAAATCCTGTTTATGATGTTAGAGAGCCAGGTCAAGAATTCCCACCATTAAATCCACCAATCAATGTAACACCAGACATTGATGATCCTTGTCCTCCTGGTTATCAATTAATTGATGGAGTTTGTCAGCCAATAAGTGATTTTGGTGGCACTTCAGTTGTTGAAGAAGTTTCAGGCGGTGATGACGATGATGATATGGAAGAAAGACCATATATGTCTATTGAAGATATGAGAGCTGCTAGTGATGAAGATTTAATAAATTATTTAACAAGCGGTTTTTTAACTAATAGTGGAATGTTAGGTTTTCTTCCAAGTAAAGGAGATATAGTAACTTTAAAAGATTCTATTATGCCACCTGCATTTAAACTTGGCTTTGGTAAACAAGATGAAATGCGTAGAAAATTTATAGAGGAAGAATTAATTAGAAGAGGATTTGGCATCGGTACTAATCAAGATGGTCAGCAACAGTTTAATATCAATCCAATATTATTCAAAGAAAATTTAGATAAAGCTGTAAGCAACTTGACTTACAGACAAGATAATAGAGATGATATTGTTCCTGTTATTGGTGATGATGGCACTTTTGCAGGTTACCAATCAGTTGACAGAACTGGTGGAGATTTTTACCAACAAACAAAACCAACAGAGAATTTAGGATCATTATTAAGTGATGATGGATCGAGAAATCAAAAAAATTATGAAGCAGCATTAAGAGAGAATGTAAGAAGAACTGTTTTAGCTCCAACACAAACTATTACCTATAGAGATCCTGATACTGGTAGAGTTGACACAGCTACAGCTCCAAGAAGTAATTACAGTTCTGTACTTGGTGGATTTACAGGTGGTCGATGACACCTGAACAAGAAAAACAACGAACAGAATTAGCAAAAAGTATTTTAGACAATCCTGTATTCCAGGATGCAATAAAACAAATAAAACAAGAATTATANGGTGAGTTTCTNAATTCACCTGCACGAGATTCCGAAGGTAGAGAAAAAATTTATCTCATGGGTAAAATGTTTGATCTACTTTTAGTGAACATCAAGTCTGTGATGGAAACAGGCAAACTAAACAAAAAACAATAGGAGTTTTTATGGCAGATAATCCGCAAACGGAATCTGTATCTAAACCAACCACAACGATACAGGAAACACAACAGGCATTCGCCAATCTTATCAATACTGCAAGAAGCGAAGAACAGCCAAAACCAGAAGTAAAAGAAGCTGAACAAGTCAACCTGGAAGCAGACAATGAGTTGACAGTAGATGATATTTCTGAAGAAGATTTAGTTGATAACGAAGAAACCACTACGGAAAACGAACAAGAACTTTATGAAGTTACAGTAAACGGTAATAAGCAGAAAGTCAGCTTGGATCAGTTAATGGAAGGTTACTCTAAAGGATCGGACTATACCAAAAAGACGATGGAATTAAGTGAGCAGCGAAGAACATTAGATTCAGAGTTAGACACTATTTCCAAAGACAAAGAAGCAGTAAAAAAAATGCGTGATGATTACGCACAAAAACTTTCAGTAGTAGAGCAAAATTTACAACCTGAAGATAATATTGATTGGGTGAAACTTGCACAAGAAGATCCCACAGATTATGCTGTTAAAAAAGCTGAATATGATCGCAAAAAAGAATTGTTAGAGAATGTTCAAAAAGAAAGACAGAGAATCAATCAAGAACAACGAAAAGAACAAGAAAAAATTTATCAAAACCATATAAGAAATGAACAAAAAAAGCTTATAAGTGCAATGCCAGTTTTTGGTGATGAACAAAAAGCTAATAAGTTAATGGAAGATATTGGTCAGTTTGCATTGAAGCAAGGTTATTCAGAACAAGAAATACGAATGATCGTAGATCACCGTGCTGTAAAAACTATGCACGATGCAATGAAATACAATCAACTTTTAGAAAAAAAGGGATTGCGTGATAAAAAAATAAAACCTGTTAATCGTGTTGTATCTTCGGAAGGTAAAAACAATACTCGATCTCCTGATAAGCAAATGCGTGTGAATGATCGCATGAAACAATTGAAAAAATCTGGTAATGTGAAAGACGCACAAAGGGTGTTGTCTGCCATGTTATCAAACAATTAATCGGAGGTTACGATGGCTCAACCGAGCAATACATTTGATACCTATGATGCTGTAGGTATANGNGANGATNTNGCGGATGTAATTTATAACATTAGTCCAACTGAAACNCCTTTTATGACTAATGCAGCNAAAGGTACAGCTACTAATACTCTCCATGAGTGGCAAACTGATGGTTTGAGAGCAGCAGCTAACAACTTTCAAATAGAAGGTGATGATTACGGAGGAACTGCAATTAGTCCAACGGATCGTCTTAACAATAGAACACAAATATCAGCAGAAGCAATTATCGTATCTGGCACAGATAGATCAGTTGACAATGCAGGTAGAGGTGATGAACTTGCTTATCAATTAGCTAAAGTCGGCAAAGCTCTAAAAAGAGATATGGAAGTCGGCATGGTCGGAGTTGAACAAGCAAAAGTAACAGGATCAAGTTCGGCTGCAAGAAAATCTGCATCCGTTGGAACTTGGTACGGTGGAAATATTACTGGTACTGGTGGTGCAACCGCAGCCAATAACTTTTCTAAGAACGGCTCTCCTTCTGCTACTCCAACTGGAAATGGTGCAACAGCAATTTCTGGTGGTACAAATAGAACTTACACAGAAGCTCTATTAAAAGCAGGATTACAAAAATCATACGAGTTAGGTGGAAACCCTGACACAATATTGATGAGTCCAGGTAATAAAGTATTAGCTTCAGCTTTCTCACGGAGTTGCTACACAATACAAAAACGCAGACGATATGACAGTTATCGGTGCAGTAGATGTATATGTGTCAGACTTCGGTGAAGTAAGCTTTATCCCTGATAGACATTCATTAGACACTAGAGTTGATATTCTACAAATGGACACTTGGGAAGTTGCATTCCTAAGACCGTTTGAAACACAAGAATTATCAAAAACAGGTGATAACGATAAAAGATTGTTATTAGCTGAGTGGACTCTTGTATGTCGTTCACCAAACGCAAACTACGGTATATTTAACTTAAACACATAATGTGTTGATTAGGAGCAGGTCTTTACCTGCTCCTTTTATTAAACAGATAAGAATAGAGAGGAACAAATGTCAGAAGTTTTTAAACCAGGTATAAAAAAATATTCTATGCCAAAAACAATGAATATGCACAACAGAGATCAGAACAATATGACTATCTCACGAGGAAGTGGCAAAGCTCAAAGCAAGACAACTTCTGGTGGTGATCGTATGTTCAAGATTGGTTATAGAAGAACAGAAAATCCAGGATTATCAATGCAAGATAGTGTTGATAAAATGATTGCAGCAGCAGTAAAAGGTGTATGACCAAAAAAATAGATTTTACTGGTAATGATCAATCACCAGTAAAAACAAAAATGCACATTGATAGTAGTGAAGGTAAATATCACATCGAAAACTATCAAGATGTTTCACGAATTTTAGAAAGAAATAAAATAGAAAGAAACGCAGGTGCATACAAAGTACAAGGTATGCAAGATGCAAAAATGTATAAGGTTGCATCACTCCCTTTGATTGTTGTGCAACAATTAGCAAAAGATGGGATTATGACAATGAGTGGTCAGTTACAAGATCGTGAAAGATTTTTTAAATGGCTGAATGATCCTGATAATGAAAAATTTAAAATTTATCCGAAGAAAGTATAATGGCACTTGATACATACGATAATTTAAAATCAGAGATTGCAAGTTTCTTGAATAGAGATGATCTAACAGCAAACATTGATACGTTTATTGATTTAGCTGAAACAAGACACGCAAGAGATTTACGCATAAGGGAAATGGAAGCTGTAAGCACTTCTATTACAACAGTTGCAGGAACACAATCTTATGATTTACCAACAGGATACTTAGAGCTTCGATATGCAATGTTACAAACATCACCATATACGATGCTCCAATATATGACTCCTGCTGATTTCTTTCGTGTGTATAACGAAGGTGAAGGAACTGGTATGCCAGTTTATTATACAATTGTTGGTAAAAAAATTTATTTAGGACATTCACCTGATAGTGCAAATGTTTTAGAGTTAGGTTTTTTTCAACGAGCAACAGCACTATCATCATCAAACACAACAAATGATATATTAACAAATTTTCCTGATCTGTATTTATATGGATCATTAGCAGAAACATCACCATTCCTTATGCAAGATGAGAGATTGGCTGTGTGGTCATCGCTTTATAAAGAAGGAGTTAGAACAGCAAACGAATCAGCACAGAGAGGTCGTGTATCGGCAGCTCCGTTGCAAATGTCAGCTAGAAGGGTTGTATGATTGAGTTTGGACAACTGTTGGCAGATTTACCAACATTAAAAAATGGTGGAGCAACAAAAGTTGATAATGTTATACCTTTAGCAAAAGGNTATAAAAGTATTCCAGGTTTTACTCCATTAAGTAGTACAGGATTAACTGGAACACCAGTAGGATTATTTACAAGTTTTTCTGCATCAGGCACAACAAACTATGCAGGTGATAATGGTAAGTTATATCAAATGGATAGCAACCTAGTCTTTCAAGATAAAAGTAAAGCAGGTGGATATAACGGATCAACAACAGCAGGTAGTAGAGATTTTTGGAGCTTTACACAATTTGGTGCAAACATNNTTGCAACAAATGGTGCAGACAATATNCAAAAATTTGAAGAAGGAGTTGATACAGCTTTTTCAGATCGTGTAACATTAAAAGCAAAATATTTAGCAATCATAAGAGATTTTGTTTTTGCAGGTTATACAACTGAATCAAGTGTTGTTTACAACCAACGAGTTAAGTGGTCTGGACTTAATGATAGTTCAACCTGGACTCCTAGCCAAGCAACGCAATCTGGTTTTCAAGATATAGTTGGAACACATGGATCAGTTCAAGCAATGGTTGGTGGAGAAAGTTTTGGNATTATCTTCATGGAAAGAGCTATTTATAGAGCTGACTATGTTGGTACACCATTAATTTTTACCTTTAATAAGATTGCAGACAATGTTGGTGCTTTTGCTCCACGATCTGTTGCATCTTTTGGTAATCAGATATTCTTTCTGGCACAAGATGGTTTTTACAAACTAACAGGAGGTCAGCAGCTTACACCAATTGGTAATGGTAAAGTTGATGAATTCTTTTTTAATGACATTACATCTAATCTTGAAGGTGTAACGTCAGCGATAGATCCTAACAATAGTATTGTTGTTTGGTCATATCGTGGTGATGGTGCAACTGGAACAGATTTTATAAATAACAAATTGTTAATTTATAATTATTCTACTGATCGTTGGTCAACAGGATCAGGTCAGGATNTAACATTTGTACAAAGTGCATCACAAGAAGCATTCAATACTTTAGANAGTTTAGATGTTCTTGGCACANTAGATGGATTACCACGATCATTAGACTCGTTCTTTTATGATGAAGGAGTTATTGGTCTTGCAGGTTTTAATTCAGAAAAAAAGTTTGGTAAATTTTTAGGAGCTTCACTTTCGGCTACTGTTGATACAACAGAGTTTGAAGGTGTTGACGGTAGAAGAAGTACATTAGTAAATGCAATACCAATTGTTGATGCAAATGGAGAAGATACAACTATTACGGTAACTCCAATCCATAGACCATCACAAGCAAATGCTACAAGTACAGGAACAGCCGTAACACAAAATACTTCTGGTAATTGTCCGCTTCGTACAACAGATCGTTATCACAGACTTCGTGTAAGTGTGAATGGTAACTTTACAAATATGCTCGGAGTTGACATAGAAGCTAGACCTGAAGGTAAAAGATAATGTCCAATCAGTTTTTGAATGTGCCATTGTCGATGCCAGACAACTCACAGCATTTACGATTAGTTAGTTCTACATTGAATAACGTAATGGATGGTAAACTAAACAGTACAGGAACAATTACACTTACTGCTAGTGCAACATCGACAACATTAACAGATGCTAGGATTGGTGGTGATAGTGTTATTGTATTTATGCCAATTACAGCAAACGGCAAAACAGCAGAAAATAATTTATTTGTTTCTGCAAGAGCAAGTGGATCGGCTACACTAACACACGCAAGTTCAAGTAATACTGATCAAAACTTTGCGTATATTATTATTGGATGATTGTTAAAGTACCAAAGCAAGACATAGATTTTGTTTGGAAAGATTGTAAACCATTTTTAGAAAAAGCTTTGGATGATACTTACAATCTTGAAGATATTTATAAAGGTATACAAAAAGATTTCTTTCAACTTTGGATAAGTTGGCAAGGTGGTGTGGAATGTGCTGTCATTACAGAAATGGCTGAGTATCCACAAAAAAAAATATTACGATACTTTCTCGCAGGAGGAAAAAATCTAGGTCATTGGTTGACCGACATACAAACGAAAATAGAAGATTTTGCAAAACGCAATGGCTGTGATGCTATTGAAGTAGCAGGTCGCAAAGGATGGATTAGAAAACTACATGGTTATAATCAACCAGTTTTTATTATTAGGAAAGATTTATGAGTAAAGGTAGTAACCCAACAAATGTAACAACAACAACTTCGCAAGAGCCAAGTGAATTTATTAGACCATACTTTCAACAAGCAATTGATTATGGTCAGGATTTATTTGAATCACAAACTCCACAGTTTTTTCCAAAAGCAACGTATATAGGATTTGATCCTGCATCGGAAACTGCTTTGCAACTTGCACAGGCAAGAGCAATACAAGGTAATCCATTACTTGGATCGGCACAAAGTGAAGTAAATAAAATATTACAAGGTGATTATCTATCACCTACTTCTAATCCATTTTTACAAAGTGTTGCAGATCAGGTAGCTGATAATGTAACAAGTAAAGTACAATCACAATTTACAAGAGCAGGAAGATTAGGATCTGGTGCAAATCAAGAAATACTTGCACGAGAGTTAGCAGATTCACAAAATAGATTATTTGCTGATAACTTCGCAGCAGAAAGACAAAGACAGTTTGATGCTATGCAACTTGCTCCTGGACTTGGTGAAGCTGATTATAGTGATATTGCAAGACTTGGTGAAGTTGGACAAGCAAGAGAAGGAATGAAAATGGCAGAGCTGCAAGATGCTATGGCTCGTTTTGATTTCGAACAACAAAGACCATTTATGAAATTAAGAGAGTACCTTGCAACTCTCGGTGCGTCTGTACCACAAACAAAATTTGAAACTGTACCGCAATTTAGAAATACTGGTGCAGGATTATTAAGTGGTGCAATGACAGGTGCTAAACTTGGTGGCATGATACCAGGTATATCTCCAGGATTAGGTGCAGGTATAGGCGGTATTCTTGGAGGATTTTATTAATGGTTAGCACATTTGATTATAGCGATTTTACAGGTAGTTTTAAAGGTAACGAGGGTGAACAAGCTATACCTGAAGGATATTTTGGTCGATCTGGTCGTGATGAATATGTATATAGAAATCAAGTTCCTGAAGATTACGGTTTTAAAAACAATCGTATTGGTGTTTCTTTTGGTGGCATGAGAGATACATCATTAGCCAAACAAAATAGAAATTTTAGTGCATTAGATTACGGAATAAATCCAAGTGTTTATAGTGCTACTTACGGATCATTACCAAATTATATGAATCCTGATATGATGAATATTGGTAATAATAAATCAAAAGCACAAAATGTTATTGATAAAACAGAAGAAGATTATTTAAATAAATCTAGTCTAATATCAAGACCAGAAACACCAGGAAAGAAAGTTGGACTTCGACAAGGTTTATTAAATTTTGCACAATCACCTTTTGGTACTGGATTTGCTCAAGGTCTTTTAAAAGCTAGTGGTTATAGTCCACGACCTATAAGTTTTGGTGAAGCACTTGGTATGGCAATGCAAGGTGGTCAAGAATCACAAGCAGCTTTTGACAAAGCACAACTTGATAGAGAAAAATTTAATTATCAAAAAGAAAGAGATATATTAGATAGAACTTTAGCTTACGCACAATTACAAAATGTAAATGTTCCTGCATTGCAACAAAACATTAGAGCAATGTTGGAAGCAAGAAATCTTAAACCTGGTACACCAGAATATGACAAAGCATTTGCAGAAGCATTATCTGATTATTTAAGTAAAACAGATTCAACAAAAGTAACAATTGAAGATAAAGGTCAAGATGCAGGTGATATTGAATTAAATAAAATAGCTGCAAAGAATTATACTGATTCTACTGAAGAATTAAGAAAAAATNGAAATACTGCTATTGATCAAAATGTAAACATTGATGCAATGTTAAGACTTATTAATCAAATGGATGATAAAGAGTTTGGTACACTTGCACAAACAAGTTTACAATTAAAACAATTTGCAAAACAACTTGGATTAAATACAGAAGATATATCCGATGCAGAAGTTTTCTTTACTCTTGCAGGTGATTTTGNCATGCAACAAATATCAAAAACCAAAGGTGCAATTTCAAATAAAGAAATGGCATACTTCGAAATGATTTCTCCTGGTCTATCACGATCAAAAGCAGGTAACATTTTACAATTAAAATTAGCAAAAGCTGTAAACGATTGGCATATAGAATTAGATAAAAAAAGAATTGCCTGGAGAAAAGAAAACAAAGATTTAGATGCTATTTCTTTAGATATTGGTTGGCAAGAAGAATTAATTAGAATTTCAGAAGAAGAAAATTCTATCATGGGTGATTTCAATAAAGCTATTGAAGATAATCTTATGACATCTGCGTATGATAATTTTGGAAAAGAAAATTTATTGTATGATTACAGCAATGAAAATGATTTGAATATAATGAAAAATATGATTCAAAATTATTATCTTGATGTTGGTATACAATCAAATCAAATTAAAGATTATCAATTAGTTGGATATGAAGAAATACAAATACCTGGTAGCGAAAATGTTATTGCTCCAAAAATTATGGTTACATTAGATGATGGTGATGGCAACGAAAGATATGAAATTAGAACAATTGCAAGGAAACAATAATGAGTGAATTAAATACAGCTATTAATAAAGGTTTAATACAAGCAGGTGCAGGTTTTGTTTCTTTACCTGAAGAAGCTTACAATCTTGGTGGTTTATTTGATCAATTTATGGGAAAAAATTTTGGCACGATTTCTTACGGTACTCCAAAGATGGAAGGTGAAAAAGGTTTAAGACTTGGTAATTTATTCATTGGTCAATATTCACCAGATTATCAATACCAACGAACTGATATACCTTTTTTTCCTAGTTACCAAGAAGCAATAGAGGGTGCAAAAAATATTAATGCTCCTGCTTTTAAAGACATGAGAAATTATCAAGCAGGTGATAATATTGCTGATTTACCTTCTGTATTAGATGCTGATTTAAGTGGTTTATCTAAAGTAGTTGAAAAAGGTGTTGAAATGGGAACTGGTGGAGCATTATTTACTGGTTTTAGAAAAGTACCTACATTCCTTGCAGGTGGATCTAGTGCAACAGGTCAAGCATTAGAAAGTTCTGGTGTTGTAAGTGAAGGCAATGGTTGGAAGATTGGACTAGCTTTAGATATAATTGGAAATGTTGGTTTTGGTGCAATTAAACCTAATGATGCACAACGATTAAAAAATATTCTTATTGACTTAGAAAAGAATGGACAAACTGAACAAGTAAAACAATTACTAAAATTTGCAAAAGATAATGGTATTAATATTACTGTGCCTGAAGCTGTATCAAGTGTAACGGGTAATAAATCAATTTTACAATTAGCTGATAATGTTGTGGCAACAGAAGGTGGTGCAGCAGTTATAAGTAATTTTACAAAAAATAGATTTCCGCAAATTACAGAAGCAAACAGAAAATGGATGAATGAAAATTTTAGTTTCTTAAATGTTGATGATATTGATCCTAAAATTATAACGAATAAATTTGTAAATTCACTTGTTGAAGCACAAGATAATATCACAAAAAAAATAAACGAAAAAGCTAGAAACTTAAAAGCAGGTGGTTGGAAAGAATTTGATTTAAGTGATGCAAATATTGAATTTACAACTCAATATATGCAAAATCTTTTTAAAAGATTAACTACAGGTGATTTACTTGATGCAAAAATTATTAAAGATAATATTTTAAATAAATTACAATCAGCAAATAGAACTGATTTAAGTATTACAAATTTAAAAAAGATTTATGATGAAGGNAAAGATGTAACCAGAAATCTTCGNAAAGAAGGTAGNAANCAAGAAGCATTTGCANTAGACAAAGAATTAAATCTTATNAANCAAATTTTAGATCAAAACGAATATTTTGCTAGAGCTTCTGAATTTACAAAAAGAGCAAATACTGTTTTACAAGGTAAGTTTGATGCTTTGAGTATTGGCGGTCAAGTTACAAAAAGCAACCAGGCAGCTCTTGATCGTTCTATGAACACTATAAGAAGTGTTTTATTTGATGAAAATGTTACATCAAAAAATATAAAAAATCTTTACACAGAATTAAATAAAATTGATGCAACATTATTTCCTGAAGTATCAGGTATGTTGTTACAAAAAAACTTTATGAANATNGCTACCAAAGGTGATGATCCAAACATAGGTTTTAAATTTTANAATTCTATGATGAGTCCAAAAAATGTTTCTTTAACAGAAGAAATAATAAAAGGATCAGCNATTGCACAAGGTAAAGATCCTAACAAAGTATGGCAAGGNTTTACACAACTTATGAATGTTTACAAAGCAACTGGTAGTGCAGCTAAACCTGGATCACAAACAGCNAGTAGACANGAATTNAAAGAAAATTTAAAAANATTAAATATACCTTTAGAAAATTTTGAAGTTACAAAACCAATGTCATTTGTTGAAGGTATCAAAAACAATTTATACAATCAAAGAGCAACTGAATTAGCAAATGCTTTTGTAAGTGATGATGGTCTTGAAAGTTTAATTAAAATTGCAAATGCAAGTTCTTTTGATCAAATTGTAGATAACAACAAAGCAATACTTGGATTTTTAAATCAAGANAATGTTGAAGGACAAGAAGAATTAAATGAACAAAAAATAATTAATTTAGAACAGTATGAAAAAAGTGGGGTACTATAATGACCGTAAGTAATTACTCAACAACGGCAGCTAACAATACAACTATTAATAGCATTAGCATTGCAGAAGGGATGCCACCTTCTAATGTCAACAATGCAATGCGTAACCAATTAAGTGATATTCGTTCTTTCTTAAATGACAAAGAATGGTTTATTGTTGGTGATCGTGATGGTGCGTGTACTTTTGCGAGAGCTTCAGGAACTTCGGTTACTGTTGCATCGACAAATGTTACAGCTGATTATCATGCAAATAGACGAGTAAAAGTTGTTGGTGCAAATACTGGCACATTATATGGGAAGGTTGCTTCTTCTTCTTTTTCTACAAACACAACAATTAATTTTACTTTTGATAGTGGTACAATAAGCGGATCAGATACAAATGTTGATGTCTTTGTTGGCTCTCCATTTACTAATCCTGCAATACCAGTAATTGATGACAACAGTTTAGGTACAAGCACAATATTACCTCCATCGCAAAGCTCCGTAAAAAATTTCGTTGAAAATTTAGTTACTGGACAAGACCTTGATTTTGCAGGTGATAGTGGAACAAGTGCAGTAGATTTAGACTCACAAACTTTTACTTTGGCTGGTGGCGAAGGTATTGATACTACAGCTTCAGGTCAAACTTTAACGATAGCAGGTGAAGATGCTACTACAAGTAATAAGGGTATCGCTAGTTTTAGCTCTGATAATTTTTCTGTATCTTCTGGTGCAGTAACAATTAAAAATGGCGGAGTTGAAAATGCCGAACTCGTAAACTCAACAGTAAATTATGGTGGTGTAAGTCTAGCTCTTGGTGGCTCAGATACTACTCCTGCATTTAATTTATCAGACGCAACAAATTATCCAACATCATCATTAACAGGAACAATATCNAATTCTCAATTAGCAACAGGAATTGATGCTACTAAGATTGCAGACGGAAGTGTAACAAATTCTGAATTTCAATTTATAAATACTTTATCTTCTAATGCACAAACACAATTAGATGGTAAACTAACAGCATCAAGTAATTTAAGTGATGTTGCAAATGCAGGTACTTCAAGAACAAATTTAGGTCTTGGAACAATATCAACACAAGCTTCTAGTAATGTTGCAATTACTGGTGGATCAATAACAGGTCTTGGATCGCCAAGTAACAATAGTGATGTAGCAATTAAAAGTTATGTTGATAACCTGGTTACAGGATTAAAAACAAGAATTATAGTAAGAGCTGCAACAACAGGTAATATTTCTTTATCTTCTGATTTACAAAATGGTGATACTTTAGACGGAGTTACTTTAGCGACAGATGATAAAGTTCTTGTTAAAGATCAAAGCGATAATACACAAAACGGAGTTTATAAAGTTGTAGCAAGTGGCACAGCAAGTCGTGATCCTGACTTCGATCAAGTAGACGAACTTGCAGGTCAGATGATTATTGTAAAAGAAGGAAGTGTAAACGCAGACTCTTTCCATCTTTGCACTACTGATTCAGGAACAATTGGAGTTGCTGCAATAACGTTCACCCAAGTTACCCCAAGCTCAGGAGGAACTGTAACTCAGGTAGGTATTGCACAAGCAGGATCAGAATTTACAATATCAGGATCACCAATAACAACTTCAGGCAATATTACTTTAGGTATAGGTACTATTGCTAACACAAAAATTTCTGGTCTAGGCACAGCATCAACAAAAGCTGTTGGTACTTCAGCAGACAATGTTGTTCAACTAGACGGATCAGCAAGATTACCTGCGGTAGATGGTAGTCAATTAACAAACTTGCCAAGCACAGGAGCAACTAATGGTTTTGCGATTGCGATGGCAATAGCATTATAGAGAGGAAACATGGCACAAAATTTTAGAAGATACAAAGCCAGAAATATTGGCACAAGTGCATCAACTCTTTTTACTGCAAACTCTAACGACACAATCGTGGGTATCTCATTAGCAAATGTTCATACATCTGCAATTAATGTGAGTGTATTTATAAACGATAGTTCTAATGATTTTTATTTACTTAAATCTGCTCCAATCCCAACAGGATCGCAATTACAAGTATTAGATGGTGGTGCAAAGTTTGTTGTTCAAAGTGGTGATATTTTAAAAGTTCAAAGTGATACTGCATCAAGTGTAGATGCGTGGGTATCAACAGTAGATGACATTAGCACATAGGAGATAATAGATGCCTTATATTGCAAATAAACCTGCAACTAATTTTGAAACAGTACAAAAACAAATTAGTACATCAAATAGTGGTACAACAATTACATTAGATAGAGCTGTAACTTCTGTTCAAGATATACTTCTTACCATAGATGCAGTTGTTCAATCGTATGATAACTATTCTGTAAGTGGCACTACACTAACAGTTGGTGGCACATTAAATAATAACAGAGTAGAAATATTATATGTTGGAAGAACTATGCAATCGGTTGATCCAACGGATGATAGTGTATCGGCTGCTAAGATAAAAACAGATGCAGTTACCACAGCAAAAGTACAAAACGATGCTATTACAGTAGATAAATTAAATCTTATCTCAACTTCTAGTGTACCATCATTAGAAGCTAAAGGTGATGGTAGTTCAGTTGCAGGTAAAATAAAATTGAATTGCCATGTCAATAGTCATGGAGTTACATTACAAAGTCCAGATCACTCATCATCGCAATCCTGGACACTAAAACTTCCTGATAACTCTCCAACAGCAGATAAGTTTTTAAAAGTAAAAAGCATTACTGGAAGTGGCTCTACTGCAACAGGTCAATTAGAATTTGCTGATGCAGGTGGTGGAGGAATGGTTTTAGTTGGTCAATCAGTAGACACAGCTTCTGGTGGAACAACTTATAGTGGTATTTCTTTTGATGATGTATTCTCAGCAACTTATGACAACTATTTAATTGTTGCTTCTTTTACAACAGAAACAGATGGCGATAATGTTAGAATGAGATTTAGAGAGGGTGGTTCAGATTTTACTGCTGGTAGCTATGTTTATTCATTTAGAGAACATAATATAAATAATTCTAATTCAGGTAGTTTTTCAAGTAGTGGATATTGGGGTCAAACATATATTGACATAACATCAAGTCAAACAAACCATATTTCTAATCATGCTACATTATTTGGTTATGTGTTTTTACCTTTTGTTAATGACGCAAGAACACAATTTATGTTTCAATCAAATGGTTATACTAGTTCTAATGCTATTAAAAATAGAAATACAGCCGCTAAATATAATGCNNNTCACAATACTGCTGATGGTTTTACATTGTATGCAGAGAGTGGAAATATTGATGAACATTCAATACAAATATTTGGAATTAAAAAGAGTTAATTATGGTTATGTATAAAAAATTAAATGGGATTACAGTTGAACTTACTCCTGAAGAAGAACAGGAAATTTTAGCTGATAGAGAACAATCAAAATTAGAAAGACCTACAAATCAACTTCGTGAAATTAGATTACTGAGAAATCAAAAATTAAATGAAACAGATATGTATGCTTTGCAAGATGTAGTGCTTTCTGAGGAAATGAAAACTTACAGACAAAATCTTCGCAACATACCACAAGATTATTCTGAAGCAGACTATGACGATTTACTTGCTAGAGATGAGCAAGGTAACTTAACACATACAGTATGGGAGAAACCATA
>FUFK010719501.1_pt1 | contig 18144 bp, 11 predicted proteins | sample 1021851 | NCBI WGS metagenome assembly FUFK01 (sample SAMEA51879418, study PRJEB19060) | metagenome
CATGTATTTAAAAATTTATGGAAGCAAATTGGTAATAATATTCATTCTTATAAGACTTACCCGCGCATTGTAGGAGAAACAGGTGGTAAGGACTTCATTATAGCTCACCCTGAAGCAGATGCACAAGCGGTTAAAATTGCAATGATGGCTGGAAAGGCCGTGCACGAACAGCGGACCGTGAACCCCACCACGGGTGAACTCCGGAATCTTCAGCGCATCAGTCGGCAACGGTCAAAGGGGCGACTGACCATCTCGCTCGAAACAGCACGGCGCGTCAGCGAGGGGTTGCTGACGATGGACGAGGCGCTCGCCGCCTCTGGATTCGTTGAGAATTGATGCGCCAGCCCTTCGGTCATTCCGACTCGTCGAGAGCGAAATCCTGCACGTCAGCGTCCTCGAGGTGGTCCTTCATCTCGGGTGAGCGACGCAGGAACCACCGAAACATGGACTCGGTCGCCACCGGTGCGAAGATCACGCCGCCAATGACGGTGAACAGGCCCACGAACGACATGGGAGGAACGTCGCGAGTTCCGTAGGCATTCGGGCCTCCAACCATGAGTTTCACCGTGCCCAACCACGGGATTTCACCGCCGGCCACGCCGATGACCCAGGTGTCCCGTACGGGTCCAACCACGCCCGACGGGCTGTGAACGCCCGCTGAACCGTTCGTGACGCCGGCGCCTTGGTCCACCGAACACTTGTTGTTGTCGCCCAGCGTCAACATCCCTTCGTGGCTCGGGGCCCACTGCCAGACCACCAAATACGGTTCGACAACGTAGTTCTCACCGCTGTGCGCTGGTCGTTTGCAGTCGTAGTAAGCGGCGTCGGTTCCGTCAAAATGGACGGTGATGTTGACCACGTCCCGCACGGAGGTGCCCGGCACCGACCACGTTAAGATGCACGAGCCCGGCAGACCGTCCCCTGCTACTCGAACCTCGTCGTAGGTCGCTTCCTCCGGGCACGGNGCGGTGGNCGACCGGTTGGGTTCCACGGTTTGTTCGGCCACCACCCGCATGATGGCNCGATGGATGATGGGCGTACCNNCCTCTCCGTTTTTCGAGTAAATGATGACGTCACCGGGCATGCCGTGCTGTTCGTANCCGTANGCGGTGAACTTNGGGTTNGTGGCTTCAGCAAACGTCACGATGGTGTCGGCGGGCTGATCGTGAACAAGGATCAAATCGCCGGCATCGATGCTACCGATTTCCCCATCCTCNCTGTGGATCATCGAGCTTGACTCCACCACCACCAGCGGCGGCATGGAGCCCGTGTGGATGAACATCGCGCCGACCAAGCACCCGATCATGCCCACCGCAAGTGCAAGTTCCAGCACCAAGGATCGCAGCGGGTCGTGCTCGGACATGAGTGTCCCTCGTTTCACCGCTTCACGCCTTTGCTATCAAGGAATGCATTCCACTGCTCAAGATGCCCCGCCCCCAGGGTTTCAGCCGCTTCGTCGCCCTCGGCCTTCCGTCGGCGAATTTCGGGCGTGGACTGAACGTCCATGATTTCCTCGAGGACGTTCACGTACCCCCGAAAGCGAAGGAACTCGGGAAAGGACACCAAAAACACGATCAGAGACACAACGGCGCCGATGATGGCGCCTCCGGTGAAGTCGTTCCATTCTGCGTGGTCTTGCAGAAACAAGAGCTGGTACATGCACGCAACCAACACAACCCCGCTCGAGCCGGCGGCAACGGCGCTGATTCCGAACTGATTTCCGTGTTGTTTTGCCCACAGCCGGCCAAAGAAGGTCCCTTCCTCGCTCATGCCTTCACCGGTCACCACGGGGGCGCTTGAGGCCTTCAATCCTCCCATTTTAGGCATCCCATCCGGAGAAGACTGCGTTGCCCGGGAGGGGCATCATTCAAATGCGATGCGAAGGCTAATCGAAGCACCCCGGGTGACCGCAATGCGCCGTGCAATCTTCCTCACGCTCCTTTTTGTGCTCTCGGTGATGTCTCCACTGGCAGCCGCGGCCACGACCGAGACCCAGTTCAAGGACGGCAGCACAGCCTACGAGCACACGTTTTCACAGAAAGGAACCGGTGCCGCAGGCGTGATTACGCTGCCCATCGGAGCGGCCGTTCAATCGGCTTCCTTTGACCTGCTCGGGGAAGCCAGCACCACGACGTGGACGAACTTCACCTCCGACAGCGACTACGGTGGAGCGGGCGACACGGACTACACCAGCTCGACCACGACCCGGCCATCCCCGTTCACCTACGCTCGCAGGGACAACTTCGAAGTGGACACCGAGACGGTGACCCTCAAAGGCAACCCCACGGAACTAACCCCGCGCTTCTCGTCGAGTTCGTCGGTTGCAACGCTCGGCAGCGCCCACCTCAACACCACCGGTCAATTCGTGGCCTTGAGCGACCAGGGCTACACGAGNCCGACCAAGCAGTTCGCCGACATTCGCGCTTCGACAAGCACGCCTTGGGGCTACACGGGGGTCGTGGTACCGATCAACAGTTCTGAAATTCACATTCTGCGCTATTCAAGCCAGTACATGACGAACAATCCCTCTGCCATCATGCGCGTCAACCCCTCCACGGGCCAGTACCTCGGAACCGCTTCGTACCTCACGAACTCCTGCGGGAGCAACGCCATGTACGGCATTCACGACGTCGACGTGTACAACGGGAACGTCTACACGGCTCACTACACCTACTACAAAATCAACAAATGGAGCGTCGGGTGGAACACGCAGGGCACGCAAGTCCAGTGGAGCTGTCAAACGTCGTACACCTACAATTACCCCAACTACATCACCGGCGTGGATTTTGACGACAACACGGGCAAGATGTACATCGGTGTCTACGATGCCTCAGCGCGCAACCACTACCTCAAGGAGGTCAACCCATCCTCACCCACCGTCATCACGGGAACCTGGTTGATGACCTCCACGTCGTACTACTACGACCACGGCGCAGGCCTGACCGTCAACATGCCCAACGTCATGTACAACATTTACTACATGAACACCGACTACAAGAGCATCCATTATCACTACACGATGTCAAGTGGCCTTCTCGTTTCTCAGGGTGAGCGAACCATGCCGGGGGGCGGGCACTACGGCTTGACGGACACCGACGAACACAAGGTGATGTTCTCGTGCCACTGGTCGGGCACAAATTATTGCACGCAGGGCATTCGCAAGGTGCACGTTTACGGCGACGGCGCTCACTACGACCCAAGGGCGTCCAGCCTCACCTCCCAAACCATCGTCGGTCAGACCACCTCGATTTCCAAGGCCATCAACAGCATCAACGTCAACGGTATCTTTGGTTCCGTCCCCGCCGGAACGAGCATCAACGTCGATGTTTCCAACGACGGTGGAGTGACGTGGAAATCCGGATACGTCGGCCAGAAAGTGAACTTCGCGAACGCAGGGACGTCGGTCAAATGGCGTGCAACGCTGAACGGTACGACGACGAAAACACCGGTGCTCGGCGATGTGGTTCTCACCTACACGACGAACTACCAGACCAGCGGCTACTACTACGCTTACCAGTACGTCGGTACGGCGGCCAGCAACGTCATCGCCGCCACGGTGGACTGGAACGAAACACGGCCCAGCGGAACGTCGATCACGGTCAACGTTGGCTACAAAGCGAGCTCATCCACGTGCGGCACGGGAGGGTCCGGTGTGCAAAGCTTCACTTCACCCAACACGACCAAGTCGATGACGGCCACTTCGTCGTACTATTGCGTTCGAATCATGCTGTCAACCTCCTCCACCGGGGCGACGCCCTCGCTCACCGACCTTTCCATCGCGTTGCACTCCAATGCGCCCAATCAACCCGGCATCAACATCGACGGTGCGTCGGCTTGGAAGCGCTCCGCCGCCGACGGGGCGCTCATCGGTCCGATCACCGTGTCGAGTCAACAAGGCGGCAACACCCTGGTCGACAAACTCAACGACGCCGTTCCAAACACCGGTTCCGGTACCGTTGACATTCCAATCGACCTCACGTCTGAATCGGCGGGCAAACTGTCCATCACCTCGTTTGAGGTAACCTACACGATGCAGACCGTGAACCTCGACCTGGTGATTCCCGAAAATGAAATCTTGCACGAGCGAATCACACCGTACGAAGTTGTGTCTCGTCACGTCATCGGTGAGGCGGCCAACTCAATGGTGAGTGCCGACCTGACCTTGATGACCGCCGGAAGCGCCGCCAACTGGCCCACCATCTCATGGCAGTACGGGGACGTCTTCCCCGACCCCAACGACCCCGCTCAGTACATCGATGTGGACCCGACCTCCTATTCGGTGGAAAGCAACGGCATCCTTGAGATTCACTGGAAATTCTTCGTCACCAGCGAGATGCCCGACCAGGACAACGTCCGATTCCGCGTCGGTTGCCTTGACGACAGCGGCACCGCCGGCTTCGCTCCCGAGCCGCTCACGTCGGCGGAAGGTCTTCGAGTCAATCGGTCCTTTGGACTGGGCTGGTTGAACGTCCGCGACAACGACGGTGAGTTGACCTCCCAAGACGTCCCGGACGGCGCATGGGTTGCTGCAGGCGAACAGGTTTACTTCGTGGGTGCCATGTGGTTCCAAGACACCGAGGACGCACCCAAGGACAGCGCCTTTGACGTTCGAATCTCCCGAAACGGCTACGTCGAAAGCACCGCACGCGACACCACCAACAACAACGGTTCGTTCTTCATTCCCATCGACCTGCCCAACATCGACGTTCCAGACGGGTTGACCTACGAGGTTCAAACCTACAACGAACGAAACCCCGACCATGTTCAGCAACCGAACTCAGAGTGGCGACGCACCTACCTCGTGGACGCCACACACCCCGAACGAAAGGTGGTTGCGCCCGTGGACGACGCCTACGAAGCGGCGACCAACGAGCAGGCGGTGCAGATCCTGGTCGAGGACAAGGTGGGCCATCCGATGGAGCTCGAGTTGAACTACTGGGTCGAAGCCGACCACGACGCCAACCGCAACGGAGAGGCGGACCCGGAGGAATACGTTTCCAAAACGGTCACCAACACCACCGAAGCCCGCTCCAAGTGGTTCATCACCAACATCGACACCTCCAGAAATCCCAACATGGGCCGCGTATCGTACTACTGGGACGGCGGCGACCAAGCCGGAAATCCACTGCACTTCACCGCCATGAACGACGACGATGAACTTCTCAAGTTCGAAGCCTCGGAAGGCTTCCTTTACGACGACGCCACCTTCAGGACACGCAAGGATTCATCCGCTGTGTTCACCGGATTGGAATGGGTGGGTCATGAGGACAACGAAGCGGTGTTCGCCGGCATGGAGCAAACCATTTCCCTCGGTTTCATTGACGCCAACACCGCCATCGACTTCGAGTTCATCTCGCTGGTGTTTGACTTCGAGGGCCCCAACCCGGCGCGAGACGCCCAGTCCATTTCCTACTCGGGAACCAACAACACGTTCTGGTCCGACTCGCCCTTCATTCATCTTTCACCCACCAGCACGATGACCCAAACCACCAACGAATCCGGTCTTCCATGGATTTTGCTTGACTTCCACTTCACCTTCAGTTGGGACTGGCCCGATGAGGAAATGGGCGATGTTGCCCTGCTGTACAAAGAACTGGGCAGTTCGGACCCCAGCCGCATCCTCCTGCTCGAACACACGTTCCGCGTTGAAAACGACCTGATGCTCTCACCCACCGAGTTTGAAGTTGAAGACATCAGTGAGCCACGCACAGGACCCGTAGCCGACGGCAGTCGAGTACGCAAAGACGACCGATTGGCCTTCACGGGGCGCGTTGTGTATGAAGGCAGCCAGACCCCAGCCCCGCGCGACGTCGGTATTCTTGTCGAGGTGTTTGACGGCGAGAAACTCTGGTCCGACGGTTCGTTGACCAGCGACGGCGGTTACGCCGTTGAGGTTCCGCTTTCCGCAGCCCTCACCCTGCAGTCCTCACCTTCGAGAACGTGCCTCATTTCCATCACGAACATCCCGGGTCGCGGTGAGGACATGACGGGGACGCTGGTGTCGACCACGCTTCAGGTCGTCGTCGACGACGCAGCGCCTCGCGTCACGCGCCGCATCGCTCCATTGAACGTCATCGACATCTCAGCGACCAACGATTTAACCCAGATCGAGGTGGAATTCCAAGGGACCGAGGACGCCGATTTGACCGGCTCAAAACAGACGGTTCACTGGGTCATGCGCGATGCAACCCGCACCATGACGATCGGCGCAGGCTCAACGTTGCTCGGCATGCAGCAGGACGGTCAGAACGTGATTTGGACCGGTGTGGTCGACATCACGGCGGGCGGCATGGTGGTGCCCAAAGCCGGTGATTTCGTCGGCTTCTACGTCACGGGGTACGACGCAGCCGGCAATCAGTTCCCGGTGGTGTCAAACTCCGAGGCAAGCCCGATTCCGGAGTTGGCCTCCGACGACACCGACTTTGAACGCCAGTGGGTCCGACTCGGCGCGGTGGGCGCCGAACTGCGCGTGAAGAACATCGACATGAGCGACGACCACATCGCACCGGGCGCGTCCATCGACATCACCGCTACCGTTCACAACGCCGGTGGCAACACCAGTTCGCAGTTCAAGGTGGCCTTCTTCGCAGGCTCGGACGAGGAGCCGTTCGAGGTCGTTCGAATCAACGGCCTCGACGAAGATGAACACTACCCCGTGACCGTTGTCTGGGAATCCAAGGACGTTGACCGAATTCGGGTTGTGGTGGATTACGAAGAAGAAGTGCCCGAAGCAAACGACGACGACAACTCAGCAGAGCACGCCGTGACCATCGCGTACGGTCAGTANTTTGGATGGTTTGACTCCGTGCGGGAACAGCCTCTGGCGTGGATGTTTGCCGTGCTCAGCATCCTGACGCTGGCCATTGTGTTCACGATCGCATCTCGCACGTCCATCGATTACGGCGACGGTGCCTTTGATGAGGACGAAGCCGACTGGGAAAACGACGAGGACGAGGAAGACTACGACGACGATCACGATTGACCGTTGACGGGCACTCCGGTCGACAGCCAAATCCTCAAATGGAGTGGGCATGGGCATCCTCCACGAGGGTGGGGAGAGTATGTCGCGCGCGTTCTCCCGACTTCACCCTTCGCTGCGCAGTGCACTCGAGGAGCGTGGATGGGAACCTACCCCCGTTCAGGAGCACGCCCTTCCGGAGATTGCAGAAGGACATGACCGCCTCATCATCGCTCCGACAGGGTCGGGAAAGACCATGGCGGGGATTCTTCCGTTGTTCCACCGGTGCCTTTCCGAGGATTGGACTTCCCTCTCCATCCTCTACATCACCCCACTTCGTGCGCTCAATCGAGACGTCGACCGTCGATTGCAGGAGCTCGCCAAGGCCGTCGGTTTGCGCGTGGACGTCCGACACGGGGACACGACACAAGCGCAGCGGGCGAAACAAACGCGAAACCCTCCAAACCTGCTCGTAACCACTCCCGAAACGTTCCAGTTGATGTTCAGCGGGAAGAACCTCCGAGCGATGCTTTCCTCGGTGCAGGCCGTGGTGGTCGACGAAGTGCATGACTTGGCGGCGTCCGAACGGGGCTGGCAACTCGGTGTTGGGCTGGCTCGTCTCGAAGCGCTTGCTGGACGCACGGTGCAGCGACTCGGGTTGTCGGCCACGGTGGGCAACCCCGATGCGGTGGCGCACTGGCTATCACCGGGCAAGGCCAGACCGCTCATCACCACGGGTCAGCGGGAGACGGAACTCACGGTGGAATCGCCGTCACCCACACCGGAGGACGAAATCGGGGCCGTCGATGCATCCCTGAGTCCCAAACAACACGCCTCGTACCGTCATCTGTGCCACATTTTGCGCACAGAGTCCCCGTGCCTGGTGTTCGTCAACAGCCGGAGCGACGCCGAGACACTCTCCACGCGCTTGCAGGCCATGGCACCGGACCTGAGCATCGGCGTTCACCACGGCTCGTTGGCCGCTGAAACCCGACAGCAAATGGAGGATGAATTGCGGGACGGTGTCCTCGCCGGGCTGGTCTGCACGTCGAGCCTTGAGCTCGGCATCGATGTGGGCAGCGTCCGTCGAATCGTTCAGGTGCACTCGCCGAAATCCGTCGACCGCATGCTCCAGCGCGTGGGGCGCGCCGACCACCGCTTGGGTGGCGTGGGGCGCGGCCACGTCATTTCGTGGGACGTTGACCATCTCTTGGAATCGGCCGTCGTTGCCCAGCGCGCCATGGTCGGCGCCATCGAGCCCGTGGTGTGGCGCAAGCGGCCGGGCGTCATCGCTGCCAACCAACTCGTCCTCATGGCCCACTGCTTCAAGGCCGTCAGCATCGACGAAGCCACGCGACTCATCGCCAATGCACCTCAGTTCGACGGATGGCAACGGGTGGACACCGAAGCCATGCTTCAGGTGCTTGCCGAGCGTTGGGTCGTTCGTTTCACACCTGTGCCCAGCGAGGTCGAATGGTACCGCTGGCCCAAGGCTGTTTACACCGTCGCGCGGGAGGAAGCCGCTGCACGAGGCGAGTCGCTCCCCGAGGACTTGCCGCTCTACACCACGCCCGACGAGGACGTCCCCCGGATCTACACCGAACGAACGGTGGACGTACCGAAACGATTTGCCAACGGATGGTTTTCCACGGCGGGAAAAACCCGGGAATGGGTGTCCAACCATCTTTCGATGATTCCGGACAAGAAGACCTATCGTGTTCGCGACGCCGTAACCCGGCGAAGCCTCGGCAACGTCGACGAAGCCTTCGTTCTCAGTCTGAACGATGCGGGCGAAGACGACGATGGAACCCCCCGTCGCTTCGTCATCGCCGGGCGAACGTGGCTCATCGTCGACGCCGACCCCGAGCAGTCCGAGCTGTTGGTCGCACCGGTCAACGACCACGGCAAGGCGCCTCAGTGGTTGGGCGAATTACCACCGGTTCCCGAATCGGTGGCCCGGGACGTCGGTTATCTCCGCCATCTCATCGCCCACGACCTCGGATTGTTGCCCGCTCCCGCATCTCCTGAACTCGACCCCCTNGCGCTGGTGCCATCGCGGTCTTCGAAGCTTTCCGATTACCCCCTTGACGACGAAGCTCGAAGCATGCTTGCCGAAACGGTGTCGGCCCATGTCGAGGCCACGGGCACCTTGCCAACCGACCGAGTGATGACCCTCGAAGAGCGGGACGACGCTTTCGTGCTCAATTGCTGCCAGGGCTCGAAGATCAACGAAGCCATCGGCAATTTCCTTCTCGCCATGGCGTCAACCAAATCCGGAAGTTGGGGGCGGCTCATCGTGGAACCAACACGGATCGCCCTACAGGTCGGTGGTGTCCGACCCGACGACATCGCCGGTTGGCTTTTGGAAACGCCGCCCGACGCCATCCAGCAACTGTTGAGCATCACCGTGCCCAACTCACGGCAGGTTCGCTGGCGCTTTGCACAGGTTGCCAAAATCTTCGGCATTTTGCGGCACGGCGTGGACCCTCGCCGCATCAATCTTCAGGCCCTGCTTCGCAAGTACCGGGGCACGGTGGTCATGGAGGAGGTGTTGTCCAAGCTCTTCCATGAGCGCATGGACGTGCAAGGAGCAACCGACGTGTTGAGGGGTCTGCAGTCGGGCGTGCTCTCGCTTGAAATCACGGCTCAAGGCCCCCTGGGTCTTTCAAACCGCACCCAAGACGACATGTTGCTGCCCAACTGGGACAACGCTGCTCTTCGGGAGCGTCTGCGGGGACGACTGACCAACGAGCGCGCCGTGCTGTGCTGTTTGCGCTGCAACAGCGTTCGCCGCTTCCGTGTGGCTCGATTCCACAGCATGGAGCGGCCCGGAACCTGTCTCAAATGCGGCGGTCAACGTTTGGCTGTGGCACGAGAAGGCCTGCAGGAGATGCTGGAGAAGTGGGTTTCGTCCGACGACCCCAAGGATCAGGACAGAATGGTGAAGAACGCCGATTTGGTTGCCAACCGTGGTTTGGAGGCCATCATGTGCATGATGGGGCGTGGAATCGGTGAGGCAACGGCAAATCGCCTCATGGTGAAGGTGTCACCTGGGGACACCGAAGGTTTGCTTCAGGCCATCCACAAGGCCGAGGTCGAGTACGCCCGGACGCGCCGCTTCTGGGGTTGAGCCACCGGTTAGGACGACGACGTTGTCGGGGAGGCTGCGCTCGCTGTTTTGCTTTCTTGGAGACTCAACCGCAACACACCGGCCGCCAGCAGCGCTGAGAGAATGAACAAGGCCGCACCGGTGTAGCCGGGTGTTCCGATCCCAACACGGATCGTCACCGTCGAGAGCACGAACCCGGTGTTTCGGGCCAGCTGGGGGAAATCGGTGATGTGCTTGTAGGACACGAGCAGGATGACGATGTCCGAGAGAATGAGGAAGGTGAAGAAGTCAAGGAAAAACACGGTTCGGCTCAGGTCGCCCTCACCGTCCACGGTGCTGAGGGACCACGTGGTGAAGGAATAGATGGCCAAAAGAACGTAAACACCGGTCAGTGCGCACGCCAGGGTCTTCTTCTGGTCGACAAACTTGGCGACGGCCTCGTCGGATTCATCCAGTTGTTTTGGGTTGAGCGTCATGCTTCGGAAATACAGCGCCGTGGTGAACAGGATGAGGAACGCCACCGCTTCGAGTGCGATGAGGGCGACATCGCTGTCGACGGCCGTGCCTCGCGTGGCCTCAACGTCCGCCAGATTCTTGAAAATGTCGCGGACGACGAGAAGGCTCATCACCTCGAACTGTTTTCCAATGGCGACGGAAAACGATTCGGGGATGGCTCGAATCAGTTCGTAGACCTCGTAGGCGAGGATGATGGAGAACGGGGTGTAGAGTGCGTCGAGGTACGAATCGATGAACCCGTTCATGCCAGGCAGTTCAAGCATGGAAAAGCCGTGGAGCGTGCATGCTGCTACGTGGATGAGAAAGCCCACAATTGCGAGATTGATGGCTGCGCTGCGCAACCGTTCGTCCGTACGATTGCCCAGGACCAACTCGTAGAGCGCCGCTCCTTTCATGACCGAAATGCTCACTTGTTACAATAAGTAAGGCTGTTTTTTCCCGGAGGTCGGTTTTGGACGCTTTTTATCGACCAAACACCCATTTATGTGCCCCTCGTTTTCATCATCGGACCAAAGGTGGCACACCCATGAAATCCTCGTCGATGCCCAGCGATGACCGGGCAGGCCTTCCCACCGATTTTGGTCTCTGGTACCACCCCCTCTACACCGACGGCATTCATCCCGAGGCGCGCTTCCCCCGAGATCGCTACCAACTCTTGCTCAATCGATTGCAAGCCTCCGATGCCCACCAGCGCATGGTCATCCATCGCCCGGAGCCCATCGAGCGCGAGCTGTTGTTGCTGGCCCATGATGCGGATTTTGTGGACCGCTTTCTCGCCGGTGACCTCACCGACAAGGAGGAGAAACGCATCGGTCTGACCCCATGGACGCCTTCCATGATACAGCGTACGCTCGTTCTGATGGGCGGTGCGGTTGAAGCAACGGAGCATGCGCTGAGCCACGGCGGGGTTGCGGGCAACATGGCGGGGGGCACGCATCACGCTCATCGGGCGTTCGGATCGGGGTATTGCGTGTTCAACGACCTGGCCGTTTGCGCTCGCCATGCGCTTGAACATCTTGGTGTTGAACGCGTGGCCGTCGTGGATTTGGACGTGCATCAGGGCGACGGGACGGCAACCATCCTCGCCGATGAACCGCGTGCATGCACGATTTCGGTTCACTGCTCGACCAACTTTCCGTTTCGAAAATCCCAGAGCGACCATGATTTCCCGGTGCCGCCCGGCTCGGGCGACGAGGTGTACCTCAGCACCGTGCGTGAAGCGTTGGAGACCTGCACGGCCTTCGAGCCCGACCTGATTCTGTATCAGGCCGGCGTTGACGGGCTGGAGGCGGATGCGTTGGGTAAACTCAACGTGTCAAGAGATGGCATGAGGCAGCGCAACCACCTCGTGTTCGAGGCTGCTCGAGACGTGCCGCTGGTCGTTTTCATGGGCGGCGGCTACGCCAAGCCGATCGATGCGTCCTTGGATGCGTTTTTCGATTTGTTCAGCGACGCCGCCACGTGGAATCAAACCGATTGAACGCGCTCAAATGAAGTCTCTCCTTTTGTAAGTGAAGAATCCATGTGGAATGAATAAGCATACACATGCAAAACTGAATTGACTTTGGTTTGTCTTTGTGGGTTTTAGGTTGAGGCCCATTGCGACACCTCACTTGCGTTTATGGGCTTCGTATGGGTCCTACACAAGGCTACCCTGTGATTGGGCATGTCTTCAGAGGGGCCCTCTGACTATCCTTAATACCGCTCAAACGAATGGTTGTAGAATAGCCACGGTTCCAGAGACTTCGTGAGCCACCACGAGCATGGCCGCACCGTTGGGGCTGTCAGCCGCTGCGATGAAGTCTAAGCCCTCTGGGCTCACATGGTCCGGGAGGTAGATGTACTGGTCGAACACTGGTGCGGTTGGATCGCTCACATCGTACACAAGGATGCCGCCAGCTCTTTCCAGACCAACAAAGGCGTAGGTCTTACCGAACATCTCGCCAACAACGACGCCTTCGGGCTCTGCGCCCTTGTCGTCGTTTCGCTTCTGCGTGTAGCTGTTAATGTATTCACCCTGGGAGACCATCAGCGCACTGATGGTGTCGCCGCTGTCCCAAACCAAGTCACCGTTGCTGTCCCAGATGCTGAAGGAGCGGGTTCCGTAAGAACAGATGAAATCCAAGTCGCCGTCATTGTCGGTATCGCCGCAGTTATTAGCCGTGGTGGTCTTCAAACGACCGAGTGCTTCCTTGTCGAGCAGGTCGTCTTCGTTGGGGAAAACAGTGTCGTCCAGGTCGAGGTCATCCAGTCGGACCTCTTCGGAGTAGGCCAAACAACCGTCCTCATCATCGTATTCCAAGCCGCCAGCAGCGAGACATGCTGCTTCGTCAGCAGCGTCAAACCAGTAATCACGGGCGTCACCTTCGTTGGCGGTCACATAGTAACTGATTCCACCAATCGAAAAAGTCGAGAGCGCATCGGGCTGGTACATGCCGTAGACATGCGCGTAATTGGCTAGGTTGACACCGTCGTCCTTATCGGAGAAGTCGTACATACCAAGGCTGTAATCTTTCATGCCCATGGCAATAATGTCCGTCACAGTCAACGTCGTCAAGTTAACCTTAGCGAAAGCGTTGTTTTCCTGCAGAACTACCATGGCGTGCGTGCCATCAGGACTCACGGCGATGTATTCTGGCTCTAAGTCCTGACTGAGATTGGCGTTTGGACCAAACATCCGAACACCCTCCGCTTCCAAGGTAGCTCTCTGGCCTTCAAAGGCATTGAAGTTGATTTGAGTAACATCACCTTGCGTTAGGGTTGATGCGTTGCCTCCAGAGAGGTCAACATACGACAAACTTCCCTCTGGATCGATTGTGTACATGTCATTGGGTTCACCTTCGTTAGCCACAAGGACACCGTTGCCATCAGGTGTGAAGGTCAGCATGTCAGGAAGCGCTCCTGCTTCCACAGTTGAAAGAAGAGTTCCTTCGATATCAAAGAACATCACATGACCTGGGTCTTGCTTGCTCATTCCGGAACCTTCCTCACCCACACCCGCAACAGCCACAGCCACCAGTCCATCATGGACATCTACGCTGTTAGGCTCACCGTTAGGGATAACTACGCGTGTGTGAAGAGTAGGAGTTGTTGGGTCAGACAAATCGAGAATGTCGATCGACCCCTCGACGGCGTTGACGACAAACGAACGGTGTGAGGCTGCATCGTACGCAGAAATTTCACTTGCACCTTCGCCAAGGCCGCTATCATAGGCTCCGACAAGTTTCCATGTCAGACCGGAATTGTCGGCTCCAAACACCGTAAAGTGATCGCCGCAGTCAATGGCAAGGTGAGTGGAAGTATCAACGGCAAGACATCGTGAAGTGTCAGCACCGTCAGCACCNTCAGCACCATCAGCACCGTCAGCACCATCAGCACCGTCAGCACCATCAGCACCGTCAGCACCATCAGCACCAGCAACGCCGTCTGCGCCGACTTCTCCATCTTCCCCGCTTTGTAGACAACCAGCGAGGGCGGTTGAGGTCATTAGTAAGGCAATTAACATGAGAGCAAGGCTTCTTTGCATGGTTTGGGTACTACACTAGCCTACATGGAATTTTGATACGGATTATACTTGATGCTCAATAATACACAATAGACATATTTCGGATATATGTCCTGAAGAGTTATGGTCAAAAAGACGATGCTTAACTTGGGCGTTTAAGCGTTAAGTAGGGGGCAGACCGTTAAAGACCACTGATTCGTTTTGACGTCATCAGAGGGCTTGCAATGGGCTTTGTCATAGCCTACCCTTGTTTCTGAGCACGCACCGGCGTTGATCGTTCTGACGCGTCGTGGAGACAGCGCATCATGCTCGTTCGGTCGAATCAACGGTGGCGTTGTAGTCTCGCTCCAGCTCAGCCACGCGCTGCTCGGGTATGCCCAACGTTTTGGCCTGGATGTTCAGCATTTTGCGTTCGTCGTCGGTGATGATGAAATCCTCCATCGCCACCTTGTAGGCTTCCATGTACACCTGTTCTTTGTTGATGGCGAGAACCTCCGATTCGGTGACCTGCGCTTGGATTCTGAATTCATCGAATTGAATAACCCCGTCCTCGTTGAGGTCGATCGTATCGAACAATTCCTCTTGAGATTCCTGCGGGAGTTTGGAGACTTCAGGCGCCTCCGAAAACTCGTCTTTTGAAATCACGTCGTCCTTGTTGATGTCCATGCGGTTGAACGCTTCCAGAATTTCGCCTTCGTTGATCGGGGCCTCGCCCGTGGTGCTGAACACGCCCATCATGTTGATGCCGCTCTTGCCGTATTTTCGAGCCAAATCGTTGTTGCTGCCGCCCTTTGCCCACATGCCGTCGTACCACTGCTCGAGGTAGACTCTCCGCTCTTCCGTGATGCCGTAGGATCGGGCCTGCAGGTCGAGCATCGATCGTTCGTTGGGGGTGATCGTGTGGTCCTTTTTGGCGAGGTAATACATCTCCAGATACCCCAATTCTTCTTTGGTGTGCGATTCCGGAATCAGCCGAGACGACACCCCGCCCAGGGTGGCAATGATGGGTTTGCGCAGAATCAGCAGCGTCATCCCGATGAAGACCCCGCCGATCCACCCTCGGTCGAAAACGGATTCCATGAGTTCGGTGCTGACCAGGAACAAGATTGCTCCCAAACCGGCGAAAACAGTGGTCGTGAACGTCTTGCGGAGTTGCTCATCGATACCGAACATGTCGTTTTTGATCACCGCGTAGGTGAAGATAACTCCCTCAAACAAAGCAGCGACCACAACCGCTGTGGGCATCAGAGGCGGTATGTACAACAGCAAGCGGGTGGTGTCCAGATTTGGGTTGAAGACGTTTGTCTCCAGGGACGGTGATTCACCGATCGTCACAATCATCCAGAACAGAATCAGCGTGGTTGTGATTTGCATCGCTGTTTTACCGATGAATCCGAGACGAACCGCTCTCACCTCTCCGGACAGGTTTGCATCGTTCTGTTCGTCGATTCGAACCTTGGAGCGGGAAAGTGCCACCGTTGCAACGATGGCCCCGATGAGGGGTATGAACAGCAGCACCCTGGTCAAGGGCCCCAATGCGACGTTCGACATGGTCAGTGGGTAAACGGATGCGTATTCCTCGGTGCACGTCACCTCGAAGGGCAGAGGATCACCGGACGCCGTCTTTCCTTCTCCGATGCCCACGTCCTCGCAATGCACCCAGCTTATGTCTCCGATGGCGACGCTCGTTCCCCCGGCCACGTGACTCACCGACAGGACGAAGGCCAAGCAGAACATCGGAATGAGGTACAGACTGTGAAGCCTGAACGAGCCAGCGACTTTCGTTGCCCAATTTTTCTTGCTGTAGAAGGTTGCTGCGGCCATGTACAGAATGAACAGTTGAAGCGACATGGTGTAGTACACCACCCGCGCCGGTTTCAACACGTTCAGCATTTCTTCCGGCCATGCAAAAAGCCAGAACAACATCGATGTGAAGCAACGCAGTGCTTCGGTGACAAGCATCAACGCCATGAACCGGTTTTTCGTTTTGCTGGGGTTTGCCTTGAGAATTAAGTAGGCAAGGAAAAGCAAAAACACGCCCGATGCAATGCTGAAAATTGCCAACAAGTGCCAATAACCAAGAAACGAGCCCACGGAACGGAGGTAATACTCGAGTGGCCCTCCAACATCCGCCATGGAGATTTTTCCCAATTTTGAATATATTATTTTATTGACGGCAAACGAAGACAACGGCGCCTGACCGGCCTGGGCTGCGAGCGGGGGGCCCTAAACTTCGGTTTGCTCGGGACCGTCGCCGGGTTCGTCAAACATCAGTGCCTCTCGGGGCACGCCCAGCATGGCTTGGCGAAGCGAAGCGCGCAGTTCGGTCAATTCGCCGTAGCAGACCAACACGTCGTCGTAGCGAAGTTGCACGTCGTGGTCGGGGTTCCAGACCAAGCGGTCGCCTCGCGAGAGGGCGAACACGGGGGTTGAGGCAAAGACCTCGTCCAGTCGCTTCCCGACCATCTTTGGGTGGTTGCGCAGTTGCAGTGAAAGCACGCCTGACCCGGGGACGGTTCGCAGCAGTTGGCCGATGTCAACCTCCGAAAACGCCGTGTCTTCCATCACGTAGTCCACGATGGCACCGGCCACGTTCACGCCGCTGGCCTTCTCAATGCCTTCCAGACCGGGGGACGAGTTCACCTCCAAAACGAGCGGACCGTTGTTTCCTTCGAGGAGGTCCACACCGGCGATGTTCAGGCCGAGAACACGCGCCGCACGGCAGGCGGCCTCGGCGTAACCCTCGGGCAGGTCAACGCGCTCAACCGTGCCGTTGAGGTGGAAGTTGCTGCGAAACTCCCGGCCGCGAGCACGGCGACGCATGCAGGCCACCACTTTGTCGCCCACGACCAGGGCGCGGATGTCCTTCCCGTGGGACTCAGCGATGTATTCCTGAACGAGGACTGCTTTCCCGGTCATCAGCAAACCCTGAACGAGGTTGCGGACCTCGAAGGCGGTGTGGCGAAGAAACACGCCGTCGCCTTGGGTGCCTTGGGTGACCTTGACGACGACCGGCAGGCCACCGACGGTGTCGATGGCTTGTTCCACATCCAGAATGTCCCGGACGTAGACCGTTTTAGGGACGGGGAGACGGTTCCTGGCAAGAATTTGCGATGCGTTGAGTTTGTCGCGACTCTGGATGATGCCCCGGCCGGTGTTGGCGGTCCAGATGCCCAACTGTTCGATGTGTCGAAGCACGGCGACACCGTGATGCGTGATGGAATGGCCGATGCGAGGGATCACCGCGTCTTTCGCAAAGGCTTGGCCGCGATGCAGCACGTCGACGCTGCCCTGATTGACCACCAGCGAGAACTTCATCGGGTCGCACACTTCCACGTCGAGGCCGCGTTTCCTTGCCTCCTCAACGATGCGCCGCGTGCTGTAGAGCCGAGGCCCTCGACTGAGAACGGCCAGGCGCATGGTCATGAATCATGCCGCTTTGGCCATCTTTTTGATTCCATCGGTTCCCATCGGGCCTAAATTCCCGTGTCGCGCTCTTGAAGTGCTCGGGGGATGTGGAGGCCACATGACCGAAGACGAACCCGACGCAGCGGGTGCACTGGCTTTGGACGAGGACCAAGACGAAGCCATGGAGGAGATGTCGCTCGAAGAGCGTCAGGCAAGCCTGAAAAAAGCTCGCTGGAACGTGTTTCTCTACCTTGGTGTTGCCGCTTTGCTCTTCCTGTTTGCATTGTTCCCGATGCCGTTTTCGGCCGATTACGACGGCTTCAGCAACTCCGCTGAGAAGGACCTCGGTTTCGTGTGGGGGCTCCCTCTTGACGGCGAAGACATGTTTGACGTACCGATGCGTCTGACGGTCACGGCCACCTCCCCGCCCCTCCAGTCCGTGGTCAACATCGCCGTCTACGTGTTCGAACACGAGGACTGCACGGATTTCACGGCCAGTGAAAAGATGGAGCAGGCCAAAACAAACGCCACGCACGCTTTGCAGTACCAGGTCACGGACGATCGGGTGCTCGAGGACGGAACGTACGAGTTCGAATTCAACATTGACCCCGGCCACTACTGCCTTGCTGCCCAATACATCGACGCCGA
>FUFK010041360.1_pt1 | contig 18143 bp, 8 predicted proteins | sample 1021851 | NCBI WGS metagenome assembly FUFK01 (sample SAMEA51879418, study PRJEB19060) | metagenome
TTTGTAGAAGAGTTTTTTTGTTTAACGAAAGTACCTTTAAACTTTTCTTTTGGACGAGTTAAATATCTCATCATTTCATTGTATTCTCTAATTTTCATTTTTCTTTTTCTCCTTTAAATATTTTCTCCAGTGTTTTATTCGACCTTCTTTTCTAGCTTTGCGCATATATTCTCTCATGTATTTTCTAGAATTAGACGGCATCAATAATATTCGGGATATTTTTTAGGTTTAGAATAATCAACATATTCTCCCTTTGAGTGGTCGTACCAACGACCAGTTAATTTTTCTTCGTATCTAGGTAGATTTGAAATAAATATTCTTCTAGCGTTATCGTTTCTATCATGCTGCACTTTGCGAGCATTTTTAATTTTATCAGCTTTCTCTTTAGCAATATTCTTTAGAACCTGTTCAACGACTCTATCTGTTAATCCGTTTAATTGAGATACTTCTAGCTTTCCGTCTATCCTAGCTTTTTGTCGAAGATCATTNGTTAGCTGCAGCTGCCACCCATTAGCAGCGTTATGATATCCAGTTAGATCATAAGGCACGTCCCTTCTTCTTGAACCACCTTTGCGATCATAAAGCGACCTGTATTTCTTTGGACGGAACTGGCTCACCTTATCACCGACCAAGAACCGCGGATCATTGTGAGGCGTGAACCGAACTATGTTTGGACGGTCTCTCGGAGGTGTCTTATAAAAATATTCTGAACCAATTTTAACGTATTCACCTTCTAAATTATTTCTTCTTCGTCTGTGTCGGAGCGCGGACGTTGATATACCTAGCATTTTTGCATACTCGGGCGCAGTGAACTTAAATGTTTTTTTTAAATCGTCGGACATGCAAGAATCATAGCAGGCGTGAACGATCACGCAAGAAATGGACGGAACTTTCTCTATTCTAACGTAGTCCAACCTGTCCAACGTCTAATCTAGTTAGACAATAAAGACAGGTCGGACATTAGATTTATTAGAAGTGATTATGCTCTTCACTAACTAATTTATACGTCCCAAATTTTGAGCCGCTTTCTAACTCGTAATTTTTTCTCATACGAGTCATAGTCCTTGATATGTTATTCGCTTCTGAAGAATTAGGTTTATAACCATAATACTTATAGACGTCTCCAGGTGTACACTCCGTTTTATTGAAGTCTTTTTTCAAATACTCCATCACCTTAATAACGTTCAGTCTATTTTCTTGCAGGTCTAGCTTCTTCTTATCTCCAAGATATTCGTATCTAAACTTTGAGTCGTCCCATTGTACGGCAAATTCAAAGTCTAAAATATCTCGTCCTCTACCTGTGAAGCTGCCTTTGTTGCTTTCTCCACGATCGATCAACCACATACAGTCAGCAATACCTTGAAGCCCTGCTGAACCTGTAATTCTATCAAAGTTATAATCATGATTTTGTTTGGCTAAATGCGTTATAAGAATAATACATACTCTATTTTCAATAGCAGTCTTTTGTAATTTTCTTAATAATTCATTATCCAAATCATAAGCAGTCGCGTTCTTATTCTGTTTATGAGTTTGTTTAACTCTAGCCAAAGTATCTATAACGACAACTTTTGGATTGTCCGCAGTATTGATCCAATCTGCGATACTNTCTTCTAATCCAAATCCAAGATACGGAGCATCAACGTCAACTGTCGGTGCTCTTTCTCTATTGTTATGTGATAGCTTTGCTTCACGATCCTTGAGTCGTCTTTTAGAGTCCTCGAGTGCAAGATACAGTGCGCTGCCTTGCTGAACTTTATGATTGAGAAAGTTTAATCCGTTCTCAACACAATAAGTTAAATCAAGTGCAGTCCAACTCTTCATTGCTTTAGGTCGTCCCGCCCAAAGAACTAATCCTTCAGGAAGTATCGGCTCAACGACATAATTTAGCGGAGGTATATCTTCACCCCTTAACTTAATCATATCGATCCCTAGCGCTCTAAAATCACGTCTAGATAGCGTTTTTTGATATGTTTCATCTTGCGGTACTGAACCAATCCACTGAAATTTTAACTTCAATTCATTAGGTTTTAAGCCACAGTGTTCTGCAAAAGAATTATATCCTGCGTTTTTAGATTGTCTGTCATTGCTCTTAACAATCCTATGAAACTTTGAGTCGTTTAAGTCTCTATGATCGCTAGGNAANACGTAATGATAAAAAGTTTTAAGAAAGTCAAATCTCTCTTCGTAACTCCAATCAGTATAACGTTTAAGACAAGCATCTAATTTTAATGCTCCTTCGTTAGCACTAGACCAACTTCTGCATGCTGCAAGCCAGGCAGCAAAAGATATCTTTCTAAATATCTTTTTTAACCTGTCAGCAGGTATAGACGAAGGCGATATTGTTCTGCCCCAATATCGCGTCATCATCTCTTTAGTTATTTTATTTTTGGCTTTGCCATAAACTAAAGTATGTCCTTTAACTCTAAATTCAGCTATCGATTTATCTAGCTGCATACCTTCTTCTAATCCTTCGTCATTAGAATAGAAGTAGTGAGTTATCTCACGTTTGCCGTTAGGATATTCTCTACCTAAAGTTAAAGTATCGGGACACCACTTTTCAGCAAAATAGATTGCTTCTTTATTTTCTAAATCAAAATCTAATAATTTCGATAAAAATAAATTTAATCCTAGATTGCCGTCTATATCCCAATAACGGGATATAGAGTTTATTTCTTTTATAGTGTAGGCACGCGTTAATACTTCTTTGTCTTTATTGTTTTTAGCTTCTCTTAAATAAGGAACTACAACAAAGTTAGATTGTATTAAACGTTCTGCTTCATTAGTCCGCTGATCCATTGTACCTCTCTTCTTTTTCTTTTTCGTAAGGATCATCTTCGTCTCTTTCGTATAACCCTACGTTAGGATCAATCTGTTTCAGCTTTTTTTCTAGATACTCGACCTTCCACTCTAAATGCCAGCATTTAGTTTCTAACGACATAACTTTTTTATTCGCCTTTAAATGGTTAGACCATAAAGCGTTAAGCAAATTATATTGGTTAGTTTGTTTTGAGTAGAGCTCCTTCCAGGCAGCTACTAACTTATTTTCTTCTCGTTGAGAGATTTTTTTAGAAGCCTTTTCTTGCGTCATAAAACTTCTCCCTTCTTATTTCGTCCATGTAATANTCATGTCCTTTATTGTGATATGGGTCTCCACCACTACACAAATAGTTATCGTAGCTTTCTGCGAACCAATCATTATGATCGTCTTGAGTCCAAAGACATTGAGGTTTTTTAACCCCATAATCTTTTTCTATTTTTTCAAATATTTTATTGAACTCCGCCGAAGATTTTATTGTAGATTTTTCGTAATTAATTAATCCTCTACATGCATCTTCATATGCTCTAGACATATTCGTTCTTTGATCGAACTCATCTTGCAGCGCATATCTATATTCGTTGAGTGCACCGTCATATAGATCAAGCACTCTCGGCATTTTATGTAGATTGATTAAAACTTTAGTTAACTTTCTAAAGTATTTTTTTAAGTTATATGGTGAAAGTTTTAGACACCAATATTGAACGCTACTGTATAGAACGTTCATCTTATATTTAAGCATGTTCATATGCTCTCCTGTTTCTCTTTTAGCTGCGTTGGAGTGGTGAGCCCCAACGCAAATTCACAACAGGATCGCAGCTTAAGCTGCTAAATATAAAGGTGTTATGAAACTGGTTAAAATCGCTATCAACGTTATTAGGATAATATCGTCGGAATAATCTAGATTATTTCTCACGTTTTTTAATTTCTTATCCATAACAGATCTCCTTTTATAATCACCAAATCCTGCTATTTAAGAATTTATTTGTGTCGCTAAAGCGTCCGATTTTTTATTTGTTCAAATCAGTGAGACCTCTTAAATTTTAAGTCTCGCGCAGTGAGAAAGCATCTACGAACTTAAGATAGTTATAACATTTTATTAAAATTTCACAACACCTCTATTGGTGGACGGACGAGCCCCCAACAGGGGGCGAGTCCAAAATAGAGTCATTTCTTGAGTCTTTTGAAGGTATCAACTAGCTGCTCCGCTTTGATACGTTCATAACGTTTNAATTCGTCCCAACTCTTATGTCCGCTTATAACTGCCGTTTGTGCGATAGTGAAATTGAACGGTGGCAGCATAAAATTAGTTATTGCGCATGCTCTCAAATCATGAAAACGAAAGTTTTCTATTTCAGCAGCTACTTTAACTTTTTGCCAGTGATGCTTAAACTGGTCGTGGGTACCAGGATTAAAATAAGTCCCCTTCGTTGAAGGAGGTTGATCTCTTAACGCCTGGAGTGCAGCTTCAGTTAAAGGTACCTCTCTATCTTCTCCGTTCTTTGTATCAATGAACTTGCATGTCCTTTTTAGAAAATTAACGTTATCTTTATGTAGAGTCGTTATCTCTCCATATCTAGCAGCAGTCTCATACGCGAATATAATTATATTCTTCATATAGAACTTTGAACGCGAGGCTGCGTCTAGCAGCCGAGCGTATTCAGCTTTCGATAAAATACGTTCTCTTCTATTTCTGATAACAGGTTTTGATATTTGAGAAACAGGATTTTGCGGAAGATTAATACACCACTCTTTTTGAGCAACGTTCCAGGCATTAGATATATAACTTAAATAATGCAGCACTGTTGCAGGTGCACGATCCGCGGACAACTGATCCCGCAGCTTCGATATTCTTAACGGTGTTATTCTTAAGAGTGCAACGTGTCCTATATCTTGTCTTATTAGATATTTGATTTTGCAATCTTCGCTATGTGGAGACTTCTTTTTAGAAGTTATTTCAATTCTATAACGTTCTAATAATTCTCCTAGCGTTGTACGTGCAGCTTCTTCATAATTAACCGTTAGACCTTTGTCTATTTCTGCCTCCTTTTCCCGCGCGTACTTTTCTGCGTCGTGGCGATATACAAAACTTTTGGTTATATGCTTTGCATATTTTTTTCTTATAAGGACTTGCCATTTGCCCTTCATTTTTCTGATTGTAGCCATTTGTCTTTCGTCGGTGTGATCTATTTGTGATCTAAATTCACCCTCTAGCAAATAAGCTAACGTTTAAGCGCGGAACAAGATTTAAGCAGGGGCGTTCTGTTGCCAGGTGCCGTGAACCTTTATACTTGATCCGATAAGCGCGTTAACCCAAGCGAGGACATAAACACCTTATCCTTTCTAGCTTTATTATAGGATTTTGTGTGAGTCCTGTCTAGATTTTTAGTGTGATCTGATCTGAATAGGACTCTATTCAGTGAGTCCTAATTGAGTCCGCCAGTGAGTCCAAAATGGAGCATGGATCACGGAACATATTTGCGTCGCTCCCTCCCTTCGGTCGGTCGCTCCGCGTCCGTCTTTGAGTCTCTATCGAGTCTTAACGGGTATAATTTTAGTGAGTCTATATACGCGTCGCTCGTCCTGCTGCGCAGGACTCGCTCCGCGGTCTCCAAAAGGAGTCTCTTTGAAATCCGTTTTTAGTTTCTAATCTTTAGGGGGGACACCCCGTACAGTTTTAAGGAGTATCTTCTACTCTTGCTATACTACTAACGTTTGCACACCCACCCCCCATTTTTTTCAAATAAAGGTCTAGGGGAGGTAGTCTAAAAAATTTTTTTTAAATTTTTTTTCGAAACAGAGTACCTATACCGTATCTTAACGCTTCTAATTCTGCTCCACTTTTTTGAAATTCTATTTCTTTTCTAGCCAGGTATTCTTCAACAGTTTCTTTATTGTTCATAGACTCATACCAAGGTTTTTCATTAGCTTGATCGAACGGGAACGGGACTATGTTTGTAGGCGGGTCGGGATCAACGCCGTTAGGTTTTGGTTTTTCTGCTTTAACTATTTTCTTAACGTCTTTTTTCTGCAGGCGAGGCAGGATATCTTGAAATAACGTTTCTCTAACTTTTGGATCACTCGGATAAGTCGTTTTATCTAAATTATCAAATTGTCTTAATTCTTTTTCTGTATCTGTATATTCTTTGATGCTGCTAGGTATCTTTGCGTTAGCGACTCTTAATTTCATTTTTTCTAATAAATCATCATCTTCGGGATTTAATCCTTCGAAGATATTTGGGTTTGCATAATTAACCATGATCCGCGGATTTGGAGTGCTGCCCTTTGCCATTTTAACGCGATCGGTACCTGGCGGAAGAGCAGCTACTTTTAAAGGCGTCTTATCTTTAAACGAAGGCTTTGTGGAAGTATTGTTTTTTTGTTTAACGAAAGTACCTTTAAACTTTTCTTTTGGACGAGTTAAATATCTCATCATTTCATTGTATTCTCTAATTTTCATTTTTCTTTTTCTCCTTTAAATATTTTCTCCAGTGTTTTATTCGACCTTCTTTTCTAGCTTTGCGCATATATTCTCTCATGTATTTTCTAGAATTAGACGGCATCAATAATATTCGGGATATTTTTTAGGTTTAGAATAATCAACATATTCTCCCTTTGAGTGGTCGTACCAACGACCAGTTAATTTTTCTTCGTATCTAGGTAGATTTGAAATAAATATTCTTCTAGCGTTATCGTTTCTATCATGCTGCACTTTGCGAGCATTTTTAATTTTATCAGCTTTCTCTTTAGCAATATTCTTTAGAACCTGTTCAACGACTCTATCTGTTAATCCGTTTAATTGAGATACTTCTAGCTTTCCGTCTATCCTAGCTTTTTGTCGAAGATCATTGGTTAGCTGCAGCTGCCACCCATTAGCAGCGTTATGATATCCAGTTAAATCATAAGGCACGTCCCTTCTTCTTGAANNANNTTTGCGATCATANNGCGACCTGTATTTCTTTGGACGGAACTGGCTCACNTTATCACCGACCAAGAACCGCGGATCATTGTGAGGCGTGAACCGAACTATGTTTGGACGGTCTCTCGGAGGTGTCTTATAAAAATATTCTGAACCAATTTTAACGTATTCACCTTCTAAATTATTTCTTCTTCGTCTGTGTCGGAGCGCGGACGTTGATATACCTAGCATTTTTGCATACTCGGGCGCAGTGAACTTAAATGTTTTTTTTAAATCGTCGGACATGCGAGAATCATAGCAGGCGTGAACGATCACGCAAGAAATGGACGGAACTTTCTCTATTCTAACGTAGTCCAACCTGTCCAACGTCTAATCTAGTTAGACAATAAAGACAGGTCGGACATTAGATTTATTAGAAGTGATTATGCTCTTCACTAACTAATTTATACGTCCCAAATTTTGAGCCGCTTTCTAACTCGTAATTTTTTCTCATACGAGTCATAGTCCTTGATATGTTATTCGCTTCTGAAGAATTAGGTTTATAACCATAATACTTATAGACGTCTCCAGGTGTACACTCCGTTTTATTGAAGTCTTTTTTCAAATACTCCATCACCTTAATAACGTTCAGTCTATTTTCTTGCAGGTCTAGCTTCTTCTTATCTCCAAGATATTCGTATCTAAACTTTGAGTCGTCCCATTGTACGGCAAATTCAAAGTCTAAAATATCTCGTCCTCTACCTGTGAAGCTGCCTTTGTTGCTTTCTCCACGATCGATCAACCACATACAGTCAGCAATACCTTGAAGCCCTGCTGAACCTGTAATTCTATCAAAGTTATAGTCATGATTTTGTTTAGCTAAATGCGTTATAAGAATAATACATACTCTATTTTCAATAGCAGTCTTTTGTAATTTTCTTAATAATTCATTATCCAAATCATAAGCAGTCGCGTTCTTATTCTGTTTATGAGTTTGTTTAACTCTAGCCAAAGTATCTATAACGACAACTTTTGGATTGTCCGCAGTATTGATCCAATCTGCGATACTTTCTTCTAATCCAAATCCAAGATACGGAGCATCAACGTCAACTGTCGGTGCTCTTTCTCTATTGTTATGTGATAGCTTTGCTTCACGATCCTTGAGTCGTCTTTTAGAGTCCTCGAGTGCAAGATACAGTGCGCTGCCTTGCTGAACTTTATGATTGAGAAAGTTTAATCCGTTCTCAACACAATAAGTTAAATCAAGTGCAGTCCAACTCTTCATTGCTTTAGGTCGTCCCGCCCAAAGAACTAATCCTTCAGGAAGTATCGGCTCAACGACATAATTTAGNGGAGGNATATCTTCACCCCTTAACTTAATCATATCGATCCCTAGCGCTCTAAAATCACGTCTAGATAGCGTTTTTTGATATGTTTCATCTTGCGGTACTGAACCAATCCACTGAAATTTTNNCTTNAATTCATTNGGTTTTAANNCACAGTGTTCNGCAAAAGAATTATATCCTGCGTTTTTAGATTGTCTGTCATTGCTCTTAACAATCCTATGAAACTTTGAGTCGTTTAAGTCTCTATGATCGCTAGGTAAAACGTAATGATAAAAAGTTTTAAGAAAGTCAAATCTCTCTTCGTAACTCCAATCAGTATAACGTTTAAGACAAGCATCTAATTTTAATGCTCCTTCGTTAGCACTAGACCAACTTCTGCATGCTGCAAGCCAGGCAGCAAAAGATATTTTTCTAAATATCTTTTTTAACCTGTCAGCAGGTATAGACGAAGGCGATATTGTTCTGCCCCAATATCGCGTCATCATCTCTTTAGTTATTTTATTTTTGGCTTTGCCATAAACTAAAGTATGTCCTTTAACTCTAAATTCAGCTATCGATTTATCTAGCTGCATACCTTCTTCTAATCCTTCGTCATTAGAATAGAAGTAGTGAGTTATCTCACGTTTGCCGTTAGGATATTCTCTACCTAACGTTAAAGTATCGGGACACCACTTTTCAGCAAAATAGATTGCTTCTTTATTTTCTAAATCAAAATCTAATAATTTCGATAAAAATAAATTTAATCCTAGATTGCCGTCTATATCCCAATAACGGGATATAGAGTTTATTTCTTTTATAGTGTAGGCACGCGTTAATACTTCTTTGTCTTTATTGTTTTTAGCTTCTCTTAAATAAGGAACTACAACAAAGTTAGATTGTATTAAACGTTCTGCTTCATTAGTCCGCTGATCCATTGTACCTCTCTTCTTTTTCTTTTTCGTAAGGATCATCTTCGTCTCTTTCGTATAACCCTACGTTAGGATCAATCTGTTTCAGCTTTTTTTCTAGATACTCGACCTTCCACTCTAAATGCCAGCATTTAGTTTCTAACGACATAACTTTTTTATTCGCCTTCAAATGGTTAGACCATAAAGCGTTAAGCAAATTATATTGGTTAGTTTGTTTTGAGTAGAGCTCCTTCCAGGCAGCTACTAACTTATTTTCTTCTCGTTGAGAGATTTTTTTAGAAGCCTTTTCTTGCGTCATAAAACTTCTCCCTTCTTATTTCGTCCATGTAATANTCATGTCCTTTATTGTGATATGGGTCTCCACCACTACACAAATAGTTATCGTAGCTTTCTGCGAACCAATCATTATGATCGTCTTGAGTCCAAAGACATTGAGGTTTTTTAACCCCATAATCTTTTTCTATTTTTTCAAATATTTTATTGAACTCCGCCGAAGATTTTATTGTAGATTTTTCGTAATTAATTAATCCTCTACATGCATCTTCATATGCTCTAGACATATTCTTTCTTTGATCGAACTCATCTTGCAGCGCATATCTATATTCGTTGAGTGCACCGTCATATAGATCAAGCACTCTCGGCATTTTATGTAGATTGATTAAAACTTTAGTTAACTTTCTAAAGTATTTTTTTAAGTTATATGGTGAAAGTTTTAGACACCAATATTGAACGCTACTGTATAGAACGTTCATCTTATATTTAAGCATGTTCATATGCTCTCCTGTTTNTCTTTTTAGCTGCGTTGGAGTGGTGAGCCCCAACGCAAATTCACANCAGGATCGCAGCTTAAGCTGCTAAATATAAAGGTGTTATGAAACTGGTTAAAATCGCTATCAACGTTATTAGGATAATATCGTCGGAATAATCTAGATTATTTCTCACGTTTTTTAATTTCTTATCCATAACAGATCTCCTTTTATAATCACCAAATCCTGCTATTTAAGAATTTATTTGTGTCGCTAAAGCGTCCGATTTTTTATTTGTTCAAATCAGTGAGACCTCTTAAATTTTAAGTCTCGCGCAGTGAGAAAGCATCTACGAACTTAAGATAGTTATAACATTTTATTAAAATTTCACAACACCTCTATTGGTGGACGGACGAGCCCCCAACAGGGGGCGAGTCCAAAATAGAGTCATTTCTTGAGTCTTTTGAAGGTATCAACTAGCTGCTCCGCTTTGATACGTTCATAACGTTTCAATTCGTCCCAACTCTTATGTCCGCTTATAACTGCCGTTTGTGCGATAGTGAAATTGAACGGTGGCAGCATAAAATTAGTTATTGCGCATGCTCTCAAATCATGAAAACGAAAGTTTTCTATTTCAGCAGCTACTTTAACTTTTTGCCAGTGATGCTTAAACTGGTCGTGGGTACCAGGATTAAAATAAGTCCCCTTCGTTGAAGGAGGTTGATCTCTTAACGCCTGGAGTGCAGCTTCNGTTAAAGGTACCTCTCTATCTTCTCCGTTNTTTGTATCAATGAACTTGCATGTNCTTTTTAGAAAATTAACGTTATCTTTATGTAGAGTCGTTATCTCTCCATATCTAGCAGCAGTCTCATACGCGAATATAATTATATTCTTCATATAGAACTTTGAACGCGAGGCTGCGTCTAGCAGCCGAGCGTATTCAGCTTTCGATAAAATACGTTCTCTTCTATTTCTGATAACAGGTTTTGATATTTGAGAAACAGGATTTTGCGGAAGATTAATACACCACTCTTTTTGAGCAACGTTCCAGGCATTAGATATATAACTTAAATAATGCAGCACTGTTGCAGGTGCACGATCCGCGGACAACTGATCCCGCAGCTTCGATATTCTTAACGGTGTTATTCTTAAGAGTGCAACGTGTCCTATATCTTGTCTTATTAGATATTTGATTTTGCAATCTTCGCTATGTGGAGACTTCTTTTTAGAAGTTATTTCAATTCTATAACGTTCTAATAATTCTCCTAGCGTTGTACGTGCAGCTTCTTCATAATTAACCGTTAGACCTTTGTCTATTTCTGCCTCCTTTTCCCGCGCGTACTTTTCTGCGTCGTGGCGATATACAAAACTTTTGGTTATATGCTTTGCATATTTTTTTCTTATAAGGACTTGCCATTTGCCCTTCATTTTTCTGATTGTAGCCATTTGTCTTTCGTCGGTGTGATCTATTTGTGATCTAAATTCACCCTCTAGCAAATAAGCTAACGTTTAAGCGCGGAACAAGATTTAAGCAGGGGCGTTCTGTTGCCAGGTGCCGTGAACCTTTATACTTGATCCGATAAGCGCGTTAACCCAAGCGAGGACATAAACACCTTATCCTTTCTAGCTTTATTATAGGATTTTGTGTGAGTCCTGTCTAGATTTTTAGTGTGATCTGATCTGAATAGGACTCTATTCAGTGAGTCCTAATTGAGTCCGCCAGTGAGTCCAAAATGGAGCATGGATCACGGAACATATTTGCGTCGCTCCCTCCCTTCGGTCGGTCGCTCCGCGTCCGTCTTTGAGTCTCTATCGAGTCTTAACGGGTATAATTTTAGTGAGTCTATATACGCGTCGCTCGTCCTGCTGCGCAGGACTCGCTCCGCGGTCTCCAAAAGGAGTCTCTTTGAAATCCGTTTTTAGTTTCTAATCTTTAGGGGGGACACCCCGTACAGTTTTAAGGAGTATCTTCTACTCTTGCTATACTACTAACGTTTGCACACCCACCCCCCATTTTTTTCAAATAAAGGTCTAGGGGAGGTAGTCTAAAAAATTTTTTTTAAATTTTTTTTCGAAATAAAGTACCTATACCGTATCTTAACGCTTCTAATTCTGCTCCACTTTTTTGAAATTCTATTTCTTTTCTAGCCAGGTATTCTTCAACAGTTTCTTTATTGTTCATAGACTCATACCAAGGTTTTTCATTAGCTTGATCGAACGGGAACGGGACTATGTTTGTAGGCGGGTCGGGATCAACGCCGTTAGGTTTTGGTTTTTCTGCTTTAACTATTTTCTTAACGTCTTTTTTCTGCAGGCGAGGCAGGATATCTTGAAATAACGTTTCTCTAACTTTTGGATCACTCGGATAAGTCGTTTTATCTAAATTATCAAATTGTCTTAATTCTTTTTCTGTNTCTGTATATTCTTTGATGCTGCTAGGTATCTTTGCGTTAGCGACTCTTAATTTCATTTTTTCTAATAAATCATCATCTTCGGGATTTAATCCTTCGAAGATATTTGGGTTTGCATAATTAACCATGATCCGCGGATTTGGAGTGCTGCCCTTTGCCATTTTAACGCGATCGGTACCTGGCGGAAGAGCAGCTACTTTTAAAGGCGTCTTATCTTTAAACGAAGGCTTTGTGGAAGTATTGTTTTTTTGTTTAACGAAAGTACCTTTAAACTTTTCTTTTGGACGAGTTAAATATCTCATCATTTCATTGTATTCTCTAATTTTCATTTTTCTTTTTCTCCTTTAAATATTTTCTCCAGTGTTTTATTCGACCTTCTTTTCTAGCTTTGCGCATATATTCTCTCATGTATTTTCTAGAATTAGACGGCATCAATAATATTCGGGATATTTTTTAGGTTTAGAATAATCAACATATTCTCCCTTTGAGTGGTCGTACCAACGACCAGTTAATTTTTCTTCGTATCTAGGTAGATTTGAAATAAATATTCTTCTAGCGTTATCGTTTCTATCATGCTGCACTTTGCGAGCATTTTTAATTTTATCAGCTTTCTCTTTAGCAATATTCTTTAGAACCTGTTCAACGACTCTATCTGTTAATCCGTTTAATTGAGATACTTCTAGCTTTCCGTCTATCCTAGCTTTTTGTCGAAGATCATTAGTTAGCTGCAGCTGCCACCCATTAGCAGCGTTATGATATCCAGTTAGATCATAAGGCACGTCCCTTCTTCTTGAACCACCTTTGCGATCATAAAGCGACCTGTATTTCTTTGGACGGAACTGGCTCACCTTATCACCGACCAAGAACCGCGGATCATTGTGAGGCGTGAACCGAACTATGTTTGGACGGTCTCTCGGAGGTGTCTTATAAAAATATTCTGAACCAATTTTAACGTATTCACCTTCTAAATTATTTCTTCTTCGTCTGTGTCGGAGCGCGGACGTTGATATACCTAGCATTTTTGCATACTCGGGCGCAGTGAACTTAAATGTTTTTTTTAAATCGTCGGACATGCAAGAATCATAGCAGGCGTGAACGATCACGCAAGAAATGGACGGAACTTTCTCTATTCTAACGTAGTCCAACCTGTCCAACGTCTAATCTAGTTAGACAATAAAGACAGGTCGGACATTAGATTTATTAGAAGTGATTATGCTCTTCACTAACTAATTTATACGTCCCAAATTTTGAGCCGCTTTCTAACTCGTAATTTTTTCTCATACGAGTCATAGTCCTTGATATGTTATTCGCTTCTGAAGAATTAGGTTTATAACCATAATACTTATAGACGTCTCCAGGTGTACACTCCGTTTTATTGAAGTCTTTTTTCAAATACTCCATCACCTTAATAACGTTCAGTCTATTTTCTTGCAGGTCTAGCTTCTTCTTATCTCCAAGATATTCGTATCTAAACTTTGAGTCGTCCCATTGTACGGCAAATTCAAAGTCTAAAATATCTCGTCCTCTACCTGTGAAGCTGCCTTTGTTGCTTTCTCCACGATCGATCAACCACATACAGTCAGCAATACCTTGAAGCCCTGCTGAACCTGTAATTCTATCAAAGTTATAATCATGATTTTGTTTGGCTAAATGCGTTATAAGAATAATACATACTCTATTTTCAATAGCAGTCTTTTGTAATTTTCTTAATAATTCATTATCCAAATCATAAGCAGTCGCGTTCTTATTCTGTTTATGAGTTTGTTTAACTCTAGCCAAAGTATCTATAACGACAACTTTTGGATTGTTCGCAGTATTGATCCAATCTGCGATACTTTCTTCTAATCCAAATCCAAGATACGGAGCATCAACGTCAACTGTCGGTGCTCTTTCTCTATTGTTATGTGATAGCTTTGCTTCACGATCCTTGAGTCGTCTTTTAGAGTCCTCGAGTGCAAGATACAGTGCGCTGCCTTGCTGAACTTTATGATTAAGAAAGTTTAATCCGTTCTCAACACAATAAGTTAAATCAAGTGCAGTCCAACTCTTCATTGCTTTAGGTCGTCCCGCCCAAAGAACTAATCCTTCAGGAAGTATCGGCTCAACGACATAATTTAGCGGAGGTATATCTTCACCCCTTAACTTAATCATATCGATCCCTAGCGCTCTAAAATCACGTCTAGATAGCGTTTTTTGATATGTTTCATCTTGCGGTACTGAACCAATCCACTGAAATTTTTTCTTTAATTCATTGGGTTTTAAATCACAGTGTTCAGCAAGAGAATTATATCCTGCGTTTTTAGATTGTTTGTCATTGCTCCTAATTATCCTATGAAACTTTGAGTCCGTTAAGTCTCTATGTCCGCTAGGTAAAACGTAATGATAAAAAGTTTTAAGAAAGTCAAATCTCTCTTCGTAACTCCAATCAGTATAACGTTTAAGACAAGCATCTAATTTTAATGCTCCTTCGTTAGCACTAGACCAACTTCTGCATGCTGCAAGCCAGGCAGCAAAAGATATTTTTCTAAATATCTTTTTTAACCTGTCAGCAGGTATAGACGAAGGCGATATTGTTCTGCCCCAATATCGCGTCATCATCTCTTTAGTTATTTTATTTTTGGCTTTGCCATAAACTAAAGTATGTCCTTTAACTCTAAATTCAGCTATCGATTTATCTAGCTGCATACCTTCTTCTAATCCTTCGTCATTAGAATAGAAGTAGTGAGTTATCTCACGTTTGCCGTTAGGATATTCTCTACCTAACGTTAAAGTATCGGGACACCACTTTTCAGCAAAATAGATTGCTTCTTTATTTTCTAAATCAAAATCTAATAATTTCGATAAAAATAAATTTAATCCTAGATTGCCGTCTATATCCCAATAACGGGATATAGAGTTTATTTCTTTTATAGTGTAGGCACGCGTTTCTACTTCTTTATCTTTATTGTGTTTAGCTTCTCTAAAATAAGGAACTACAACAAAGTTAGATTGTATTAAACGTTCTGCTTCATTAGTCCGCTGATCCATTGTACCTCTCTTCTTTTTCTTTTTCGTAAGGATCATCTTCGTCTCTTTCGTATAACCCTACGTTAGGATCAATCTGTTTCAGCTTTTTTTCTAGATACTCGACCTTCCACTCTAAATGCCAGCATTTAGTTTCTAACGACATAACTTTCTTGTTCGCTTTCAAATGGTTAGACCATAAAGCGTTAAGCAAATTATATTGGTTAGTTTGTTTTGAGTAGAGCTCCTTCCAGGCAGCTACTAACTTATTTTCTTCTCGTTGAGAGATTTTTTTAGAAGCCTTTTCTTGCGTCATAAAACTTCTCCCTTCTTATTTCGTCCATGTAATACTCATGTCCTTTATTGTGATATGGGTCTCCACCACTACACAAATAGTTATCGTAGCTTTCTGCGAACCAATCATTATGATCGTCTTGAGTCCAAAGACATTGAGGTTTTTTAACCCCATAATCTTTTTCTATTTTTTCAAATATTTTATTGAACTCCGCCGAAGATTTTATTGTAGATTTTTCGTAATTAATTAATCCTCTACATGCATCTTCATATGCTCTAGACATATTCTTTCTTTGATCGAACTCATCTTGCAGCGCATATCTATATTCGTTGAGTGCGCCGTCATATAGATCAAGCACTCTCGGCATTTTATGTAGATTGATTAAAACTTTAGTTAACTTTCTAAAGTATTTTTTTAAGTTATATGGTGAAAGTTTTAGACACCAATATTGAACGCTACTGTATAGAACGTTCATCTTATATTTAAGCATGTTCATATGCTCTCCTGTTTCTCTTTTAGCTGCGTTGGAGTGGTGAGCCCCAACGCAAATTCACAACAGGATCGCAGCTTAAGCTGCTAAATATAAAGGTGTTATGAAACTGGTTAAAATCGCTATCAACGTTATTAGGATAATATCGTCGGAATAATCTAGATTATTTCTCACGTTTTTTAATTTCTTATCCATAACAGATCTCCTTTTATAATCACCAATCCTGTTATTTAAGAATTTATTTGTGTCGCTAAAGCGTCCGATTTTTTATTTGTTCAAATCAGTGAGACCTCTTAAATTTTAAGTCTCGCGCAGTGAGAAAGCATCTACGAACTTAAGATAGTTATAACATTTTATTAAAATTTCACAACACCTCTATTGGTGGACGGACGAGCCCCCAACAGGGGGCGAGTCCAAAATAGAGTCATTTCTTGAGTCTTTTGAAGGTATCAACTAGCTGCTCCGCTTTGATACGTTCATAACGTTTTAATTCGTCCCAACTCTTATGTCCGCTTATAACTGCCGTTTGTGCGATAGTGAAATTGAACGGTGGCAGCATAAAATTAGTTATTGCGCATGCTCTCAAATCATGAAAACGAAAGTTTTCTATTTCAGCAGCTACTTTAACTTTTTGCCAGTGATGCTTAAACTGGTCGTGGGTACCAGGATTAAAATAAGTCCCCTTCGTTGAAGGAGGTTGATCTCTTAACGCCTGGAGTGCAGCTTCCGTTAAAGGTACCTCTCTATCTTCTCCGTTTTTTGTATCAATGAACTTGCATGTCCTTTTTAGAAAATTAACGTTATCTTTATGTAGAGTCGTTATCTCTCCATATCTAGCAGCAGTCTCATACGCGAATATAATTATATTCTTCATATAGAACTTTGAACGCGAGGCTGCGTCTAGCAGCCGAGCGTATTCAGCTTTCGATAAAATACGTTCTCTTCTATTTCTGATAACAGGTTTTGATATTTGAGAAACAGGATTTTGCGGAAGATTAATACACCACTCTTTTTGAGCAACGTTCCAGGCATTAGATATATAACTTAAATAATGCAGCACTGTTGCAGGTGCACGATCCGCGGACAACTGATCCCGCAGCTTCGATATTCTTAACGGTGTTATTCTTAAGAGTGCAACGTGTCCTATATCTTGTCTTATTAGATATTTGATTTTGCAATCTTCGCTATGTGGAGACTTCTTTTTAGAAGTTATTTCAATTCTATAACGTTCTAATAATTCTCCTAGCGTTGTACGTGCAGCTTCTTCATAATTAACCGTTAGACCTTTGTCTATTTCTGCCTCCTTTTCCCGCGCGTACTTTTCTGCGTCGTGGCGATATACAAAACTTTTGGTTATATGCTTTGCATATTTTTTTCTTATAAGGACTTGCCATTTGCCCTTCATTTTTCTGATTGTAGCCATTTGTCTTTCGTCGGTGTGATCTATTTGTGATCTAAATTCACCCTCTAGCAAATAAGCTAACGTTTAAGCGCGGAACAAGATTTAAGCAGGGGCGTTCTGTTGCCAGGTGCCGTGAACCTTTATACTTGATCCGATAAGCGCGTTAACCCAAGCGAGGACATAAACACCTTATCCTTTCTAGCTTTATTATAGGATTTTGTGTGAGTCCTGTCTAGATTTTTAGTGTGATCTGATCTGAATAGGACTCTATTCAGTGAGTCCTAATTGAGTCCGCCAGTGAGTCCAAAATGGAGCATGGATCACGGAACATATTTGCGTCGCTCCCTCCCTTCGGTCGGTCGCTCCGCGTCCGTCTTTGAGTCTCTATCGAGTCTTAACGGGTATAATTTTAGTGAGTCTATATACGCGTCGCTCGTCCTGCTGCGCAGGACTCGCTCCGCGGTCTCCAAAAGGAGTCTCTTTGAAATCCGTTTTTAGTTTCTAATCTTTAGGGGGGACACCCCGTATAGTTTTAAGGAGTATCTTCTACTCTTGCTATACTACTAACGTTTGCACACCCACCCCCCATTTTTTTCAAATAAAGGTCTAGGGGAGGTAGTCTAAAAAATTTTTTTTAAATTTTTTTTCGAAATAAAGTACCTATACCGTATCTTAACGCTTCTAATTCTGCTCCACTTTTTTGAAATTCTATTTCTTTTCTAGCCAGGTATTCTTCAACAGTTTCTTTATTGTTCATAGACTCATACCAAGGTTTTTCATTAGCTTGATCGAACGGGAACGGGACTATGTTTGTAGGTGGGTCGGGATC
>FUFK010039868.1_pt1 | contig 18142 bp, 15 predicted proteins | sample 1021851 | NCBI WGS metagenome assembly FUFK01 (sample SAMEA51879418, study PRJEB19060) | metagenome
GTCATGGTCATCTACATTCTCTTTTATTTTTCTGAGGATGCCTTTCTTTTCTGGCGGTTTTGTTTCCATTTGTTTATCTTGCCTTGTAAGAACTTTTGTATTCTATCCTTTAACGAATTGATTACAGGTTGTGTAACAGTCGCAGCTGCCACAGCCGTTACGGCAGTAATGGACGCAGCAACTAGAACTTCTTGCGACGGTAAAGGGATGCTAGGTAAGGGCGGAAAGTGTATTTTTGGGGGTGGGTTTTCTTCTGTTTGTACCTCCTTTGTGCCTTCGGGTCTTCGTAAATCGCTCGGAGGTACGACCAAAGGTTTATATGAGGGAACATCAGCTGTAGGGAGAGGTAATGATGGGGTTTGTATTGGTTGTACAGGAGGTAAATCTATTTTTGGAAGAGAAATACTTGGTTGAGTCTCCATGCGTTTAAATATTTTTCATCTTGGCATAATCCGTGGTACTTCATACCATCCCAGATAACTAATTTATTATACTCAGATGGTATATGAGCAATAACTTTTAGCTCTGACTCATCAGCATAATGTTCTTTATGCTCTTCTCTATTATCAGTTGTATATGTTATTGGTTCATATATGTTTGTACCATTAGCTGCTTCTTTATCTAAATAAACTAAAGCAGTTTTACCAAAATCTTGGTGTGGGTAGAAGTATTTATTTTTGTATATTTTATAAAAATAAGTATAATTAGTTTCTATAACATACTCTACATTAGGTATGAACTTACTAGCTGGTTTTTGACCAGTTAAGTTAATAAGAAAGTCCCAGACAGGTCGCATTTCACGATGAAAAATTGTATGTCTCATGTCCTCAAAATCATAACCTTGTGAAAAAAATCCAAAAGGATGTTTATGATACTCAGGGTTGTGACTATGTATAAATTTTACAACTTGATCTGGTTCTTTATAAAAGTCTCTAATTACACTAAAATGCTTATATTTTTCTACCTTATTATTGTTTATTTCAAACACTAGCTAGATTCTTCTTCTCCTTTTAATGCCTCTGCTGCTGCATCTAGTTTTGCTTTTTCAGCATCAAACTCATCAACACAACCTTGATATGCACCAAGAGATGTGATGGTAGATACAGACAAATCGTTCTTTTCAACTGTACCTGTAGATGCTATAGTGTCCCACTGTACTGCCCAAACATCAGATGGACATGTAGACAAAGGTAATCCAGTGATGCCTACACCATCTTTCACAACACATTTATCTTCACGGATTATTGAAATTTTCATTTATTTTTATTGGTAATTTTTGTATTTCTATAGAAGGTGTAAGCCTTTCTACAGTCTCATTTCTTAAGGATTCGATTGCTGCACCAGCTGAGTTCATAGCCCTAGAGGTGTCGACCTGTAAAAAAGGTATCCAAGCTACAGCACATCCCCACTCTTCAACAGGTTCACCTGTCTGTGGGTGTTTACCAGAAATCTTCGTATACCACGAGCACTCCAGCTGTCTGCAATCTTCTCCAATTAGAGGACAGAGTTTTCCTTGTTCAATTTTTGCCATTCGGTTTTAAATTACAATGTACCCAACCTGTCATTAAATATTTAGTTTGTAAGGGTGGATAGCCTTGATGTACATATGTCCAAGTTGCTGGAAATATTACAACTCTTCCAGCTCTTGGTGAAATTTGATCGCCGTTATAAAACTGTGTCCAGCCTTCATCAACATCATTTAAGTATAAAATGTATGTCAACTCTCTTGCTTTTTGATCGTCGTGAGAAAAATCATTATGCCAGACATAGCCTTTACCGGGTTCTGTTTTTTGTATTTGATAACCAGTATCTGTTATATAATCACTAAAAGCAGTATATAAATAAAGTTCTCCAGTAGTAAACATTTGAAGGTTATGGCTGCTGTTCAAATGCCCATAGTATTGTCTGATAGCATTATTAATAATGTTAAAAAATAAAGCGTCTTCTTCTTTCCAACTACTCTTATCACTTATGCTTAAATCTCGACTATTTTTAATATTTAAATCTATACCACGAGACATTCTACCTTGTACTATGTGTGGGTCAGCTTCAAATTTATCTATAATTTTATTACACTGTTCCTTTGAAAGTGCATTTTCTTTTACAAAAATGTAAGGATCAGTAATTCTGGTGGAATCTATCATTAATCTTTTGCTGCTATAATTACGTCTAAGTACTGAACTGCCATGTCTAAATTACTTACAGAGATGTTGTGGTTGTGTGCACTACCTGAGAAACTAGCGTTGTGGCTGTGTGAGTCACCACTGAAGTTAGCATTGTGGTTGTGTGAACCTCCGGTAAATCCGTGTGAGTGTCCACCGCCTCCACCAGTGTTACTGGTTCCAAAGTTAGCGTTAATATAAGCACCTCTTCTCATAGGACTAGAGTTACCAGCCGCACTACCACCGCCTAGTGTGTGGTTGTGTGATGGCATTTCAGCTATAGACAATGTGTGACTGTTTACAGTTCCGCCAGTACTTGCGTCAGCAATAGTAATATTACCACCCGGCGATGAGTTACCTGTTGATACGTTACCTGTAGCAGTTGTGTTTCCAGCGTTAGCTGTAATACCTCTGGATGCAAAAGTATTACTAAACGCATTGCTACCACCAGAACTAACACTTCCAGATACGACTCTTAAAGCTCTGTTATCTACGTTACTTGTTACCTTTGTCCAGCCTGTAGGAGCTGATGACTGTTGAAAGAGCATCTTTGTTCCAGATGGAAAAGCGTCAGCATTAGAAATAGCTGTAGTAACAAAAGCTGTAGTTGCAATCTTAGTAGAGTTGTTGCCTGCTGACTGAGTTGTAGCAGTGTCTAATCTAGCTGCTGCCACAGTTCCTGTTAATTGACCAGCAGGGATACTGGTTAATGACGCACCAGAGCCACTAAAGGTTCCAGCTGTGCAAGTGCCGGATGTTTGGATGTTTTGACTACCAAAGTTTGGAGAAATTTTAGTTCCCGCAATAGCAGCAGAGTTGTTAACTTCTCCATTAGTTATCTGAGCGTTAAGTCTTGATTTTATATTTGCACCTGAGACATTGTTCATGTCTTCTCTAGCAAGAGGTCTTCCCCCTGCTTGACTACCATCATGTACGACAGCAGTATCTTTTGTGGTATCTATAGTTACTTCGCCTTCAGCACCAGTAAATGACCCGTGCTGAGTTGTAGTACCACGTCTTAATTTTAATAATTTAGCCATTTAAAGTGTACCGAAATCTATTTGTAAATTATTGCCACTAACTGTTCCTACCTCAGTAAGGTTGTTATTATTGCAATCTAAAGCGGCACTTAGTTCTGGACTAGAATCAGCAGCAAGACTAGCTATACCTGATCCAGTTATTCCTACCCATGAACCGCCTGTGTAATAATTAAGCACATTAGCAGTTGTGTTATACCAAAGATCTCCAGCACTAGGAGATGATGGTTGTCCACTTTGTATTACATATTCATTTGCATATCTATTAACGTCGCTTATTGAACTACTAACAGTATTTACGTTTGAAATACTACCAGCGGTTGTATTGACATTAGATATACTACCAGCAACTGTATTGACATTTCCAATACTTCCAGCAACTGTATTAACGTTAGTGATGTCGTCTGCAACTGTTGTTATATTAGTAGCACCAGATGCTGAGCTTAAAGAATCTGCTATAGAACCTAAATCAGTTCCATGAGCAACTTGCCCAGCAACGACATTTATATCATTAAGCTGTGATGCAGTTAATGCTCCAGCTCCAATCTCTTTAATTGTACCGCCATCATTAACATATAACTTTTTGGCAGATAAATCTAAGGCAACTTCTCCATCAACAATATTGCTGGTAGTCGGTGTAGACGTACCACGTTTGAGTTTTATAGTTGCCATAGATCAAAATGTGCCCCCGTCCACAGTTCCAATACGAGCAGCTGGTACTGTTCCAGAACTTAAGTTACTTGCATTAAGTGAGTTAATAATAGAGCTAGTTACAAAGCCTGCACCGTTTGTAAGTTGGTTAGTATTAGTAACGTTAGTTGCACCAGTAGCAATTCCATCTAACTTGTTTTTTAAAGTAGTTGTGAAATCATTGGAAGACTGAGTTGCAACAACCAAATCTAAAGTCCCGTCACCATCTTGATATGTAGCTGTAATACCTGTTTCAGTATTTCCAGAGAACATAGCTCCGACTATATCTTGGACTTGTTCGTTAGATAGCTGTGTGTTTGAAGTTACGTAGCCAGCACCATTAGTAATATTTGCATTATTTAAAGTAATGTTTGAAGTTCCGTCAAAGGAAACCCCAGATATAGTACGAGCGGTTTGTAAAGCAGTTGCAGTTGCAGCGTTACCTGTGGTCGATCCTGATGAACCAGTTACGTCTCCGGTTACAGTACCAGTTACGTCTCCTATTAAGTTAGCGTTTAGCGTGCCTTTAGTTACTGTTAAGTTTCCTGTGCTTGCACCAGTGAAGCTACCAGTACCCATAAGGAATTGATCTGAAGATTCATCCCAACCCATAAAGGCGTTTGATGAGCTACCTCTTTCAATAACTATTCCAGAGTCGCCACTTGGAGAACCAGATGTACCGTTACCAAGTTCGATTATCTTATCTGCAACAACGGAGTTTGTTGAGTTAAGAGTTGAGGTTGTACCATTAACAGTTAAGTTTCCGCCAACAGTTAAGTTTCCTGAGAAAGTCTTGTTTCCCGCTGCTGTTTGGTTTATAGCTCCAAGGTGCATAACAGCACCCTCACCGGCTATGGAGATAACTGAAGAGGCTGCTCCGCTACCATCGTCTCCAAATCCGTAATATAGTTTTTTGTCTGCTTCGTTAAATGCTACTTCTGAAGGTGCTAGTGAACTAGGAGCTCCGGCAGCACCACTTGCAGATCTTTTTTTTAATCTTATTGTTGCCATGTTTTAAAAGTTACCTCCAGTAACTAAAGTATTTTTCGTGGTGGTGGCGTCCGCTTTGAACGATGTACCGTCGTAGTAAACGACAGAACCAGTTGTTTTATTTGAAGAATCTACTGTAAATAATCCTCCAGACTCTAGCTGAGAGGCTACATCTTTTATGTCGTCAATATTATCTGCGACTGTATTAATGTCGTTTCCGGGATTACCAGTAGTAAGTGGATTGGTAATTAAACCAAGATCAGTTGTTAATGAAGTTATTTCTCCCGAAACGAGATTAATATTAGTTTCATTGTCAGCTACCTTATTAATGTTAGTTTGGTTAGCTATAACTGAATTAATATTAGCTAAATTATTATTAACATTTTGGATAGTAGTAATGTTTGAAGCAGTAGTATGTACTTCTGTTGCCTTTGCTGTTAATCTATGAAACGCGTATGTGTGATCTGTAGTTGTTGTCTCTATTAAGAACCCAAAACCTTGAGGTATAGTAACACTTACACCTGTAATAATAACAGGTAAACCAGATCCTCTACCGTTTGCAATAGTTAAAGTTGTTCCTGACTGTGCAGTCAAAGCTGTTGATGCTGCTTGTACAGACACAATAGTACCGCTTCCATTATTAATATCTGGGTTAGCGTTAGGAAAAGATGTTTCATTTGCAACAGGTACAAAACCTCCAACCTCTTCTATAAGGTCGATTATTCTTGCATTAGTAGCAGCAGTGGTTGCTATCTTGCCATCTGTATTAGACCAAGTGTCTCCACTAGCAATAGTTTCAGTAGAGTCCTGTCTAAAATATCTTGCGTCAGATTCTGTTTCTGTAAAGTATCTACCGTCAAGAGCTCCGGTTTCTATGTCTTCGCCTTTAATTGACCCATTAACTATGTTGTTAGTATTTATGGTTATAGTGCTAGGCAGCAAACCCGTAGCTAATTTAATAAAAGGTATAGCTGCACTATCACTTATGTCAGTACCAAGAATAGTCCCATCTTTAATTTTAGCAGTAGTAACTGCTCCATCGTCTATGTCATACGTTTGTATGAGCTGATCGTTGTGTTCTTGTAATGCTCTAAGAACTTGTTTTGTATTATTATTTAGGTCAGCTGCTTTTACAGAAGAGCCAGCTTGAAATGTAGCTTTACCTTCTACAGCATTATTTCCAGCATTAAGTACGTCTGTTTGTCGTACAATACGAACTACGCTAGGGCTGCTTGGTGCATTATTGGTAGTCCAGTCTACTGTACTTTGAGAATTAGAATTGTATGGGTTTATATTATAATGAACCCCAGCAGTTTTTAGAACTCCATCAACATATACCTTTAGCTCATCGGATGAGAATGTATCAATAGTAAAGTTGATGTCAGCTCCTGTAGCCGTTTGTTGGTGGTAGGAAAGTTGTGACATTATTTATATATGTTGAGGATGTTTGCGGTATCAACTCGTTTTTGAAGTTGCTCGACTTTACCAGCTCTATGGTCAAGTATAAGTTTTTGAACAACTGCTTTATTACTAATTGAAGCCCAAGCTTTTCTACGAGCACGTGAAAATATACGTTCAATTATTTGATTATGATAATAGTCTCTTACATCAAAATCACCACGTTTACCAGACTTTATATCTTGGTGCATTTGTTCGATAGATGCTAGTATTTTCTTATCTTTAGCTAACTTATCTAGCTCACGTTCAAGATTTTGTAAGCCAATAGCTTGTTGAAATAAAGATCTAACTTCAGCATTTTTAGTTAGCTTAGTTCCATCAGGAGCGTAGTATGTAGATAAACGTAGATCATACCCACTGTTAAATAGTAACTGCCTACCGGGACTTTGCTCTAAATTTAAACTTACAGGACTTACAGCATTAAATGCACGAGTCAAGAAGTCCCAATCTTTTAGAGGTTTACCGTTAAGCATATCATACTTTATAGGTAAGGGTGTGTCTGTAAATTTTTCTGTTATTAAGTTTCGGTTACGTACTGATTGTATAATACCAGAGTTTATTTCACGCATATACGGTGTAAATAGTTTACCCATTTCATTACGTATACCCGCAAGAGGTACTACATTGTTAGCTAATCCAGCTACAATACGTGGGCCCTGTCCGGGTCTACCACCAAATAAATCTACAAATGACTGTATGCCAGCTAAGTATGACTTACTTGTGATAGCCTGTGCTACAACAAGAGATATTTTACCTAATTGATTTTCTGTCCACTCTTCACCCATAAGCTGACTTGCATCACCTACATCAGCGATTGTAGACATGATAAGGTTAAATGGTTCAAACTGATCGTAACCTACACGTACGTTACCAATCTTAATAGTTCTTGGCTCCCACTTAGCGTCTAGCCATACCTGTCTTTTCTGCCTGTCAACTGGGCCATTACCGTTAAGATCACCACGCATCCATGCCTGTGCAGCCATAAATACTACAGCAGAACCCATAGCAAAGCGACCTAGTTGTAAAGATCTAGCATTAGCTAATTCTTCTGGTGTAAAGATACCATACTTAGATACACTGCTAAGATCGTTAGGGTTTGCAAATGCTATATCGTTAAACTCTTTGACTAAAAAGTTGAAACCGGGTGTATACTTACCTGTAAGTGCAAGACCATTAACACCAGTTCTAGCAAACAAAAAGAATGGTTTAGCTAGTGGTGTAGCAGTAAATACATCGTTTAGACCTTTTGCAAAACCTGTGAGCTCCTGTGTAAGTGTAACTTCTTTACGTGCAAACTGTGTAGCTTCGTCAATAATGTTACCGTTAGAGTCAAATACCTGTGAGTAAAAGTCATCTTCGTAAGCTCTTAGCAGCTCAGGTGTGATCTCTGGTAGCTCAATACCATTGTTCTGCATATCTAATACTCGACGCATAGCCTTTTCACGCATCTTTGCACGACCAAGAATGTATGCAAATGAGTCGTCAGTAGCAGCCATAAGCTTAGTAGAATAAGTTAACATGTTACTGTTATTCATCTGACGTGCCATGTTAGCTACCGCATATGCAGCTTTATCTCCGTCTGTTGCCCTACCGCTATCTTCTGCCCAACGTCTAAGTATTTCCCAGTTTTCGTCACCTTGTGTATATTCTGAATAACGTGTCTTTATACTACGTATGTCGCCTTTCCAGTATGAGTTTAGCTTATTTCTAAATAGCTCAAAGGATTCTGGTATAGACTCAATCATAGCATTGACTGCTGACAAACTACTACGTAATGTAGCTGAGTCTCCAGTAAAAGGTACACGTAAACCAGCACCAATAGCTGTAGCTAAAGGTCTTAAGAATGTTGCAGTAGATGTACCCATAATAGCTCTAGCTGGTGTTTTAGGGCCAGATAGTATACTATGTGTCATCACACCTTCTAGCTCACGTATCATAGCACCAGTACGATTTATACCACCGGGTTCTAGTGCACCACCTTTTATAATAGTACGTGCCCATCTATCAAAATCATCTAAACTATTTAAGTCTTTCATCATTGAAAAAGCTTCAAACAATGCGTTCATTAGATCATCATTGTCATCTTCTTTAGCAATCTTTAGAATACTCATGATAGACTCTCGAGTGTCTGCCATTTCTTGTGTCAAAGCTTCATCAAGAGATTGCTTTGCTTTTTTACCAGTAGCTCCTAATGCTCTAAAAGAATCAGACTTTACGAATCTAGCTTTTTTAGTTTGATATAAAGCAGTTAACATAGTGTCTACTATCTGTTTAGCAGGGCCATCTATGTCACCAAGATCTACTAAGTCAGCTATTTCACGTCCAGCTGTACCTAGGTCACGTAACTGTCTAAGCAGTGTGCCAGATATTAAGTCAGCTATAACTACATTTTTAGATGTCCACACTTCGATACCATCAATAACATCAGGTTGTGCATCAAACAATTCTTTTAGATATTCTCTAGCTGACATATCAGCAGCGTTTCTACCTTGTGTAATACGTTGATGTGCTTCTACAGACTCCTTATAAGTTTCTGCAAGCTTTACTCTGTCACCTTTGGCAGCTTCTAATTCTTTAGCAAACTTTTCACTACTAATAAGTCCTTTGTAAATACGTTCTACTTGATCTACGTCTGTAGCACCTTCTTGTGCAATACGCTCTCGTTCTAGTGGTGTTGTTACAGAGCCAGTAGATCCTTCTTCTGAACCCCACTCTTTACGAGTACGGGATAGTTGCTCACGAGCTTTCTGTGGTTCTACTTCTGTTATGTGTGCTCCTTGATGTGGTTGAGATATAGGTGCATTTTTATCTGCTCTAAACTGTATCTCACCTTTTCTCAGCTGTGCTAAACCAGCTGCAACTGTCTGATCTTTAAGACTTTTGTTTCTATCTTGTATTTGTTTTATAGCTGCACTACCACCTTTTTTAAGTGTGTAAGCTAAACCGTCAAAAAATAAGCCTATACCCATGCCTTCTACGATGTTTTTTATTTTCATCATAACAGGATGGTCAGTATCTTTTGTAGCTAGTGGGGTGTCAAACCAACCATATCTAGCTCGTAAAGCACCCATAGCGTTTTGTCCATCTGACTCTTTAGATATAAGATCAGAGGCAGCTCCTAATGCAGCACCTCGTACAAAGTTAGCTTTAGTTATAGCTAATAGGCCAGCTGGTATAGTTACTATTCCTGTTGCAGCTATACCTTTAGCAGCTAGTAGTGCACCAACAGAAAGAGATCCGAAATGTACTAGACCTCTTAGTTGTTTGCCCCACCATGTTTTTGTTTCTATTGGATTATCGTATCCTCCAAAAGGCGACCAGTCAGGTCTGTAGCCACCGTCTTGGTTCTGTCNTTGCATTTCTCCAGAAAACGCATCGAATGTACGTTCTGGAAAAGTTGCGATAGAAGATGCAGTATCTTGTAAACCTCCAGATATAATGGATTGAGCTTCTTTTGCAAGACCTCTGATGTCCCATGTATCAGCATTACGAGGATCTTTTTGTACATTAAGAGCCTGTTCTTCTTGTTTTTGTTCTTTTGATGCAGCAAGCTCTTCTTGAATAACTTGGTTTCTGTATTCGTCAGATGCTTGCTGTGCTTTATCTGCAAGGTTATCTACAAGACCCTCATCTATATTGTAATCTGGATCCATATTATTTTAAATTAATGATTATACTAGGGGATCAGTTTTCGTATTGGCCCCTCCTTCATATAATTAAATTCGTCGTTAAATGTTCTTCTAGTTCTCTGTAATGCTTTACGTATACTATTCGGAACAACACCTCCTTCATTAATTATCTTTTGGAAAGTTTCTCTAATTTCTATCTGTCGTTTATCATTAACAGCTTGGTCAGACCCTGCTAAGTATGGGTTAGCTGCTAATATAAACTTTTCAAGATTCTTAATAGATTCCGTATCTTTTAAATCTTTAGGATTACCAACAATAGTTTCTAAAGATTTCTTATCTGATATAAGGTTTTCTATAGTTTTATTAGTTTGCTCTACCTCATCTAAAAAGACTAAGGCTATATCTTGTTGTAAGTTATGAAATTGATTCATTGGCATGCCTCGAAGCGTTGGAAAGAATCTAAGTATTAGAGCTTTTTCAATCTCACCTAAGTCAGACAATCTTCTCCAATCTTTCTCTGCTTCAGTTACAGCACCCATGATACTATTACTTTTATTAGCCTGTACTCTAATTAACTCTATAGCCATAAGACTTTGAGTATCTTCATTAAAGTCAGCATCTTTGCTTATAGCACCACTGTCTACAGCAGCTATCAGTTCTTCTGCTGAAAAACCATAAAGGCCGAAATTAGTAGCATTACCTTTTTTAGCTAGATTATATACTTCTTCTACAGTTCTAATAGTCTGGCCAGAACCAAGATTATCTAGCACTGACGAAATTAGACCTTTACCTTCAAAATACTCAACAGAGTTACCATTTTTTAACTGTTCAAGCATGAGCTTTTCGTTACTTCTGTCATTGTCTGTAATATTTAAAAGCTGTAGGTTTTTGGTTGCATTAGAGTTAAGATATAAAAACTTCTTATCGGCTTCACTCATTTCTAATTTATCTTCTGGGTTTTCTGCGAATATATTATTTGTACTTAGTAAACCCATGGCTCGTAGTCTTTCTATAGCATATTGTCTACCAGTCAGACCATACACAGCTCCTAACTTTTCAAGATATGTTGAAACGTCACCCTCGAAGTTATTATCTTTACGCTTAATGTAATCCATCAAAGCCTTTTTTTCAAACACTGAGTTAGTCACGTCATTACTGATCCACTCAGTTTTGTTTGCTTTTGATAAGTTTGTATCGTTTATAATATCTGTTGGACTCGTAATTCTAAGTCTATCAGATTTAATATCAAACTTACCTTCTATTAATTCTTGTAATACTTTAGGGTAATGAATAGCAAAAGCTTGCTCAAAAGTTGAACCTTCTTCCCTCATCGTTTCTTCAATTCTTCTTTCAAGTTCAGCCTCTGCTCCGGGTATAGCTAACTTTCTGACAGGATCTAGGTTTGGAAAAGGGTCTTGCTGAGTCTTTAAGCTTGTTTCCCAATCCTGTTGAAATTGCGTATACTTCTTTAACTTATTAGCGACACCTACTTTAGCAGAATAAGATTCATTGCCTTGGCTTGATGTTTCGTCACCAGTAAAAATTGGAGGAGGAGGCAAGTCAGTACGAAGCCCTGCTTGGTCTAGCTCCTTATAATAATCACTTTCAAATACAGCGAGTTGACCTAAACTTATTTCACCATTATTGTTTGCCTTAAAAGTCGTAATTATGTTTGTATACTTTTTATTAATATTCGCATACATTACGTCGTCACCTTCAATCAGTTTATCTATGACATTATTAAGAACATTAACATTACCTTTACGTATAGCCTCATTGCTAAATGTAGAGTTAACATAACCTTGAACTGTATCACCTGTGCGTGAGTCAATAAACGTTGCTTCGTTTAAAAAGTATAGTATACCACCCGGATCTAATCTAGCTGCAACTGAGGGATTAGTAATAAGATCGGTAAAATAAGCTACAACTTGAGATTTTTTCTCAAAGCCTAGCTTTTTCATAGCTATCTCAAACAAACCACCGTCACCATCTGGTGCGTCAAATACACCATTATATACTACTCTGGTAACAGTTGCACCAAGCTCATCAGTAGTTGTAACTTGTTCTGACGAGTTAACTGCATCAACAAACCTTTCAGTTAAATCTGCATCACGTCTTACTTGGTATCTGTTATAACTACCTTGATTCCAAATTCTTAATGCGTTATCTCTTTCCTTAATTAATTTAGGTAAGAGANTTCTGTTAACATATCGTTGAACCTGACCACTATTTATGTCAACACCTTTTCGTGCTAGCTCAAGATAAAAATTAGTAAGTATCAATTCTATACCGTTTTCAGATATAAGTTCAGCAGCTGCTTCTGTGTTCTGCTCATATATAGCATTGTCTTCAATAAGAGTATTATAACCAGAAGGGACTAAAGAAGTAAATTTATCTTTAGTTTCTCGAAAGTCTAACTCTTCAATGTCGGGAAAGTATTGAGCTTTAAGTAATTCAAAAGCTACCTGATCTTCTTTTGCAAGTTCTCTAAGTAAAGCTTCTTGTTCAGCTTTGTCAGCATCTTGTAATCTAAATTGATAATCTAAAACTCGATTTCTAGATTCTTTTGATATCTCATTAAACTTTTTTCTAGTTTCTCTAGCTTCACGATTAGCTTCACGAGTCTGTGCAAAATCACTTACTTTTGTTACTAAGGTTTCAAGACCAGAAAGATTGTCAAAAAAGTTGTTAGCCTTTAGCTCTGCAATTTGTGCAAGCTCTTCGCCAAACTGTTTTAAATCTGCTTGATTCCTAGTAATCTCGTCATTAACTGCTTTTTCAAGATTAGGCTCAGTCTGAGCGTAGTTAGGTATAACGGGTTTTGGTATTTGATCCCGTTGTGTACCTATAATATTTCCAAATGATGAGGTCATACGAGCTCCATGTTAACGTCAATTTTGCTATAATCTACAGTTAGGTGTCCGTCACGTATACTTACAGCTAGAGGATTCTTCTTGACAACATCTTGAGCCATAGCTCCACGCCATCTTTCTTTAAATCCTTTATAATTAAATTCGTATATCTTATGTCCATTAGGTGATACACCAACCTGTTCTATGTTTTCTTTTAGTTTTATATCTGAGTTTTTTAGAGTATCATAAATGTCAACACCACCAGATACAATACCCATTACCTGACTAGCTACTTGTAAAGCACCGCCAAGTCTGTTGGTTGGAGGTAACATAACAGGTGCACCATATGCAGCTGGTATACCAAGAGCTTCTCTTGCTCCAGTTTGTGCAACTTGGAACTTACGTTTAGTCTGTTCCTGAGTATATGCGAGGTTTCTTCCTAGTATGTTATTTATCACGCTATCAACTTCTTGTCTTTTAGATAGAAGAATTTGATATTTTTTAAGTCCAAATCTTCGGCTACGGCCACCCTCGTCTACTAATTTAGAAGTTAGGTATGCTCGAGTAGCATCTTCAACTCTTGTTCTACCCTCACCAATCTGTGCAATAGCACCAGCCATAGCATCACTTATATCGCGTGAGTATCCGAGTATATTTTGGTTTTGTGTTCTTTTTAGTGTAGTCTCTTTGTTAAAAAATTTAAGACCTTCTTGGGCAAAGATAGCATCTTTCTGAGCAGCTCGTTCTCTAGCGGCTGCTCTTGCCCCTGCATTAGCATCTACGCACACGGCAAAATTCAATAAATGTTACATTGTTTGGCCCATGTTTTAGTTTACGTAAAAACTTGAAGCCTAGAAACTTAAGTAATTTTAAATGTACCTTGTTTCTACTATCGACTATATTCCAAAGGAGTCGCTCTTCACGGCTATCGACATACCGTTTGGCTTCTCTTGCAAATGTAATCGGGTATCGGTGTATATCAGGAGTGCAGAGCATCCATATATCACCATCTTCTCCTACTCCGGCCATGCCAGCAGTCTTGCCGTCAGGCACTGTAAAATACACGTAGGATGGGTTCTGAGTCATGAGAAATGGAAGGGTGATAGGATCTATCCCGTGACCCTCTTTGACCTCTCTGAGGTCGTCTGGACGGAGATTAGAGGCCACTTCTATAGCAGCCTCAGTTGTAAGTGGGTGTATGTAATTAGACACGTTTATAAAACATGGGTGAGTAATCACCTTCCCAAGATACAGCACGTAATGTAGCTGGAGCTGGGTGTGATGATCGTAGTGTTATATCTACGTTTGTATTCTTTTCATATATAGGTATAGTCTTAATAAACTCTTCGAGATATGGTGCATCTGATACATTATATTCATCGAGTTCTGTAGACTCGTACACCTCTGTATAATCTAGTTTACCTAGACGTTCAAGTGTAGTTTCGTATAGACCTATTTTACCAAAGTGAAGCTTGATTCTATGTAAAACAAGCGATGAGTTTACATCAGCTCTAGAGCTATTGCCCTCTCGTCTGGTTGGATAGAATGTAGGAAACTTAACCTCGTAAGGATATAGGTATCCTATAACATAGGTATCTGTCCACTGTCCCGGTAAAGTAAAGCTTGTACCTGTGACAGTTGGTTTACCATATCTACCAACTCGTTCTGAGTTAGTATTGGTATCAATTACTACTAGGGTGTGGTTAGGTGTGGTGACTGTATTTAGCCAGCCCACATTACTGAAGGTTGTGGTGTTTGTAGTTGAGTTAAAGCTGCCACCGCTAACAGTAGTATGATTATCCACATGAAGTAAGAAGTCGACATTATCTTGNGTNATAGAAGGNTCNNTNNCAGTCTGCACTAANTTTATACTTTGTAAATAGTAATCACTATCTAAAAAGAAATACTCATCATTAATAATAAAATGATATNTTAATGGATTNTTTAGTTTCCACTTNAACCATGCAGCCTGCTGTCGTTGCTCAGATACTTGAAAATATTTATAACCAAAGATAGTATCTGAGTTAGTTTTACCAATCAATATTATAGAGTTTTCTCTAGAGTTTGTAAGTAAATCTATATCTTTTGGTAATAATGTAGGCACAACTTTAGTTACCTCTACTACACTCGGCTCACCTTCACGTGTAATATTTGCCATTTCATTAAAACGACTAAATTTACCAGAGTTATCAATGTATCCTATTGTTGTTCCTAGAGATATTGGTGATATAGTTTCGTTATAGTTAAAGGTAGATATACTACGTAGTTTAGCTGTATCAGGGTTGAGAACTGTATCATCTGATGCAAACAAGAATTGTTGGTTTGTACTAAATATTACCAAACCTACATTTGTTTCTATACCATCAAATAGTTCTGACGGAAACATAGATGCAGCTGATATATCTATAGGATCACTAGCTGACACACTAAGAGCTGATTCTATAAAAAAGTCAGGCTCACCTAATGTACCGGGTCGTGATGTTACAACATTTTCACCTGACAGAAATGCTAATCTATTACGATGAAATAGTACCTTGTTTATACGTGAACCTACAAATGAAGGTAAAGGGTTAGTTGTATCATCACCAACTCTTCTATCAGCATATTTAAATTCTAGTATACTAAAAACAAATTTATTATCTGCTGCTGAAAAACTTGTACGCTGTATAACAATAGGCATGTTAGTAAGAGTTTTAGCTATACCAGACTTGGCACACTCAGACCAAGATCCAACACCGTCTCTGTCTTTGTCACCATCAAATCGAAGATAATAGTCATCCTCCTCTGCCATTCTAGAGTTAGCAATCTTTACAATATAACCATCTTTACACTGATTAGGCAAGTTTTGTACATCATTGACAGAAGTCTGAAAGCATCGCATCAAATCTTCTTCAACAACCTCTAGGCTAAAGTTTTGACTATTACTAAATACATATATACCAGTACCTATAATTTCACAACTTACTCCACTAATAGCATCTATAGCAGTTTTTAAGCCACCTAAAATAGTATCAGCAGTAACAGCTGTATCCGCGTCAAAAGGTGTAGGAGCTGGTCTTATGAGTCCATCATCTTGGGAAGCAACAGTCGCATTAACTTCAACTGTCTCTATTTCAGTTACAGTCACATCTACGTATGCCTGTGAATCAGAGCTATCAGCCTGAGAAGCGTGTTCCGGTATAACTCGCACTACGTCACCAACAGCCCAGCCTTCACCACCATGTAGTAATACAGCTTCTATATTGTAGCTACATCTGTAGTTATTGCCACCGGGGCCATTCTGACTAGCACTATAGTTAGGGCTAACACCTTGTTGTCCTAAAGCTGTGACTCTAAATGTTAAGTTATTCTTACCGGATGTCAGTACAGTACCACCGCTATTCTTTACATTAGTTATATTTTCGGATGTACCATAACTGCTTTTAGCTGTGACAGCATATACTTCTGTTCCTATACCGGGGCAGTGACCTGATCCATCGCCTTCGTCAAAACTGTGTCCAGTTATTTTTATCTTTGTAGCTCGTGTCAGTGTACTAACTGTAGCACCATTATTTATATTGACACCATATTGTCTACCGTTTTCTGTGCGTAATAGTTCTATGAAACCATAAAAAGTATGTGGTGCAGAATCTGTAGTTCCCGTTGTACCAACTGTTGTGTATGGTTTTCGTGCATCTGTACCATCCCTATTATTTACAAAAGTCGTATCATTGATTGTTAAGAACTGTAAGTTTTCTGGTGTGTTAGTAGTTAAATAATTTTTTACTCTTGTTTCGTAGGTAGAAGTAGCTTCTATATATAACCAGTTGTTGACTGTACCAGATGAATGAGTTGGTGCACTACCTCCACTACTTATAGCAGTTTGAGCTTCGTATACTTTGTCATTGAAGTGAACTTTTTCTCCAGCTGAATAGTCTTCATTAGAGTCCCATCCTACTGGCTTAAATTGTACAAGCTGACTGACACCTGTTTCACAGCTCCAGACTTGTATATTACCATTGCTTTGNACNTGNCCAATNTAAGNNCCTTCNGTNTCATCNCNNNAATANTGAAACCACGAACCNCCACTCNNTACACTNGCTAGNGCNTCNGTNCCTATNCGTTTAGCACCCGGTCTTTTAAATAGACCTTTNGTTANGTCNGGTATTGCNTTTGTTACCTCTGNTACCTGACCGGGAAACTTNAGCTGGTCAGGCTGTTCTGACATTCCTAGTGAGTATTGAGGGATAGTTTGTGTGATACTTGCCATTATCTTCTAAGGTTTCTCCAAGGTTGGTAAGTTTGATATGAGGATCCTTCGTCAAATCCAAACATGCTATGATCGCCCTGATTACATTCGTACTCCATAAGAGCAGCTCTAGCTAAAGCTTCCTGTTGAGCTAGTAGTTTTACTAACTGAGGGTTTGCAACTAATTTTGTAGCAGCAACTCTAGATGCTCTATAAACAATGTATCGTCTAAATATAATAGGTAGATCTTCAAACGCATATAATCTGACGACATCTAGATCCAAGTCGCCATCGAACTCATCTGTGTGTTCCATCTTGTCATAGATAAATCCGTTACGACGTACGAGATCTTTTGTGCGTCTAGTGTAATTGTCATGTAAGTCCATGGATAGTATATCATTACCTATTGCAATTTTTTTATTACCATCAGGTGTGAACTTTACATGTTTTTCTCTGTTAAAATGCCACCCCTCTGCTTGCGTGTCTACGTTAGCATCACGGAGTAGATTGAATATAAGTGCTACTTCTGGGTTGTCAAAGTTAAGTGTTGTCTGTGGTGATTGTCCGATAGCCCCCAGTATTGAGTTAACTGCGGATAGTTTGGTATCGAGATCAATAGTTGTGGTTGCCATAAGAAAAAAGGGGAGCCGAAGCCCCCGTATAAAAAATAAAATTAAGCGTTAGCTGGGTATGTAGTACCAAATCCAGCAGGCTTAGTTGTTGTTCCAGCGAACAATTCAACACAAGCAGCAGGGTTTAGGAAGTCTGCTCCCATAGCTAATCTTCCAAGGATTACGTCACCTTGGTATACAACTGAAACGTCACCTGAAGTTACCTGAACCTGTGGGCCGATAGCTTCTACAACACCAGCAGCTTCTCTTTGGAAGATAAGTCCGCATGTGTTTGCGAATGATGTAGAGTTTCCGTAGTTGTTGTTGATACCAGAAACTGAAGCTCTGCCGTCTTCTGTTGCTACAGAAACGAAGTCACCTGTGTTACCGGGATCAATAGTTGCAAGGTCAGTACCAGCAGATGCACCTGATGAAGGAGCATACTTTGTACCATACTTGCTGAAGAATGGGATGTTCATTGACTT
>FUFK010041011.1_pt1 | contig 18142 bp, 20 predicted proteins | sample 1021851 | NCBI WGS metagenome assembly FUFK01 (sample SAMEA51879418, study PRJEB19060) | metagenome
AGTTGTTATTTCTGCTAAGACTGATGATGCATTAACAGCCGGAGAAGGTGTGTTAAACATTTATTGGACTCAGCAAATTAACGACACTAACTAATATAATTAGAGTGCCCCTTCGGGGGCACCTTTAATAAGGAGAACAATAATGGCAGCAAAAACTGATATACAGGCTACTAGATCTGATGCCGCTGCAGGCGCAACAGCTATTATAGAGCCACCAGTAAGATTAAGAGGAATTATTATTGCCTCTGATGGAACAGGTGCAGGCCTTTTAGAGCTATCGACTACTTCAAACTCAGGAACAACTTTGTTTCTTGCCGACGTTCCAAGTGGAGATGTAATTAATTTTAATTTTCCTGAAGATGGAATTTTATTTCCAAAAGGAATTTTTTGTAAAACTAAAACTAAAGTTACAGCTTATACTTTACTTACAGATAAATTTTCTGGTCCAAANTTAACAGCTGGATAGGAGGTTTAAGTGGCGAACGTTACTTCAGGGTCTTATACTTTTGGAAAGACTCTTCCAGTCGAAGAGGTTATTGAAGAAGCATACGAAAGAATAGGTATGCAAGGTGTATCTGGCTATCAGTTAAAAACAGCTAGAAGATCTTTAAATATTCTTTTTTCAGAGTGGGGCAATAGAGGTCTACATTATTGGGAAGTCAGAAACCAAAGTATTGAAATGGTTGATGGACAGGCTGAGTATAGCTTTTTTAGATCAACAGCTGACGGTACAAGTGCTGGAGTTACAACAACTTTATCTGCAGGAATTAACGCTACAGTAACAACAATTGGTGTTGCATCTGTAACTAATCTTGCTACTTCAGGTATTGTAAAAATAAATAACGAAGAGATAACATACTCAGGTATATCTGCCTTAAATTTAACTGGTTGTGTTAGAGGTGTGAATGGAACAACCGCTGCCACCCATACTTCTGGAGATAATGTTTTACAGTTTCCTGCAGGCGTTAACGATATTTTAGAATCTAATTATCGAAATGATGAAAATGTTGACGCTCCCATGACAAAAATTAGTAGATCACAATATCAGGCATTTTCAAATAAAACAGACAAAGGGACACCAAATCAATATTTTGTTCAAAGATTNATAGATAAAGTCACTATAACTTTATACTTAACACCAGGTAGCACTCAGGCTCAAACTGGGTATTGTATAAATTTTTATTACACGCAAAGAATACAAGATGTGGGTGCATATACAAATGCAACCGATGTTCCTTTTAGATTTATACCTTGCATGACTTCAGGTTTAGCATACTATCTTGCTATTAAGTACGCTCCACAAAGAGTACAAGAATTAAAATTATTATATGAAGATGAATTTGCTAGAGCTCTTGCAGAGGATGGATCTCCAGTTAGCACATTTATAAGTCCAAAAGTTTACTATCCGGAGCTAGGATAATGGGAAGTTTTGCATCTGGTAAATATGCATACATGATTTCAGACCGTTCAGGTTTACGGTTCCCGTACACTGAGATGGTTCAAGAGTGGAATGGTTCTTGGGTTCACATATCTGAGTTTGAACCAAAACAGCCTCAATTACAACCAAGACCTACTAGTGCTGATCCACAAGCTTTAAAACACCCAAAGCCAAATAGAGTCGCTTTTCCCACACCAAATGTTTTAAGGAATGATCCGTTTGTAATGACAGCTGCATCTCAAACTGTAACTGTCTTTACTGGTGAAAACGAAGTGTTGCAAGATAGTAATCCTTGGTCCACGGGTGATGCAATAAGATTTATTGAAGTTAAAAAACCTGTTGGTGGAGTTGCAATCAACACTCTTCAATTAGAGACTACGTTAAATGGTAATATTTCAGCTACAGCTACAACCATAACTCTTGCTGATGCCGGTGCTTTTCCAACAAGCGGATTTATAGTTATTGGAGATGAAACAATAGAATATACTGGTAAATCTAGTAATGACCTAACTGGTTGCACTCGAGGCACATCCGCACCAGCGTATGGCAGAACATATTCAAATACAACAGCATCATCACATAATTCAGGTGCAAAAGTTTTTGGATCGTATATAATAACAAAAGTTTCTGAAACAGCTACAAACGATGCAAATACAGTTCAGAGCTATAGTAATAAATTTACTTTTAGTTTAGTATCAAATGCAGCAAGCACAGAAACAGGAGGAGGATTCTTTGTATTTGCAGGACCTGTAAATCAAAGAGCATAATCATGGCAGGATTTAATTACGCAAATTTAGTAACTGATATTAGAAACTACACAGAGGTGGGCGATAGTGTGTTAACAGCTGCTATCATTAACAGATTTATTGAAGATGCTGAGTTTAGAATTTTTTATGATGTTCCAATTGATGCATACAGATATGTCAGTGAAGGAGCTTTTGTAACAGATGACAATACAATAAATGCTCCCGGTAAAGGCACACAAGGTGCCACTGGTGCTGTATTTATCAGAGGCATAGAGGTATTTAATTCTACATCGGCTACAACTGGTCAAGGAGTTTGGCTAGAGAAAAAAGATCAAACATATTTATCAGAGTATGTAGGACGATTAACTGGCACTGAGGGAGATCTAACAAATCAAGACACAACTGGTTTACCCAAATATTACGCCATGTTTGGTGGGGCAACTGGCACGACCAGCACCACATCAGGAGGTATGTACATAGCGCCAACACCTGATCAAAATTATAAATTTAGAATATATTACACTATGATGCCTAAAAGTCTGGTTACGGAGACTAGTGGCACATACATTAGCCAATATTTTCCAAGTGGTTTATTATATGCATGTCTGGTGGAGGCATATGGGTTTTTAAAAGGTCCAATGGATATGTTGACTTTATATGAAAATAAATATAAACAAGAGGTACAGAAGTTTGCAGGAGTGCAAATTGGAAGACGTAGAAGAGATGATTATACTGATGGAACAGTAAGAATCCCAGTGCAGTCACCTTCACCGTAAAAGGAGAACAACTATGGCAATAACATCGGCAATTTGTAACAGTTTTAAAGTAGAAATTTTAAAAGGGGTTCACAACTTCACAGCTTCTACTGGTAATACATTTAATTTAGCTCTTTACACAAGTTCTGCAACTTTAGGAGCAGGCACAACTGCGTATACAACATCTGAAGAAATTACAGGGACTGGGTATACTGCAAAAGGAGCTGCTTTAACAAGCATAACTCCTACTTTAGATTCTACAACAGCTTGTTGTGATTTTGATGATGTAAGTTTTACAAGTGCATCTTTCACGGCTAACGGATGTTTAATATTTAATGACAGTGCAACAGGTGATCCTGCGGTCTGTGCAGTAGCTTTCGGTGGAGACAAAACAGTCTCTTCTGGAACATTTACAATTCAGTTTCCAGCAAAAGCAGCAACAACAGCTATAGTTAGAATAGCATAAGGAGGAACTCCTTATGGCAACTACCTGGGGAGCAAACTCTTGGGGACATAATCAATGGGGTGATCAAGACTCTGTTGACATTTCACTTACAGCACCATCTAGTTTAACGTCTGCAGTAGGAGATATTGAAGCTTTTAATGAAGAAGGTTGGGGCAGACAAGAGTGGGGTAATTCTGGCTGGGGTGTACAATATGCAGTAGAATTAACATCTGTTCAAGGACAGTTAACTTCAAATATTGGTTCTGTAACAACGGTGATTGCAGTTCCACTAACGGCACCTTCAGGATTAACATCTAGTTTAGGCACNCCTACTTTAGACTTAACATCAATCGCAGCGTTAACAGCACCAAGTCAAATGACTTCACAAGTTGGAGATTTTGATAANGCTGGAACATTNGTTGGTTGGGGTAGAAANGGTTGGGGCGAAGANCCTTATGGAGATTCNTTTAATAAATTAGTTCAACCAGCTGGAGTTAGTGCAACATCTTCTGTTGGNTCTTTAANAACAGCTGTTGAAAACTTTGTACCATTAACTGCACCAAGTCAAATAACAGCAGGCCTAGGTTCNTTAACTTTANATTTAACTTCTGTCATAACTCNAACAGCGCCTTCACAATTAACGTCTAGTGTAGGAGCTATTTCTCCTACTAACATGACAGTAGGATTGACAGGGCAACAGGCAACATCTGCAGTCGGTGGAGTAGTTTTAGATCAAATCGTAATATCTCCTACGGGGCAATCAGTAACATCTGGTGTAGGATCATTAATAGTTGGAATAGGTGTTCCATTAACAGGACAGGTTGCAACCTCTGGAGTTGGTTCTTTAATATCTCAAATAGGTGTTCCATTAACAGCACCATCAGCAGCAACATCGAATGTGGGGGCTATTACCCCTACAGAAATGACTGTAGGTTTAACAGGCCAAGAGGCAGTATCAAATGTAGGAGCGCTTGGAATTAGGGCATATCAAAATGTTGTAATTGATGGAAATACAAGCTATAGTGACGTAAGTAAAAATAATAGTGCTAGCTATTCCGATGTTGACAATACAGCGGAGACATCTTATACAGATGTTACAGCAGCATAGAGGATAAATTATGGCATCAACTTTTACGAATTTAGGTATTGAACTAATGGCTACTGGTGAAAATGCCGGTACATGGGGAAATAAAACAAACACTAATTTACAAATAGTTCAACAAATCACAGGTGGTTATCAAGAACAAGCTTTAACTAACGGTGGAACTTTAGCTTTAACTAAAAATGATGGTGCAACTGGAGCGACTCTTGCAAATAGAGTTTGGAAACTTACAGGTGCATTAACAGGATCATCTATTGTCACTGTTCCTGATAGTGTAGAAAATTTTTACATAGCTCACAATGGTTCTACAGGAGCTCAAACTGTTCAATTAAAAACTGCAACAGGGACTGGAACTACTTGGGCAACTACAGATAAAGGACATAAACTTGTATATTCTGATGGAACTAATGTAGTGGACGTATTAGCTGATTCTTCGGAAATAGGACTATCTAATCAAAACTCTTTAAAATTTAAAGATGCAGATGATTCACACTTTTTTGCATTAAAAGCACCAGCAACTATAAGTTCTAGTGTAACATTAACATTACCTGATGCAGATGCTACGGCTTCAGGCCAGGCTTTGGTGTCTGATGGAGCTGGAACATTATCGTTCGCAGATGCAGGTATAACAACAGGAAAAGCTATTGCAATGGCGATCGTATTCGGTTAAAAAGGAGATAATATGGCAAATCCAAATATAGTAAACGTAGCAACAATTAACGGTGAGTCGGTTGGTTTTAATTTAACAGCCACTACGACTACAACTTTGTTAACTGTATCATCAAATAAACTTTTAAAAATAAATAGAATTACATGCGCAAACGTCGATGGCACGAATGCAGCAGATTTATCACTATCAATAACGAAAAGTAACTTCACATCAGCAGGTGTTACAAACTTTGACACTTCAGGAACTTTCTTTTTAGCAAAAACAGTTTCAGTTCCAGCAGATGCTACACTAGTTGTATTGGATACTCCGATATATTTAATGGAAGCAGATGTACTTAAAGGTGGAGCGAGTGCAGCATCAGATTTAGATTTAGTTATATCGTATGAAGTTATAGACGACTAGGAGGTTTAAATTATGGCTGGCAATGGCGGAATAATTGGACCAACTAAAGTTATAAGTACACCCAGTACAAGAACTGAAACTTTTACAAGTTCAGGAACTTTTCAAAAAACAAACTGTACATCAACTGTACCTGAAGTATTGGTAGTTGGTGGTGGCGGAGCCGGAGGTGGAGATGCTTCTGGTAATTGTGGTTCAGCAGGTGGCGGTGGAGCTGGAGGATATAGAACAGCAACTTGTGTTGTCATGCCTAGTGAACCGGTGGCTATCACAGTGGGTGCAGGAGGTGGAGCTGGATCTGCGCCTGGTGGGATTGGAAAACCTTTTGGTCAATCAGGAAATGATTCAGTCATAACAAATATTTTAGCAGCGTCTGGTGGTGGAGGTGGTGGTTTTTCACAACCAGGAGCCGGAGTAAATGGTGCTTCGGGAGGAGGAGGAACTTCACAACCAGGAGGATGTGGAGGATCAGGTAATAATCCCCCTTCAAGTCCTGCTCAAGGAAACGCTGGAGGAGATGGAAGAACTTGTGGAACAAACGACTCTGGTGGTGGCGGAGGTGGTTCCGGTGGAACAGGAGCAAATGCATCCGCACCTCAAGCAGGAAATGGCGGAGCAGGAACAACAAACGATATTACAGGAAGTTGTGTAACTTACGCTGGTGGTGGCGGAGGTGGAGCAAGAACTGCAACAGTAGGTTCAGGAGGACCTGGTGGTGGAGGAGCTGGAGGCGGTCCAGGATCAACTTCAGCGACAGCAGGAACTGCAAACACTGGCGGTGGTGGCGGTGGCGGTAACAGAGCGTGTGCTGTTGGAGCAGCAGGTGGTTCAGGAATTGTAGTTATAAAAGAAGTAACATCTAAATGTGCATCAGGTGTTTGGGACATGAGCACAGTATATGATAAAGTTAAAGAAAATGATTGGATACAAAGATCGAATTCTACAGTTGATTATTTAATAGTCGCGGGTGGTGGTGGCGGAGGTCAATCATCATCTGGTGGTGCTGGAGGTGGAGCTGGTGGTTATCGTGCCTCTGGTTTTGGACCAAGTCCATTACAAGGATCAGCATTAAGTTTAGGTATAGGAAGTTATTCAGTGGTAGTAGGAGGTGGAGGTGCTGCTAACGTTGCACCTGGACCAGCGGGTGGACCTACAACTGCTAGTCAAGGGACACCTTCAACGTTTCAATGTCTTACATCAACTGGTGGTGGTCGTGGTGGAAATCAACCTGGCGGAACACCTACTTACGTTGGTGGAGATGGTGGTTCTGGTGGTGGAGGAATAAGTCTTTGTGGACCTCATGCTGGAGGTGCAGGTAATACACCACCAGTAGATCCACCTCAAGGTAACCCAGGAGGAGAGGGTAATTCTCCATCAGGTAGTCCAGACTCAGCGGCAGGTGGTGGAGGTGGTGCTACAGCTACAGGTGGATCAGGTGGTGGACCAAAAGCTGGAGGTGCAGGAGCACCAAATGCAATTACAGGAACAGATACAACATACGCTGGCGGTGGTGGTGGAGCATCTAGACAACCTGGAGAAGGTGGAGGATCTGGAGGATCAGGTGGNGGTGGAGCAGGTCAATCAGGANNACCAGGAACAGCAGTTTCTGGTTCTGCAAATACTGGTGGTGGCGGTGGTGGAAAAAGATGTTCTTGTAAAGCAGGTGGAGCAGGTGGTTCAGGTATTGTTATCGCAAGATCTACCGATCCTAACATAACTTTTGGAGGAACTCCTACTGCTGCTATACAAGTTAGTGGTCTTGAAAACGGAACTTCTGTTGCTCAGGTAGTTTCTTCTGGAACTTTAAATATTTTAGATAGTAATTGTGGAACAGCCGTAGATTATTTAGTAGTAGCAGGTGGTGGCGGTGGTGGTTTTGGAAATAATAATAACGTATCTGGTGGTGGTGGCGGAGCCGGAGGTTACAAAGCTTCTGGATATGGTCCAAGTCCATTACAAGGATCAAGTTTAAAATTAATAGAAGACGTAACATATCCAGTTGTAATCGGAGCTGGTGGAGCTGGTGCTACAAGCACCTCTAATTCAGGATCTTCTGGAACCAATAGTTCTGTATTTAAAATCATAAGTTTTGGTGGTGGGGGTGGTGGAACCCATAGAGGTGTACAAGGAACAAACGGAGGATCTGGTGGTGGAGGAGGAACTGGTTCAGGTTGTGGTACTCAATCAGGTGCTGGAGGAGTTGGTAATCAACCAGCCATAACTGGATTTGCTAATCCACAAGGAAACCCTGGTGGTCATGCTAGTAGTGGTAGCACTTGCACCAGTGGAACAATTAATAGAGCTGCTGGTGGTGGCGGAGGGGCTACTGCAAGTGGAGGAAACGCTACTTTACCTTCACCTAGCGCTGCATCAGGTGGAGCTGGTGGGGCTGGAGCGCCTAATAATATTAATAATTCATGCACAACGTACTCTGGTGGCGGTGGTGGAGGAACTAATTTTAGTAGTGGAGCTGGAGCTGGTGGAGCTGGCGGTGGTGGAGCTGGAGCAACCGGTTCACCTAAGTCTGGATCAAATATTAACGGTACAGCAGGAACAGCTAACACTGGTGGTGGCGGTGGTGGAGGAGCCATGGGCGAAGGTTCATCTGCACCTCCGGGAGGAAATGGTGGAAATGGTGGAACTGGAATAGTTATAATTAGGGCACCAAGCTCAAANACACTAACTGTATCACCTGGAACTAATTCAACTTCAACACATCCAGGAGGAGATAAATTAGCTACATTTACAGTGTCTGGAACGTTGACTATAAGTTAAAATTAAATTATAAGTATAACATTTAAGGAGTAAGAATATGGCACATTTTGCAGAATTAAAACAAGAGACAGATCAGTTTGATAGTTCAAAAACAAACTTAGTTGTTCAAAGAGTAGTTGTTGTAGCTAATGATATATCTACAGCAGCAGGTCCATTAGGAGATAATGATATGCATGTAGATGGAGAAACATGGTGTATTAATTTTTTTAAGGGCGGAACTTGGAAACAAACTTCTTACAATAATAATTTTAGAAAACAATATGCTGGAATAGGTTCTACTTATGATCCTGTAAAAGATAAATTTATATCTCGACAACCTTACGCATCATGGTCATTAGATGATAATGATGATTGGCAAGCACCAATAGCATATCCTTCAATAACAGAAGAAGGAGATGTGGTATATTTAATATCTTGGAAAGAAGATAAATATAATGCTGACAATACAAAAGGTTGGGAAGCAACAAAATCAAACGACGACTCGGAAACACCTACTACATACGATTGGAACGGCACAGCTTGGGTGTCCGAATAGGAGGACACTTAAATGCCAAGAAATAAATCTGGCTCAGCAAACGGTGGAATAATTGGAAAGTCGAATAAGGCTTCGTTTGGAAAATGCACTCAAACAGTTCATACATCATCTGGAACAAAAACTTTTCAACCAGGGACAAGACTAGTTAAAACTTTAATAGTGGCTGGTGGTGCATCTGGTGGAAGCGATCAAGGTGGTGGTGGAGGTGCCGGTGGTCTTAGAATAATTTGTGAAGTATCTTTATCAACAAACTCTGCTCCAATCGTTATAGGAGCAGGAGGAACAGCAAAAGGTTCTGGAAGTAATTCAAGTATTGTAGGTACATGTGGTACAATTTCATCAACTGGTGGCGGAGCACAAGCAACATCAGGTGGATCTGGTGGTGGTCAATATGCAGCTTCAGGATCTGCAGGTACTGGTAATGCAGGTGGTTTTTCACCACCAGAAGGGAATAATGGTGGTACAGGTGGTATTATACCGGGATGTAGTCAAGCCTCTGGAGGAGGTGGTGGTTCAGGTGGAGTTGGTGGTAATTCTGGTGGATCAAGTAATGCAAAAAGTGGTGGAGCTGGTGGCGCAGGAACAGATGTAAGTCCTAGTTTTCCAGGAGCTCCAAACTCTGGTGTTTATGCTGGAGGGGGTGGCGGTGGAGCTGGTGGACCAGGGACATCTGGAGGAGCAGCAGGTCCAGGTGGTGGTTCTGCTGGAACAACATGTAGTACAGGAGGAAACAATGCTACAGCAAATACGGGTGGTGGAGCTGGCGGTTCAGGAAATCCTCCCGCACCTTCGGCAGGTAATGGTGGTTCAGGAATAGTTATTACAAGAGAATTAAATAAAGCAAGTGGTGTGTGGTCAATGCAAAGTCAATTTCAAGCCAAGTCTCAAGGAACATGGCCTCAATTTTTAGTGCCTATAAATTATTTAGTAGTAGCAGGTGGTGGTTCTGGTGGTGGTGGAGCTGGAGGTAACAGAGCCGGTGGTGGAGGTGGAGCTGGGGGCTATAGAGCTTCTGGTTTTGGTCCAAGTCCATTACAAGGAGATGCACTACAATTAGAAGTGGGACCTTATGATGTTACAATTGGAGCTGGTGGTGCTGGAGATAGTTCGGGTTCAGCTGGTGGAAGTGCTTCAACATTTTCAACTATTACTTCTGCTGGAGGAGGTGGAGCTGATGCCACTGGTGGTTCTGGTGGTGGTAGAGGTTTCACAGGAACACCTACTATGTCTGGTAATACTCCTCCAACAGATCCCCCACAAGGTAATCCTGGTGGTAGTGGATTTAACCAAGCTACTGTTCCAGGAGTTTTTGCTGGTGGTGGTGGAGGTGGAGCTACAGCATCTGGTGGTAATGCTCCTCCGACTGCAGGTGGAAATGGAGGTGCGGGTGCACCAAATGATATTTTAGGACCTTCTACAACTTATGCTGGAGGTGGCGGTGGAGCAGCTCAAGGTGATGGAAGATCTGCTTCTGCTGGTTCTGGTGGAGCTGGCGGTGGTGGTGGCGGAGGTTTATCAGGAACCGCTCCCTCAGTAGACAATGGATGTAATGCATCTGCTAACACTGGTGGTGGAGGTGGTGGAGCTGCTACTGATAACGGCCCTGGAGGAACTGCAACCCAAGGTTCAGGTGGATCAGGTATAGTTGTTGTAAGAGGTCCAAGTTCAGTTACATTTGCAGTAACTCCTTGTACTAATTCAACATCAACTCACCCTGGTGGAGATAAATTAGCTACTTTTACAGTTACTGGAACATTGACAATTTCTTAATAATAAATATAAGAAAGATATAAGAAAGATGAACTTAACAAATTATTATTGGTTTTTTCAATCAGCAGTTCCTGCTAGAATTTGTGATGAAATAGTTAAATATGGAAAATCTATTTCTGATCAGATGGCTGTCACTGGTGGATATGGTGCTAAAAAATTAAATCAATCAGAAGTAAAAGATCTAAAAAAGAAAAGAAATTCTAACATTGTTTGGATGAATGATAGATGGATTTATAAAGAAATACAGCCATATGTTCATCAAGCAAATGCAAACGCAGGTTGGAATTATCAATGGGATTTTTCAGAAAGTTGTCAATTTACAAAATATGAAAAAGGTCAATTTTATGATTGGCATTGTGATAGCTGGGACAAACCTTATATTAGAGAAAACCCAAACGCACCTGATCATGGTAAGATTAGAAAATTATCTGTAACCGTAACTTTATCAGATCCAAAAGAATATAAAGGTGGAGAGTTAGAATTTGATTTTAGAAATATGGACCCAGATAAAAAACGTAATATTCATAAATGCACAGAAATATTACCAAAAGGATCTTTAGTTGTTTTTCCTTCACATGTATGGCATAGAGTATGTCCAGTTAAAAAAGGATCAAGATATAGTTTAGTGATATGGAATTTAGGATGGCCATTTAAATAAAGGAGAAATATGAAAAAAAAGAAAAAAAGTAAAAAACAAGAAACACCAAAGTTTCCTGAAATATTAAAAAAAGAAGAATTTTTTAAATGTCCAATATGGTTTGCAGATGAGCCCAGTTTTGTAGAATCTTTAAATAAAGCTTCTGATCCTTATATTAAAGCATCACAAAAAAATTTAAAAAAACAAATAGATGAAAGAAACAAAAAGTTTGGTGATAAAGGTGATATGGGCCATGTATTTCATTCAACTACGTTAATTGGAGATCCTGCATTTTTAAATTTACAAAACTATGTGATAGGAACATCACGTAATTTATTACAAGAAATGGGTTTTGATTTAACTAATTATGAAGTGTACATCACAGAACTGTGGGTTCAAGAATTTGCTAAAAAAGGTGGTGGACACCACACTTTACATACACATTGGAATGGACATATATCTGGTTTTTATTTTCTAAAAGCTAGTGAAAAAACTTCATTGCCAATGTTTGAAGATCCAAGACCAGGCAATGTAATGAATCTTTTACCAGAAAAAGATAGAACAAAAGTGACTGATGCTTCATCACAAATTCAATATAAAGTTCAACCAGGCAGAATGATATTTTTTCCATCTTATCTACCTCATCAATATATTGTTGATATGGGATATGAGCCGTTTAGATTTATACATTGGAACTGCCAAGCAATACCAAAAGGAGTATTAAATGTCGTTCAAAAAAAATAAATATAGTGTTTTAAAAAACGCAGTATCAAAAGAGTTAGCAGATTTTGTGTATAAATATTTTTTAAACAAAAGAAATGTTGCAAAAATATTATTTGACTCTAGGTATATATCACCATTTACAGAGTATTGGGGTATATGGCACGATGAACAAGTTCCAAATACATATTCACATTATGGTGACATTGCCATGGAGACTTTATTACAACAAGTAAAACCTGTCATGGAAAAACATACAGGATTAAAATTATCTGAAACATATTCATACGCTAGAATATATAAAAAGGGTGATGTATTAGCTAGACACAAAGATAGATATTCTTGTGAAATATCTACTACTTTAAACTTAGGTGGTGATGACTGGCCAATATATTTAGACCCAACTGGTAAACAAGGACAAGCTGGTGTTAAAGTAAAATTAAATCCAGGTGATATGTTAATATATTCTGGATGTGATTTAGAACACTGGAGAGAAGAATTTACAGGCAAAGACTGTGGCCAAGTATTTTTACACTATAACAAAGCAGGCTCTAAAATGGCAAAAGAAAATGCTTTAGATAAAAGACCTGTATTAGGCTTACCTGCATGGTTCAAAGGTGTGAAGTTGACTAATTCTACAAAATAGTCTATATAATAGACTGGTGGGGGGAGACACCACCACAACACCCTCCCCCTGCTTTTAATCTGTTCAATAACTAATAAATTTGCTATAGTGGTTTATTATGCTACAGAAATTAGGGTTTTTACCAGGATTCAACAAACAAGTTACAGAAACCGGAGCCGAGGGTCAATGGTTCGATGGTGACAATGTTAGATTTAGATATGGTTCACCAGAAAAAATAGGTGGTTGGCAACAGTTAGGAGAAGACAAATTAACTGGCGCAGGAAGAGCAATTCACCATTTTGATGACAATGCAGGTATTAAATATGCTGCAATAGGTACAAATAGAATTTTATATGCTTATTCTGGAGGAATATTTTATGATATTCATCCTATTAGAACAACAATTACGGGAGCTAATTTTACTAGCACCTCATCATCAACAACTGTTACTGTTACTTTAGGGTCGCCACATGCGTTAAATGACAATGATATTGTTTTATTTGATAGTGTAACAGGATTAACTGGCTCAACATTTACCAACGCCACTTTTGAAGATAATAAGTTTATGGTAACATCAGTGCCATCTACTACAACATTTACTATAACTATGGCCACAGCGGAGTCTGGCACACCGTTGAGTTCTGCTGGATCAGCATCTGTTTTAATATATTATACAGTAGGGCCATCACAACAATTAGGTGGTTTTGGTTGGGGCACAGGTTTATGGTCTGGTACATCTCCGGGTGCTGCTACTACAACTCTAGCTTCCACAATTAATGATACGGTAACAGACATACCTTTAACTAACACTGCAGCATTTCCATCTGCAGGAGAAATTAGAATAGGATCTGAGGATATAAGTTTTACNGCTAATAATACTACAACAAATATTTTAAGTGGTGGTGCNAGAGAAGTTAACGGNACTACAAAATCAGGACANAGTGCAGGAGCAACAGTTACAGATATTTCTAAATTTGTTGCTTGGGGTGATCCATCATCTTCTGACTTTACGATTGATCCAGGTTTATGGATATTAGATAACTTCGGAACAAAATTAATAGCTTTGATATATAATGGTCAATGTTTTGAATGGGACGCTGCAGCACCTAATGCTACAGGGGTCAGGGCAACACTTATTGCAAATGCACCGACTAAATCTAGACATGTGTTAGTATCCACTCCGGATAGACACTTAGTGTTTTTTGGAACTGAAACCACAGTTGGAGATCCATTAACACAAGACGATATGTTTATAAGGTTCTCAGACCAAGAAAATATTTCTGGAAGCAATGCGTACACAGTTACCGCGACTAATACGGCCGGTACACAAAGACTTGCAGATGGTTCTGAAATTATGGGAGCTATTAGAGGTAGGGATGCTATTTACGTTTGGACCGATACAGCGTTGTTTCTTATGAAATTTGTGGGTCAACCATTTACTTTCTCATTTGAACAGGTGGGTACAAACTGTGGGTTGTTTGGAAAGAATGCTTGTATAGAGGTTGATGGCACAGCTTACTGGATGTCAGAAAACGGATTTTTTCAATATGATGGTCAATTAAGNTCTATGCCATGTTTAGTAGAGGACCATGTCTATGATGATATAAATGCTACGTCTAGAGATCTTATTAATGCAGGTTTAAATAATTTATTTGGTGAAGTGAGTTGGTTTTATTGCACAGAGTCTTCTGATCAAATTGATAGGGTGGTTACATATAATTACCTTGACTCAACAAAACAACGTCCTATTTGGACCACTGGCACATTACCGAGAGCAGCATGGCAAGACTCCGCTGTTTTTGATAGACCACACGCAACCTTTTATGATCCTAGCAGTAATGCCTCGTACGATGTTACTGGTAATACAGATGGTTGTACTATATATTATCAGCAGGAAACAGGGACCGATCAGATTAATGCTGGTGGAGTTACAACAGCTGTACTAGCAAATATTGTTTCCGGTGATTTTGATATTACTAGAAGAATGGTTAGAGGTCAGACTGTTGGAACACCAGACCTTAGAGGAGATGGAGAGTTTATAATGAGAATAAGTAGATTTATACCTGATTTTATTTCACAAACAGGAGATACTCAAATTAGTTTTCAAACTAGAGACTTTCCAAATAGTTCACCAACTACCACAAGTTTTACATCCACTCCATCTACAACTAAAGTAGACACTAGATTAAGAGCTCGGTCTATAGCTTTGAAAGTTGCAAATACATCTACAAGTCAAGATTGGAAATTAGGCACTTTTAGATTAGATGTTCACCCAGGGGGAAGAAGATAATGGCATTAACAGACCAACAAATAAGAGATCTGGGCATATTATATTTACCTCTACAACAATATTTAGCAGGTCCTTTTACACCAGAGTTTGGAAACGAAGATGGTGGTGGTAGCGGCGGTGGTAGTGGTAGTGGGGGTATAACGTTTACTAATGTTGGACAAACAGGAGCTGGAGGTGGTGCTAATCCTTTTGGTCCACTTACACCTACTTTTTCATCAGAGCCGGGTGATCCAAGTAATTTTAGAATAAGCGATTTAGAAGGAACCGCAGACTATTTTCCAGAAACTACAATGTTTGGAAAAATTAAAGAAGGTATTTCAGGTTTTTTTCAACCAAGAGTTAGAGGCACACTTGGTGATAGATTGTTAAAACAGTCACAAGGCATAACTAGTAAGATTCCATCATTAACAAGTGTATTAGGTAATCTAAGAAGTCCTTTTAATCCAGAATCTCCAACTTATAACGCAGCACTTCCTGCACAATTAAATTTTTTAGAAAGTGCAACAGGCACTAAAGTAACGGGAACATCAGATAATTTAAAGTTTACTGAGGGTTTAGCTTTAATAGGGAGAGATCCAAATACAGGTGGATTAAAATATGGGCCCGGTTCTGTATTAGCTGGTAAAAATGTAATATCAGGTTTTGGAACTAATGATTATGAAACAGCCTTAAATGATTACATTGCAAAAATGACTGCTCGTGGAAAGTTATCAACATTTCAAAAAGCAAAATTAAGACAAGCTCAAATAGAATTAGACAATTTTTTAGCAGATCAAAAAAAAGAATTTGATAAACCAGGTGGAACTGGAGAACAAGTTAGAGATCTTCAAGATAGAATTGATAGAGGAGAGTTTGATTCAACGTCTAATAGACCTGATAGAGATCTAAGAGATGTTACAACAGCGTCTGCCGCTGCAACACGGGGTGTAGGTGGGGGCGGATATACTGCACGAGATTCTGCACGAGATTCTGCACGAGGTAATTATGGTGGAAATGGATCATCTGGATCAAGTGGTGGTTCACCAGGATCAGAGGGGCCAGGTGGATCAGATGAAATGGGTTCTTTTAGAAGAGGAGGACTAGCAACAATACTAGGATATTAATTATGGCAAAAATTGTACAATCATTAACAAGAGCAGAAGAAGAGTATAGCAGACAAAATTTACAATCATTAATTAGAGATCTTGATGGTGTAATAACAAAACTTAATTCTTCTTTTCAAGATGAAGTAAAACAAGAAATAGAAGCTAAAAGCTTTTTCTTAGACGCATAATGGCAGTAGTAAATCAATATAAATTTTATGGTAAAACTACAACAGCTGCAGAGTCTGTAGACATGTTAGAACCAGGTGTTAATGAAACTATAATTGTAAGATCTTTAAGAGTTACTAATAAATCTGGATCTAATACACCAACAGTTACAATTAAAAATAATAACTTTGAGATTGTTAATACTCAACAACTTGCAACAGCTACTAGTGTAGAGATACTTAGTTTACCTTTGATAGTAGAGGGGGGCACTAAACTATCCTATACAACGGCTGGTACCGTGTCCGATGGAGTGGTATTTGGCATTAGCTATCTCAATATATTAAAGGAGAGAACAGACTAATGAAATTACTCAACGCTAAAGTAGAAGAAACTTATAGACACAAAGAAACAGGCGAGGTTTTTAAAGAAAAAAAGGACTGGGAGGCTAAAGGTTATAAGCCAGAAGAGATGGCCCAAGATGTAAAAGTAATCATGCCGCCTCTTGATTTAATAAGTAAAACAAAGTAAAACGATAAATTAAGGTAAAAATATGGCTATATCTAGAATGCAAGAACCCCGACAGTTATATGGATTAGGAAGTTTAGTTAGAAAAATAACTAGACCAATTAAGAAAGCTGTTAAAGGAGTTTCTAAAATAGCTAAAAGTCCAATAGGCAGAACTGCCTTATTAGCTGCTGCAGGGGCTTATGGACTAGGTGCTTTGGGTGGCGCAGGCGGCACAGGTTTAGCAAGATTTAATCCACTGGCACAAGGATTTTTTAGTAGAGCTAATTTAGGGAAGGGATTAACAACATTTTTTAGTAAAGGAAACCCATTGTTTTTTAAAGGTGGTAAATTTAATTTAGGTAGAGCTGGTATAACAGCTAGTGCACTAGGTGCTGCATTACCATTTTTAGCACCAGGATTATTAGCACCTAAAGAAGAATTTGAGGAAGAAGAAGTAGATATAGTAAACACACCAGCAAACATTGCTTTATTAAATCAAAGAGCAAGAGATTTTTATAATTTTGGTGATCAAGATTTATTATTTATGCCTCAAAAACAATATGTTATGAGAAATTTTTATGCTGCTGAGGGTGGATCAGTTCCAGAATCAAAAGTAAAAGGCTTTGATACACCAGCAGGATTTAACAAGTTTGATTATCCTACAGGCGGAGTGCCAGTTAGAACACCTAAAAAACAAGGTGGACTTATGGATCTAGGTGGTTTAGAAATGGATTTCAGGGCAGAAGGTGGGTTTGTTCCAATCGGAGCAAAAGAAAAAGCAGACGACGTACCTGCAAGATTAAGTAAAAATGAGTTTGTCATGACAGCTGATGCTGTTAGAGGTGCTGGTAAAGGTAGCATAAAAGCTGGCGCACAAAAAATGTATAACACAATGAAGGAATTAGAACGTAGNGTAGTATAATGGCANTACCAGATTATTTAAAAGATTTTGTAACAGACTTTGCACAACAAGCTAAAACANCTTNTAGTGCACCNTTAGATCCAAAAACATTTATGGGTCCNCAGTTTGTAGCTGGACTTGATCCATTACAAACACAGGCGATAGGATTAGCGCAAGCTGGTGTTGGTAGTTTTGCACCATTTTTAGCTTCTGCACAGCAAGCTATAACTCAGGCAGGTCGAGATGTAGCTGGTTTAGATCAGTTCGCAGGCACTGGAGCAGGGACCGGGCCTGGATCAATTGCAGATTTTCAATCACCATTTCAACAACAAGTTATTGATGAAACATTAAGACAGTTTGATTTAGAAAGAGGCACAGGTAGACAAGCTATTCAAGATGCAGCTGTTGCTACAGGTGGTTTTGGTGGTGGTAGAGAGGGAGCTATGTTAGGTCAGTTTGATGCTGATACATTAGCCGGTAGAGCAGGTATTAGAGGTGGATTATTAGCACAAGGATTCCAAGACGCTGCAGCTAGAAGAGCACAAGCATTTCAACAACAGCAAGCACTAGCAGGTGC
>FUFK010043896.1_pt1 | contig 18140 bp, 25 predicted proteins | sample 1021851 | NCBI WGS metagenome assembly FUFK01 (sample SAMEA51879418, study PRJEB19060) | metagenome
TAAAGATAGCAACCCACATAAAACAAAATATTGTGATAACAATGACAAGTATCTTGGTAATGATGATAGTGGTTATGGCAAACAATGGAATGAAAAATATCAATTAGATTTAATTGGTAGGAACTATTGTCGTGATAGGTCTATTGCTTGTACTGAACAAGAGTTTATGATGTTGCAAGAGTGGAAACAAGCAAAAGGCAAATTTGTAATTGCTCATCATAAATGGATTAAATCTATTTTAGATCAGATGAAAGAAATTAAACTTGGTCTAAAAGGTTATAAATATCTTGATGAGGCGATTGAGTTAGCCAATGAACTTGGACTTGCAATTACTGACGCAGAAATAGTGAGAACAAACTCAACTGGCTTAACTATCTACAATCCTAAAAATCTAGCTGATAGAATAAAAGGAATGAAGAACAAGAGAGTTAAAACTAAAGCAGAAAAGATTGCAGAAAGGGTATTATACGAGCAACAACAAAGTGTAAATTAACACTTGACTGATGTATCCTATTAATGATAGGATACATCATTAATTAGAAAGGAAAATATGACTAAAACATTTTACATAACATTTTATTCTAACAAGGATAAAAAGCACATCACAAGACAAGGCAAACATGACGAGAAAAGCAGATATGGCACATCTAAAAAAGGTGTACCTTATTATGTTTATTATGATTTAGACGCACATGGATATAGAACTGCAACTACAAGTTGGAAAGTGAGGCACTAATGAAACTATTAATAGGTTTATTTGGATTTATACTTTGTATGTTAGGACCAATTTTATCTTATAGATTTGATTTTACTATTGGATTACTACTTACATTTTTAGGTGTGTTTATGTTTTGGGCAATGTTGCCAAGCACAGACCAAAATGAAAGGTTAAGAAGATATGAGTGATTATAACTGGTGTCATGGTCCTGAGTGTCATACTAACCACACTCAATCAAGAATAAGAGGGAGTGGCGATAATAAAGTATTGAGAACTATTAAAATAAAACATGATAGTAGTTATAGAGGGCACGAACGATATAGTATGTTCAATTATTTTTGTGGTAATAATTGTTTATTTGATTTTATCAGATTACATTTACAAGAGATCATTGCAATAGCACCGAGGCGCGAGGCGCTAGAAACACCGATCAAGGTTGTAAAAGAAAAATACGAGAGTTATAGATATGATTGGGGTGGCAATGGCGCAACGAAACGAGTACCATATCAAGCAACGAGAACTATAATTAAATCAGTTGACAATGCTTGATCTATCATATATTATCCCAGATATGACAATAGAAAGAACAGAAGAAAGAAAGAATAGATTTAATGGCGAGTCTATTCTATTAACTAAAGAAGAGGCGAGAAGACACGACTGTATCTTCTTAGCTGAGATCATGGCTACAATAGAAGACAAGAGAGTAGGCACAGGTGGCAGTAAGCATTGGGATATAATGCGAGAGCATTTAGATTGGTTTCGTAAGAACAATGCCAAAGCTTACATGGTCTTGCTNGACTAATCANNAACCNACAGCANGGGCGNNCANNCGCCCCTGCTTNNNNTNNCATATCAATAGAGNTACNAAACCCAATCCCAAAAATCNGCGNAGANAAAANGNCNATCCCCTTTACATAAAAAGGGGTCCCACTACTCTAGGTTGAATTGCTTGATTTAGAGAGTTAATGCTGGTAAAAACATGTTGAACATCTAAAAAGGATGCGAAAAATTTTTTAAAAATTTTGTATGGATTTGAATAATATAGATATAAGTAAACTACCTGTTGACGTTCGTAAAAAGTTCTTGCAATTGCAAGTAATGCATGCAGAGAAAAAAATTCAAAATAAAGCTAAAACTGACTTTATGTCCTTTGTCAAAGCTGTTTGGCCCGAGTTTATAGAAGGACCCCATCATAGAGTGGTGGCTAAAAAGTTTAATGACCTTGCAGAAGGTAAAATTACTCGACTAATTGTTAATATGCCACCAAGACACACTAAGTCTGAGTTTGCATCTTTCTTATTACCTGCCTGGATGGTGGGCCGTAATCCAAAACTCAAGATTATTCAAGCAACTCACACAGGAGAACTTGCAATACGTTTTGGTCGTAAGGCTAAAACACTAATTGATAGTGCCGAATATCATAAAATTTTTGATACTCGTCTTAGAGAAGATTCTCAAGCTGCAGGAAGGTGGGAAACAGCACAAGGTGGAGAGTATTTTGCTGCTGGTGTTGGTGGAGCAATCACTGGAAGAGGTGCTGATCTATTAATTATTGATGATCCGCACTCGGAACAAGATGCATTATCAGCAACTGCTATGGAAAATGCTTACGAGTGGTACACATCTGGTCCTAGACAACGTCTTCAACCAGGAGCCAAGATTGTTTTAGTAATGACTCGTTGGTCAAAAAAGGATTTGACTGGAATTTTACTAAAAAATCAAAAAGAAATTAAAGGAGATCAGTGGGACGTGGTCGAATTTCCAGCGATCTTGGACCACGGAGAAAAACCAGAGGCGGTTTGGCCTCAATATTGGAAATTAGAAGAATTAGAAAAAGTAAAAGCGACACTTCCAGTTGGAAAATGGAATGCACAATGGATGCAACGTCCAACTTCTGAAGAAGGAGCGTTAATTAAGCGAGAATGGTGGCGATTATGGGACCATGATGAACCACCTAACTTACATTATGTAATTCAATCTTACGATACTGCGTATCTTAAGAAAGAAACAGCCGATTTTAGTGCAATTACGACTTGGGGAGTATTTTATCCTAACGAAGATTCACCTGCTAACCTCATTTTAGTAGATGCGATCAAAGGAAGGTATGAATTCCCGGAATTAAGGCGTATTGCACTGGATCAGTATAAATATTGGAATCCTGAGTCTGTTATCATTGAAGCAAAGGCTGCAGGACTGCCTTTGACCTATGAATTAAGACAAATGGATATACCAGTTCAGAACTTTACACCGAGCAAAGGAAATGATAAACATGTTAGAGTAAATACATGCGCTCCGCTTTTTGAATCNGGNNTNATNTGGGCGCCNGACCNGAANTTTGCGGAGGAAGTNATNGAGGANTGTGCAGCATTCCCGCATGGTGATCATGACGACTTAGTTGATAGTACAACTCAGGCTGTTATGCGCTTTAGACAAGGTGGATTTTTAAGACACCCTGAAGATTACGTAGATGAAAAACGAGCGCCTAGGAAGTTTGTGTATTATTAATTATGGCAGGAATATTTTCACTTAGAAATTGGGTTATGAAACAACTCATGAAAACCGATAAATCCGGTATCATGAAAATACCTCCTAAAGGTAAAGTTGATTTTGGTGAAATGCTTTTGAGAGAAAAGTTATTTACAAAAGGAATTGATCCAAAAATGATTAAAAATGAAAAACAATTAGACAATATTTTAGATACTCCTGTAGTTCCAAAAAGTGAAAGAGTTAAACCTAAAAAACCTGGAAAAGTTATTGAAGTAGATTTCGATAAAGGTAGATGGAATAAAGCACAAGGTGGTAGAGCCGGTTTAAGTTATTTACTTGCAGAAGATACAAATGAAAGAATGCCTTTAGCAGGTGGTGGTTATTTGCCAATGGGAATGTGGGGAGATATAGGAGAAGCATATGAAGAATATGTAGAAGAAAATAAAGATAGTGTAGGTCCATTAATGAGTTACAAACAATTTTGGAATAACTACATAGATAATTTAGCTAGTGGTGGCAGAGTAGGTTTTTCAGGTGGTGGTTCAGGTAAACCACCAATTAATTTCTATGCTAATTTTTCTGGTAGTGGTGGTGGAAAACAAGAAAATTATTTAGGTGTACCAGGTTTAAATGAAAGCGGATATAATTATGGTGGCACACTTGCTGCTGATACAACATTTCCATTTTTAGGTGGAGATTTAAGTGTAGGTGGTGAGCTTGGTTTTGGAAGAGACAAAAGCAATGTAGATTATAAAGGTCAACCTATCGATTGGTTATCTAATGTAGGTGAAACAAAATTAGGTGATAATTGGAATGTAGGTTTTAAATGGAGAAAGAAATTTGCAGGCGGCGGAATGGGCCGTAGAGCATTTTTAAAATTAATGGCAGCATTAGGTTTAACAGGCGTTGGAGCTAAATATGGATTAGCAGGTTTACTTAAAGGCGGGAAAAAACAAGTCGCAAAAGAATTAACGGAAGTTCCAATTAAAAATATTAAAGGCATGCCAGCATGGTTCAAGCCTCTTGTAAATAAAGTTATTAAAGAAGGAACAGAAGTTCCTTCAGGAGCAGAAAGAGTTATTACTCATAAAACTAAACTCCCTAATTCAAAAACAGATGTTTATGTAAATCAAGATATAAACAACGGCGATGTGTGGGTGGATCTTGGAGTAGAGAAACATGGTTTTCCAGATGGTAAACATGGTCAACCGGTTAGATTAGAATATAAAGCATCAGAAGAAATTCCTGTTAAAGGAAAAAAAGGTTCAATTAAAACTAAAGAAGAATTTAATGTTGAAGAAGCAGAATTTACTGGAGGACATCCAGAGAATGTAAAATTTGAAGAAACAACTATTCAAAAATATGGGGAGCATGACTCTGATTTTTCTGAAGTAGAAGAATTTGCAACTGGTTTAAAAAAAGGTAAAGGCGGGAGTGGACAGATGGCAGCCGGTGGTATTGCAAGAATGTTAGGAGAATAATGAAAATAAAAGATTACAACGACGCAATAGAATTTTTTAGAACAAACGATTACAAAGCAGCCGATGGCGCGTGGTCCGAGTTCTATCAATCTGAGGTTCTTGAACCACGGATCACGGACCTTGCAGATGGTGGACGGATAGGGTTTAAACATGGTGGTATGACTCTTTCAGAATTTATAGAAGATAAAATTTTAAAAGGTGAAGCAACTTTTGAAACTAAGGGAGATTTACTAAAAGAATGGGGTGGTAAGAAAGGTGGTAATAATTATGAAACCATTAACAAATATCAAGATCAAATTACGTTTAAAAGAAAATCTCGATTAGGGGGAGACACGATTCTTAAAGATGAAAAGATATTAGAATTCTTTAATAAGCAAGAACCAGGTTCAAAAATAAATGTAGAACAAGCGGTTAAAATTATAAATAAAAATCTACCTAAAGATCAGCAGATTAGTGAATCAATAATTACAAGTAGATTAAAAGATACTAAGTTTAATACAAGAGCGTTAGGTTCTCAAACATTAGGTCAATATCATGGAGAACTTTCAGATATAGCAAAAGCCCATATTGAAGAAGCTTATGGAGATGTTATAGATTTTAAAAAAGGAAAATATGGAGTTTCTGCTGGAGGCAGAGGAGAATCTAAAGCGCTATATGAATCTATAAGAAGATTTGTAAATGATGGGGTGTTTAATAGAGCTTATAATTTAGGCGCTGCCGATGGCTGGATTTTAGAATCTTTTAAAAGAGCTGGATATAAACCTATTAAACAAGTAATGCCTAAATCAAAAATGGAAAAAATTATAGGTTTTGAAACTCCTGATGGCACTAAATGGTTTAGTGCTAAAACAAATGCAACTAAATATAATGGTAAACATATTACAACAGCTCATCCAAGTTATGAAAGAGTTAATAAGTTAATAAACATTGTTAAAGAAACTAGAGTTGCTCCAAATGATGCTATTATTGATATGCTAAAAAAAGGAAGTGGAGTTAAAAATATAGATGGAATAACTTTAGAAAGTTTAACCAATTATTTATTAGATAACGATGTAGATATCAAAGATATTAAAAAAGGATTAAGCACTTATCATAAACATCATGTTAAAGGAGTAAAAATCTCCCCTGATGCTGATATACAATTAGTAACTAGAGTTGCAAATACTGAAGCAAGAAAAGTTATGAATGAAATTGAATTATTAAAAAAAAATAATCAACCCATTGATTATGATGCTTTAGATAAACGATTAAAAAATTATGGGGTGTCAGTTGAGGTAGATGGAAAAAGATTAGGTGGTCCAGGTTTTGAATCTAAAGCAGATATAGAAAGATTTGTTACTAAAAAAATTGGAGATTGGAAAACTGCTGACTTTGAAAAGTTCGCTAAACAGTTTATTAAGAATGATATAAAATTTGCATCATTCCCAGCTAACATAGGTGCAATGTGGAGAGCAATGGGATCAGGAGCAAGAAAAGCATTAGGTATTGGAACTGCTGGATTAACTGAAATAATTTTTATGGGACTAGACATGAGAAATGAATTGTCTAAAGGAAAGAGTACAGAGGAAGCAGCATCAATTGCACAAAGAAATGCACTATTTGGGATGTATAATGATGGGACTTATTTAAAAGAATTAAAAAGAGTTGCAGAAGATATGGATATAGACACGCAAGCTTTTGATAAAGCTTTCGCAATGAATGAAAGAATGTTCAAAGTTGGTCAGCAACAAGATTATTATCAAGCTAAAATTGATAAATTAAAAACGATGGGACCACAAGGAATTGAAGAAGCAGCAAAAATGCAACAAGCTTATGATGAATGGCAAAGTGGTATAGATGCAGAAAACGAAAAATTAATAGAGGGCATTGCGGGTCAAGTAGCAATCAGTAAAGCTGGTAAAGTTTTTCCAAATCCTAATTTAGATCAAATAGCTAAAGCAAGATATACTTTAACTAGTGATGAGTTCGGAGAAGTATTTGAGGGTCTTAAGGAAGCAGGGATAGAAAAATTAAAAAGAGAGAAAACAAAAGCATTTGATGTTCAAAGCAAACAGGCAGATCCTGAAGCAGGTTCGACTTTTAATTGGTTAACTAATTTTTTCACAGGAGCTGAAAATTTTTTAGATTGGAGAACTAAAGGTCAAGAAGAGCAAAGATTAATTGATGATATGTTAGAATTTTCCCCTCAAGAATTATATCGTTATAATTTACAAAGAGGTGTTGATCCTGATAGTCCTATTACTCAAGAATCATTTGAAAATTTAGTATATGAACAACCTGGTTTAGGTTTTTATTCAGGTGGTGGAATAGCGAGTTTAAAAAAGAAATGGTAAAAAACCCAACATTAGTTAAAAACATGAAGCATGTTAAATGGAAGGAAATACCTCCATTAAGAGGACCTAATCCACAGGGGTTGATTAAACCTAAAAAACAAGATAAGAAGAAGCAGGAGAATTTAAATGGCAGAAATAGATAAAGGTCTCCCAAATGTTAAACGACCAGAAGATGAACTCGTAGAAGAAGAGACTCTTGAGGAAGTTGATATTGCAGACCAACTAGGAAAAAAACCAATCGAAGTTACTGAAGAAGAAGATGGTGGTGCTACAATTGATTTTGATCCTACCGCAGCAGAAATGCCTGAACAAGGCGATCACTTTGCTAATTTAGCAGAATTATTACCAGATGATATTTTAGATCCAATGGCTAGTCAGCTAGATGGAGATTACAGAGAATATAAAGCGTCACGAGCAGATTGGGAAAGAGCTTACACTGTAGGCTTAGATCTGTTAGGGTTTAAATATGAAAATAGAACCGAACCTTTCCAAGGCGCGTCGGGGGCGACTCACCCGGTACTTGCTGAAGCTGTTACTCAGTTTCAGGCGCTCGCTTATAAAGAGTTACTCCCAGCTGATGGACCAGTAAGAACTCAAGTGATGGGGATAACAAATCCTCAAAAAGAACAACAGTCTCAAAGAGTAAAAGATTACATGAACTATCAGTTAATGGATCAGATGAAAGAATACGAACCAGAGTTTGATCAAATGTTATTTTATTTACCACTTGCAGGTTCTACATTTAAAAAAGTTTACTTTGATGATTTATTAGGAAGAGCAGTTTCTAAATTTGTACCAGCTGATGATTTAATTGTACCATACACAGCAACTTCATTAGAAGATGCAACTTCAGTTTGTCACGTTATTAAAATTTCTGAAAATGAATTACGTAAACAACAAGTCTCTGGTTTTTACAGAGATATAGAATTATCTAAACCGCAAGATGTAAATGCGGATCAAGTCGCTAAAAAAGAATTAGAAATAGAAGGTTTAAATAAATCTCAAAGAGTAGAACCTTTATATAAATTACTAGAATTCCACGTTAACCTTGATTTAGAAGGTTTCGAAGATGTTGGCGCCGATGGTGAACCAACAGGAATAAAATTACCTTACATCGTGACAATGGATGAAGGTAGTCGGAAAATTCTTTCTATTAGAAAGAATTTCGCGCCCAATGATCCAACGAAAACTAAAATCCAATATTTCGTCCATTTTAAATTTCTGCCAGGACTTGGATTTTACGGACTTGGACTCATTCATATGATTGGCGGACTGAGTCGTACGGCAACGGCGGCTCTCCGTCAATTATTAGACGCGGGAACATTATCTAATCTTCCGGCAGGATTTAAACAGCGAGGTGTCAGAGTAAAAGACGAAGCTGCAAACATACAACCAGGTGAATTTAAAGATGTAGATACACCAGGAGGAAACTTAAAAGATGCATTTGTATTCTTACCTTACAAGGAACCTTCTGCTACATTATTGCAATTGATGGGAATTGTCGTCGAGGCAGGACAAAGATTCGCGTCCATTGCTGACATGCAGGTCGGGGACGGGAACCAAAATGCAGCAGTTGGTACGACCGTAGCTCTTTTAGAACGTGGTTCAAGGGTAATGTCAGCAATCCATAAAAGACTGTATGTATCTTTAAAAGAAGAATTTAAATTACTGGCAAAATTATTTGCCACTTATTTACCACCAGAATATCCTTATGATGTTGTAGGTGGACAAAGAAATATTAAACAAGCAGATTTTGATGACAGAGTAGATATTCTACCTGTTGCTGATCCAAATATATTCTCAATGAGTCAAAGAATAACTTTAGCTCAAACAGAATTACAATTAGCAATNTCTAATCCACAAATGCATAATTTATACATGTGTTACAGAAAAATGTATGAGGCTTTAGGAATTAAAGACATTGATAGAATCTTACCACCACCTCCACCGAATCAACCAAAAGATCCGGCGATTGAACACATCGATGCAATGGGAATGAAACCTTTTCAAGCGTTTCCAGGACAAGATCATAGAGCACACATTACAGCTCACTTAAATTTTATGGCTAGTAACTTTGTTAGAAATAATCCTAGCATTACTGCAGCATTAGAAAAAAATATTATGGAGCACATATCATTGATGGCACAAGAACAAGTACAATTGGAATTTGCACAAGAATTCCAAATTTTACCACAAATGCAACAAGCATCTGTTAACAATCCTCAAATGCAACAACAGTTTCAACAAATATCACAAAAGATAGAAGCTAGAAAAGCTATATTGATTGCAGATATGACTGAGGAGTTTTTAAAAGAAGAAAAAGCTATTACAACTCAATTTGATCATGATCCATTATTAAAACTTAAAGAGAGAGAAGTTGATCTTAAAGCAATGGATGCGGAAAGAAAACAACAAGAACTAGATCAAAGAATTAATTTAGATAAAGCTAAAATGGTTCAAAACAGAGAAATCACTGATGATAAACTGGAACAGAACGAAGATTTAGCTCAATTAAGAGCAGATACAGCAATAGAGAAATCATTGATATCTGCTGATGTTAAACTGACTTCAGACAAAATGAAGGCTAAAGATGTTAGGACCTTGAAAGGACCTAAATCTTAGTATATACAAACCATTAGGAGAAAATTATGGCTAAAGAAGGCAAAGGATATAAACAGAACATGTTCTTAAACAAAGACGGTTATCTTAAAGGTGGTAATAAAATTTCTGTACCTTCTCAAAATCTAGAGATTGACCCAAGAGGTAAATCTAGTTTTAGAGGTAAAGGAGTTTATATTGCAACTGGAGATAAAGTTACTGTAAGAGGAACAGGCAAAGCTAGAAAACAAACAGCTAAGTGGTATTAGTATGTGGTTTAGTGCTATTAAATTAGCGATTAACGCTGGTAGTAAAATTTACGCTAACAAGCAAAAGGCAAAAATTGCAATGTCTGACGCACAGGTATTGCATGCAGAACGACAAGCTCGTGGTGAGGAAGCTTACCAGGGCAAATTGTTAGAAGCTCGTCAAAACGACTACAAGGACGAGGTGGTCCTCGCGATTCTCACGTTGCCCATATTGGTGCTCGCTTGGGGAGTTTGGTCGGACGATCCGGCTGCGATGGACAAGATAAAAACCTTCTTTGATCATTTCCAGGCACTGCCGACATGGTTTACAAATTTATGGATACTTGTATGTGCGAGTATTTTTGGTATAAAGGGTACACAAATTTTCAGAAATGGAAAAAAATAGTTAGGAGAAAATATGAGACAGAACGGTGTTAGATCAAATGTCAGATTTCCTTACGGAAGTAAAGGAATGAAAAAAGGTGGCAAAGCTAAGAAGCAAGGCTACAATGCAAGACTTGATGAATCTTTAGGAATGAGAAGAGGAAAAGAGTCTGGCAAAAAACAATCTTACAAAGCAAGAAGAGACGAATCCAAAGGTATGGAAAAAGCTATGGGTCGTAGAGCATATGCTGCTGTAGGAACGATGGACAAAGGTCGTAGAAGAAAATAAAAGGTAACTATGTCAATATTTGGAATAGCAAAGAGAGGCTTTGGTAAAGCTTTGAAAAAAGTTAAACCTAAATCTAAATCTAATTGGATTAAAGATAAAGCTGGAACTATTACAGGTGTTAAACCTGGAACAGGTAAAGTGCCTTGGTATATTGATGCAGGCGGAAAAGATTTAAAAAAAAGAGCTGACATAGTTAGAACTCATAGTAAAGTTAAAACTATTGATAAAATAGGTGCTGCTGAAAAGAAAATTAAAGAAGGAACAAAAGAACTTAAACATTTAAGACAAACTGGCTGGACTAAAAGAGTCGGTAGCGGCAGAAGAAAACAATATTTTCCAAAAGCAAAATAATGAGAAAATTTAGATCCCCAAACTCTGGACAAACAGCTTTAACTTTACAACATAGCACAAGTCCAAGATCCGGGTACCGTCCACCAGCAGGTCATAACGCTGATGGATATACAATGCCTGAAAGAGTTGGGTTTAAACGTGGTGGTAGTGCTCAACAAAAATTAATTAAAGATAAACAATTTAGATTGAAGGGCAGAAGAATATTAGATTCCATTTCAAAGAACATTCCGGATCAATATAGAAAAAAACACCCAGAGTTAAAAGAGAGAGGTGCACTGAAAAAAGGTGGTTGGATACAAGACGTAAATAAATCAATCAAAAAACGTGGAACTAAAGGAAAATGCACACCTATTACAAAAAAAGGTTGCACTGGACGAGCAAAAGCGTTAGCAAAGACATTTAAAAAAATGGCTAAGAAAAGAAAAGGAAAATAAGATGCCTAGAAGATTTAGAAACACTAGAAGAGAAAACAGATTAGAAGAACTTGGAAGAGTAGATGCTGAAAAAGCTTACACTTCAAAAGGTAAAAGAAATTTAAGAGAAGAAAAAGATAGAATTAGAAGTGAATTAAAAACCGGTGGACGTGCTCAGAAAAGTCCTTCTGACACACCTCGTAAATCTAGACCAAAAGCTGGACCTTCAGCACCAAGCCTAAGAAAAAAATTTAAAACTCATGGCGGTGGACCAGACTCAGGTAATATAGGTAAAATAAAAGATATGATATCAAATATAGTTGATAGACGTAAAGGATTAGGAAAAAAAGCGGGACCTTCTCCAAAAGACCTTCAGAGAATTAGAGATAAACTGCCAAAAAAATATCCTCCTAAAAGAGAGATGCAACCACTTAGAAAAGGTGGAAGTGTTTCTGGAAAAATGAAAGATTTACCTGATCACTTAAGACACTCTTTAGTAAATCAAGCAAAATCAAGAGCTAAAAAAGGATTTAAAAAAGGTGGAAGCGCAAAAGGTCCTAACAGACCAAGACCTACTGGACCACATATGTGGGTTAGAGGTGATAAGAGAAAAAAATATGCTAGCGGTGGCGCAGTCATGGCTGGTAAAAAAGTAGGCTGTCAAATCAAATAATGATCACACATTTTATAAACTGGGTGAAAGGTTTATTTACACCTAAAAAAGAAGAACCTATTATACTAGAAGAAATTAAGGAAGAAATACAGGAAGTAGTTAAACCACAAAGAGCTGAACATTGTTCATCACATACAAGATTTAAAAAAAGTTGTAAACCTTGTAATGCTGCGATAGCTGGTTTAACTTATTAATATGTCATCAGATTTAGAAAACGTAATTTATAAATTAAGAAGAGCATTGGATGCTCGCCTTACTCAACTTTCAATGACTATAACGTCAGGAGGGGTTGACAATATGGAAACATATAAGTATATAATAGGACAAATAAACGCCTTAGAGGCAACTAAACAGGAAATCTCTAACCTGCTAGATAACAAGGAGCACAATGAAACTAAAGGAACAGTCATTAACATCAACGGGTCAAAACCCAAAGATAATCACACCAAATAAAGAATTAGTCGGTTTACCAAAAATCGAACCTACAAAAGAAGTCACTAACGAAAAAGATAAACTTCCTCAACCAACTGGTTGGAGAATTTTAGTTTTACCATTTAAAATGAATGAAAAAACTAAAGGGGGAGTAATTATGAACGAATCAACATTAGAACGTCAACAAGTTGCGTCACAATGCGGAAACGTATTAGCAATGGGATCAGAGTGTTATAAGGATAAAGAGAGATATCCAACTGGCCCATGGTGCAAGGTTGGTGATTGGGTGGTCTTTGCACGTTATGCAGGATCACGAATCAATATTGAAGGTGGGGAAGTTAGGTTGTTAAATGAAGATGAAATTCTAGCAACCGTCAAGGATCCAGAGGATCTCTTGCATAAATACTAACATAGAAAAGGAGAAACTATGCCAGAGGAAAAGAAAACAGTAGATATAGATACTTCAGGACCTGAAGTAGATGTAACTATTGAAGAAAAAAAGGATGAAGCCGTTATTGAAACGGAAGCACCCAAACAGGAAACAAGTACCACGGAACCAGAAACAGAAAAAGACGAAACAGCAAAAGAAATAAAAAAGGAACAGAAACAAGAAGACTCTAAGTTAGAGGATTATAGTAAAGGCGTTCAATCACGTATTGCTAAACTTACTCGTAAGATGAGAGAAGCAGAACGTAGAGAATCCGCCGCTATAGAATATGCTCAAGCTATAGAGAATAAAAGAAAACTTGATCAAGAAAGATTTCAAAAAATTGATTCGGACTATACGAAAAAATTTGAAGAAAGCGTTAAAAGTGGAATGGACATGGCTCAAAAACAATTGGCCCAAGCCATTGAAGCTGGAGATGCACCTGCTCAAGTTGAAGCAAACAAACGTATAGCAGAACTTGCGTTTGATAATGCTAAATTACAACAACGAAGATCTGTACAGGCGGAGAAACCTGTTCAACTTTCCGACGGTGGAAATTTACCAAGACACACTCCACAATCATTACCTGAGGCTGATCCTGAAGCTGAGGATTGGGCGTCTAGAAACAGATGGTTTGGCACAGACCGAGCTATGACGTTTACAGCGTTCGAGATNCACAAGGATTTAGTAGAAAAAGAAGGTTATGATCCTAAATCAAATGAGTATTATGAGGAAATAGACAAGCGAATACGTGTTGACTTTCCACATAAATTTGATAAGAGTGAAAGTATACAAACGACTAGACCCGTTCAGTCGGTGGCTTCTGCAAGCAGAAGTGCAAAAACTGGTCGCAAACAAATGAGACTCACATCATCTCAAGTAGCAATAGCTAAAAAATTAGGTGTGCCACTCGAAGAATATGCAAAACAATTAAAACTCACGAAGGAGGCGTAAGCATATGACAAAAGACAAAAAACTTTCTCGTGCGGCTGGAACTCGGACAAAAACTGAACGTCCAAAAGAGTACAAGCCACCATCCTCTCTGGATGCACCCCCTGCACCTGATGGATTCAGGCACAGATGGATCAGAGCAGAATCTCTAGGATTCACAGATAGTAAAAATATCTATGGAAGACTTAGAGAAGGATATGAATTAGTGAGAGCTGATGAATATACCGATTCTGACTATCCAGTTGTGAGCGAAGGCAAATATAAGGGAGTCATTGGAGTTGGAGGCCTATTGTTGGCTAGGATACCCGAAGAACTCGCACAAGCGCGTGCTGATTATCAGAAAAAATTAACTGAAGGTCAGGACGAAGCAGTTGAAACCGACTTACTTAGGGAACAACATAAGAGTATGCCGATCGATGTCGATCGACAATCTCGCGTAACCTTCGGTGGTACAAAGAAAAGTTAATTTTTTAACTATTCTCGGGATAACAACCAATTCCCTATCATCGATTTAAATAAATCGTCTATGCAAATAGACAAAAGGAGAAACTATGGCAAACACACAAACAGCTGGTTTTGGTCTTTGGGCTTCTGGAACGTTGGGATCAACTCCCGCGACAGCAGGACAAGGAGCATACTGGATTGCTACTAACCAAGCCACTAGCATATACCAAGGAGAAGCAGTAACTATCTCTGGTGGATATGTTGTTGGTGCGCAAGGTAGCGAAACGGCAACGACTGTCGGTGTCTTTAATGGTTGCTACTTCACGGCTGCAACTACGTTGAAGCCTACGTGGAGCAATTATTATTACCAAGTAACTCCAGCGAACAGCGAAGAAACTACAGCGTTCGTATTAGACAACCCTTTCCAAGTTTACAATGTTGTAACTGATGCACAAGTTGCATCAACTATAGCTGGATGGCATGCTAAGATATGGGAAACCTACGGGATGAACACATCTTCAACATCTGGAACAGCTTCGGGTGGAAGGTCTGATGCGACACTTAAAGTTTCTGGCGGTTCAAATGCGAACACTAAGACGTGGAGATTCTTAGGGTCTTCTGAAGATCCGGAGAACAAAGATTTAACTGCAGCTTATGCTACAGTTAGAGTTGTTCAGAACCAAAACGAATTAATTCGTAATACATAATAGGAGCATATAGACTATGGCAATATCAAGAGCACAGCTAGTTAAAGAACTAGAACCAGGCCTAAATGCACTATTTGGGCTGGAATACAAAAGGTACGACAACGAGTCTGCCGAAATATACGTTACAGAATCAAGTGACAGGGCTTTCGAAGAGGAAGTTATGTTATCTGGTTTTGCCAACGCTGATGTAAAAGCAGAAGGTCAAGGCATATCTTACGATACTGCACAAGAGACTTACACTGCTCGTTACACTATGGAAACGATTGCGCTAGCTTTCGCTATCACAGAAGAAGCTATCGAAGATAACCTCTACGATAGATTAGCTTCTAGATACACAAAAGCATTAGCAAGATCTATGTCTAACGCAAAACAAGTTAAAGCAGCTAACCCGTTAAATAACGGTCTACCTTCGGTAGCGACTTATAAAACAGGTGATGGCGTAGCATTGTTCTCAACTGCCCACCCAACGGTCAGTGGAACAAATGTTGCAAACACTTTATCTACTCAAGCGGACTTAAACGAAACTTCATTAGAGCAAGCATTGATTGACATCGCTGCTTTCACTGATGAGAGAGGTTTAAAAGTTGCGGCTAGAGGCGTTAAGATGATCGTTCCTTCTGCTAACCAATTCAATGCTGAAAGACTTTTAAAGTCTCAAGGTAGAACTGGTACTGCGGATAACGATATCAATGCAGTCAACTCTATGGGAATGATTCCTCAAGGATACAGAGTGAACCATTTCTTAAATGATTCTGACTCATGGTACATCATCACAGACGTTCCAAATGGTATGAAACACTTTGAAAGAACTCCGTTGACTACGTCAATGGAAGGTGATTTCGATACTGGTAACGTAAGATACAAAGCTAGAGAAAGATACGTCTTCGGCGCATCTGACTATAGAGGTATCTTCGGATGCGAAGGTGCGTAACCTAAACTAAATTTGTGGCCGAACATAGTTCGGCCACATTTTCTAAATATGGTGAGAAATATGAAAAAATTCCTAGTAAAAATATGGGCATACGATCATGCTGCTTCTTTTGAAGTAAAAGCAGAAGATAATGCTGAATCTATAGAAAATTCTATCCTTGACAAAATTGGAGAAAAAAGTATAGTTTGGGAATCCGCGGGAATGTATAGTCCCACGAACAGAATAACCTATGAGGAGGTTATACATGGTACAAGACCTGTACAAACAGAAAAGGTCCTTGGAGTTGAGGTGGCAACTGGAGTATGAGCAAGAAGGTAGATATACTCTGGATATGGTCCGAATTGATGACAAAATTAGAGAAGTCATTACTGAGATCAAACTCGAGGAATCTAAGATTGCAAACAGAGAAAATGCAATTAATGACGCTGCTGCCCAAGTTTCTGTGGCTACTTAAATAAACGCCACATCGCTGAAATCGTACATTTCTATTAGGATCGCTTGCACTCTACTAAAATCTATTATATAAATAACTCACTAAGATAATTAAATCATAAATTGGTTATTCTTTGCTTAGTAAGAATAACTGGCGCGAGGAGGCGCTGATTAATATGACAACACACTTTTCAACTGGCGTAACAAACGTTAGAGGTAAACAAGGAGATACATCTTTATTTAGTGGAATTAAACAACCACTTATTACTGGTGGGTCTACACCAGCAGAATGGGCGTACCAAGATGATTTCATAACATACAACGACGAAGATTGGACTGAAATTAAAACTGGTTCGGCTTATATCTTATCCCAATATCCTCAAGGATGGTTAAGAATTGGAGATGCTAACCCAGCAGGTGGCGAGATTAATGGTATCCAATCTCCAGAAGTTTTCCAGTATAATGCTAATAAGTTATGGTACTTTGAAACTTCAATCGCAGTTACTGATGTTACTGAACTAAACACTTTTGTTGGTTTTGCATCTAATGCTTATGTTGATCCTGTAGCTTTACCAGATGATGGTATTGGTTTCTCTCACTTAGAAGATACAACTACAATTCAATTTGTATCTAGAAAAAATGGAGCAGGAACTTCTTTCACTATGAAAGATAGCGCAGCAGGAAGTACTTATACTTTTGCTGATTCTACTGTAGCAACGCAAAGTGCGACTACTTATGCAATGCCGGATAACAATGTTAGATTGGGATTCTTATTCCAACCTGCAGGTACTGAGTTAAGCCAGACATCAGCACAATATAAACTTTTCTTAGATGGTAAATGTGTCGGAACACAAGCAGCAACAACTGTTCCTGATGATTTAGCTATGGAAATCAAAGCATTTTCTGAAAGTAAAGGAACTGTAGCTAACGATCTTTATGTTGACTACGTTCAAACAGTACAACAAAGATAATAATATTATTCTAGGCTCCTACGGGAGCCTAGGTAATTAGGAGAAAATTATGTCTATAACTTTAATGAATTGGGTACGTGTAAGTGATGAAGTAACAGCTGACGCTGATTACTTTGTAACTGCAGCTAGACCTAATACATCTGCAACTATGGCACAAACATCTCTTGCAGCCGCGCACAATGGCGGTGGAAGAAATGTTACTGTTACAACTAATGGATCTGAATCTGGAATTTCTATGACAGTTACAGGGACTGATGTTGACGGAGCCGCACAGACAGAAACTATTGCATTACCAGGAAGTGCTACTTTAACTGCTGGAACTAAAATCTTTTTAACTGTAACAGCAGCTGAGTTTACATCACAGCCAGCAGCTAATATAACAGTTGGTTTTGGTGCTGCTGCAGGAGCAAAAATTGGTGGTGGTGGAGTATTTGGTAGCTTTAGAACTACATCTGGGGGAGCCGCTGGAACATGTAGTTTCAGAACTGGTGGAACTGCAGGAACTGTAATTGCTACTGACAAATCAAGTGGAACAACCGGAGGAAACAACGGTCAGGTTTCAGCTTATGGCACAGGAGCTAGACTAGTTAATGGAATGTATGTAACTTACGATGTAGGTGACTTTATTCAAATAGTAGTTTTCTATGCCGGATAGGAGATTAGATGGCAAATACAACATCTGGCTCTTACACATTTGATAAGACTTTTGCAGTTGATGATATTATTGCAGAAGCTTATGAAAGAATTGGATTAGTTGGGTCTGCCGGACACCAACTTTTAAGTGCTAGAAGATCATTAAATATTTTATTTCAAGAGTGGGGAAATAGAGGAATTCATTTCTGGGAAATTGGAAATACTAATATTGATTTA